>ENA-ORSC01001407-ORSC01001407.1-human-gut-metagenome-genome-assembly--contig:-NODE-1407-length-16606-cov-3.825449_pt1 | contig 16606 bp, 21 predicted proteins | sample MGYA00242178_ERZ509140 | MGnify/ENA primary metagenome ERZ509140 (study PRJEB26280, sample SAMEA2338681) | human gut metagenome | biome: human gut; feature: human-associated habitat; material: faeces... | reverse complement strand
TTGTAGCCGCCGAAGCCACGGGAGAACCAGTACCATTTTCCGTTGGAGATTTTCAGGGAATCATGCTGGCGGGTGCAGTAGTGGTCGCCGCTGATGTGTACCAGCTCGTCGGGTTCACAGGCTTTCAGATAGGTCAGCAAGTCCACCTGCCGCGCTTTTTCGATGGTTTCCGGTGGGATGAATGGCACTGCGTATCACCTTGCATCCTTCTGGGCAAAAAAACAGCCCGTACCACTTCATTGGCATGGGCTTCCACGGCGTTCCAGATATTTTCCATGTGATGGTTGCCTTCCCAGCTATCCCACTTTTTGAACACATCTGCCAGCGGCGTGGGAGATTTCAGAAGGGCTTTCGCCTGCTTGGGTGACAGGTCATTGTATTCCAGCGATAACAGAATATCCTCCCGGCAGACATATTCGTAGGCTTTCTGCAAAATCTCCCCCGGCGGCAGCTGCATGAGTTCTTCTTTGAACTGTTCCTGCTCGGCAAACATTTTCTGGTAAAGCTGGGTGTTCAGCACTGCTTGGGTCATGGTATCAACTCCTTGATATGAAATTAGCCGATTGGCTCTGAATGAAAACCAATCGGCTATGTAATGGAAGCATAATATGCAGTCAACAACCTTAAAACCACGGCGAAGGACGGCAGCGTCTTAACTCTCAGGACTCCGCCCTAAATCATTGCATGACACATACTTTTCATTTGTTTTGAACTCAGATGCCGAGGAACATAAGAATAATCCGAAAAGATATGTAAAAATCAGTTTCAATTAACCCAGTTTTTTTATCAACCATTCAAAATGGCTAGCATATAAAGGTTGCTCTTCTCTACGATAAATAATATAGGGCAGTATTTTTCTATAAACATTCTTTGCAGTGTATTTAGCGGAATCTTGAAAAGTCCATTTAGGTAGATAATGTTTTTTTACCATCAGCGCCCAAAAATCGTAAAATGAAACCACAGTTGATATTTCAATTGTTTTCTCTTTCAATTTACAAAGAATAGCATCTTCACTTAAATCGCCATTGTATATTTCATATATGGCACACCTAGATTTTTTCATTTCCGCACTATCCCCTTGTGTAAAAAAAGTTATAACAGCAGATGTACGTGCCCTTTGAAATGTGAAAACGCTCAAAACTAGTGCAATACAAGAAACTAACATTGAAATGATTTCTATGGTTTGGTCAGACATTTTCATGGAAACCTCCTAATTAGTTATAAAGTCAATAAGACATCTTGTCGGTGTAAAACTAGGGTATATCTGAAAACACAACAGGATTGTGCTAGCTCCCTGTGCAAATGCATCTACTAATTGTCTTGTATTTCCATTTGAACGATCTCCACCTAATACTACTAAATATGTTCTTCACGAATTTTTTCCTTCATAAATTGCGATTTGTCGGCTTCCTTTTGACTATTATACATCAACCCAAAAAGTTTCGCAACTGGCTTTCGAAATTCCATTTCTGCATATACTTTTCTGGTTTATTTGCAGTCAAGGGATGATTACAGCCAGTAACGGAATAAGCCCGCTGCTTTTTACACAGCGGGCTTTCCTCAAATAGAAAGAAGAGAGGTAGAAAAGAGGATCTAGGTCGTTGAAAAGCGGCGGCTTTCCGCCGCCTTTCTTGCTTATAGAATAATCCAGCATTATGGCTGAAATATAAACAGGAAAGAAACAAATTGCAACAGAATACTTAAGATATTCTTAGCGTTCCATGCTCCGGGGCTGCTCCCTGTCCGTGGAATCCTGTTCCAGCGCATCATCCAGCAGGGTCTTATCCTTCTGATCCATATTCAGCAGGATATTCAGTTCCTTCAGCCGTGCGGATTTCTCCGCCAGCTCTGTTTCCTTTGCAAAGGGTGTTTCCATCTCGGCTTTGGCATTGGCAAGCTGGGTGCGGGTGTCCTGCAATGCCGCCTGATATTCTGCCAGCCCCTTTGAAAGACCATCCACCAGATTGTCCATACGGGTAATGTTGCCGAACACATCCGCGCCCAGGCTGATGGTGTGGGACATGGCCCCCTTCATGGTCAGCTTGTAGTCCGTGTGGGCGGCATCGTACTGGAGGGACATAGAAAAACCACGGTACTGCCCCAGCGGGATGGGATCGGCACTTTGCAGTTCGGTACAGGCGCGGATAACCGCCTTGCCAGCCGCTTCTTTTTCGGAATAATGGGTTCCCATGACCTCCATGCCAACGAATCCCTCTGCCGGTTTGGGATGGGCCTGCGCCGTTGCCACATCCTTTTCGTAGCCTGCAATGGCCTCGGTGAGTTTGGCGATATCAGCCGGGTACTTCCGCAGCACCATATTTTCCAGAGCGAACCGCTGATTCAGGTGGTTGGCTTTCAGCATATTCAGCTTGGATACCTCCACATCCAGATTGCATTTCTCGATGATCAGAGGGTTGCCGGTGGCAAGGGCCTTGATTTCGGAGTAGCTCAGGGCGGTTTCGTCCACATCGTCGGCAATTCGGGCAGGGGCTTTGCTGGTCATGATCTGGGCAATGAACTTCTGCTTATTCTCCACAAGCTGGTAGAGGTAGGCGTCAAAGGTATTTTCCGTGACATAACGGAAAATCTCAACCTCCGGATTCTGATTGCCCTGCCGGACAATTCTGCCCAGCCGCTGGGCAAGATCAGAAGGACGCCATGGGCAATCTGCGTCATGCAAGGCAATCAGTTTATCCTGACAATTCGTGCCTGCTCCCATCTTGGCGGTGCTGCCGATCAGCACACGCACCTGCCCGGAACGGACTTTGGAAAACGGGATGGGTATCTGCAATATCGAAGTAGTATTTGATTCGTGCCTGCCCATTGCTGTCGCTGTCCAGAATAGCAATGCCCTTGGAGCCACGATTGACCCACCGCCCGAACCGCTGGTTCCAGCCCTGCCGCCCTTCAATGGGCAGGACAGCAGTGGCATCCGGGCGCTGGGCATACAGAAGGATTTGCTTGTCAAAGGACAGCCGGAAGTTATAGCAGGCGGTGGTCAGAAACCGGGGCCAGCCTTCCTGCGTTGCCACTTCGCCTGCGGTCTGCAAGTACAAATCCGTGATCCGTTCATATTTTGATGCCATCGGCTCACCTCCCGGCTATCAGCGTTCGTCACGGTCTTTTGCTTTGGGGCGAATGGGGATACCCTGATCGTCATAGTTCTTGGGATCGGCGGCAGGGGTTTCCCAGCCGAACATGGAACCGGCAACCATAGCGGCTTGTCCTCCTGATATACTCGTTCGCAGATTACCAGATACCGCTGCTTGCCGCCGCTGGCATAGGGGTGGCAGGTCAGCAGAGTCAGCTGCTCCCGCCCCGGCTGAATCAAGATTTGATCTACCTCATAGGGATAAATGATCTTGATTTCTGCCACCCGGTAGGTGAGCTGCTCCCACAGATTCGTGACCGTCACGGTATCACCAATCTGCAATTGATCGATGTAGCGGAAATAGCTGGCCCCGCCGTATCCACGATGACCGGCGATGACGCAGTTTGTGTTATTGCCACCGATGGGCAGGCTGGTCTGGCTCAGGTGGGCCGCACCATCCGCCATGTGCTGGTCGGTAGCTCCCAGATAAATTGGCATTTCCAGTTCCATTGCCGGAATGGTGAGAAAGCCAAAGACTTCCTCTTTCAGTCCGTAATCCGCCAGCCGGAAGCTGGGCTGCTGGTAGTCCAGCTTGCAGGATAGGCCAGATTGCCCCTGGGCAAAAATTGCTTCATTGTAGGAAGTCATGGCCTCCCAAAGTTCAGGATAAAGCCGTTGTTCGGATGGCTGTACATCGTTGGGGTTACCGTCGTCACCGTAGGCAACGGAATTGTCGCTGTCCAGCTTGGCGGCATAGGTGATGCGCAGGGTCAGGTCGGAATAGCCGGAATTGACCATCCCGGCAGCGGAATAAACGGTTTTGGAGGTGTTGATTTCAGCCAGACCGGTCTGGGTCATGGAGATGGTCATGGTTTCGCCAGCATCGACGGTATTGTAGGAAGCGGTAAACTTACCGTCTGCCTCAGTCCACTTGGCAACAGAATCGGTGCAGGTGCTATCCGTGAAAAATTCCAGCACCACATCGGCCTTGGCGTAGGTTACGCCCTTGGACAGAGTATCTACAAAGGTGTAGGTGGTCAGATAGGTGGATTCAGAGGTGATGGCGGGCAGGGTGGAAATGATCTGGTACTCAACAGTATCGCCGCCGGAAGCGGTGCTGGTGTGGGCAAAGCCATCGGTAATACCAGTGGTGCCGTTGTTCTTGCCGGTGTTGGACTTGCTTTCCCGCAGGGTCTTTTCCAGAGTGGGATCGCCGGTCTGGTTCTTGGGGTAAACGGTCACATCATAAATCCAGCGAGTGCCGCCGTCGGTGGCGTTGGTGCCGTTCACGGAGGTCATGGGCAGGGAGATCAGGAAGGGATCAGTGGTGGACACAACATTTTCAGGAACCTTGGTTTCCACGATAAGATATAGACCCAGTGTCAGATTTTCAGCCTTGGTCTTGCCGAAGGAATCCGTCAGGGGCATAGCCGTGCCACCGATGGCGGCGATATACTGCTCCATAGCGTTCTTGACCACGGTGGAATTGGCAGTCAGGGCAGCAGACAGGGCATGGATCAGCACATCGGACTGGTAGAAATACTTGGAGGAATCCATCTGGTCAGCGTTCTGATAGCAATTTGCGCCGTTTTCCAGACCCAGAGCCTTCAGGAAATCCGCGCCCTGTACCTTGTCGATGGCATACAGTACCTCCACATGGTTGTCGGTACGGTTGTCGGCGGTGGACTCGGTGAACTGGACGATATCGGCAACTTTCACGAAGCTAAACTCCACACCTTCCAGTGCGTAATTCTTCATGGTTTCGTTGACGCCGCTTTCATCGGCAACGCCGGTGGAGACATAGGAGCTGTCCCAAATACCGGCATTTTCGCTGCCTGTCAGGTCATACTTGAAGATGGTCAGAGAACCCTTCTGGGATTCGTCGATGGGTGCGTCCGCGACTTCGGCGGCAGAAACGGCGATGGCGCTGCCAAAGCACAACACCAGAGCCAGGCACAGAGCAATAGCTTTCATGATCTTGGTTTGCAGGTAGTCAACGCCAAGGGTTTCTCTCTGCCGGATACCGGTGCCAGCACCGGGCTGATCCTGCGAATCTTGCAACTTGTGTGCGCCGCTGTCTGTGCCGCTCTGCTGCTGATCTCCTACAAAAAGAAACGGTGGTAATGCCATGAACCGAATATGCTACTGCGCCAGGGATTCCCCTGGCTTTTTTACTGCCCGAATACAAGCCGAAAATAACATTTTTACTTTGAAAGGAAACGAAAAATATGAAAGCCTATCTCCAAGGCTCATGGAATCATTGACACAGATTTGGCAAGGGATAATCTGGAGAATGATATCCCTTTTGCGGATTTGCAGGATCTGTAATTCCCCTTCTGCCACTTAAAATGCAGGGCACGACAAGTGTGCCCTGCTCATAGTCCATTCCGGCAATGAAGCAAATAGCTATGTACCGAAAACAACGAAACCGCTTACTCGAATAAACCAAGTAAGCGGTTCGGTATGTATTAGATTCTTTTCAAGGGTGCAGAAAGGACTTTCAGAATCAGCTCGTCCACACAGTCTGTAAAGCGCCCCTCGTGGATCAGACGGTTTTTCATCTGGACAAGGCTTCTAATCAGAACTCTGTGCTCAATCTCATCCAGGTACAGGTAATGCCTTTTCTTCAGCATGGGTTATTCCTCCTTTATGTCGTTTCTCTGATTCCATTATAGACAATTTCCATTCCCCTTCAAGTGTCCAGGAATATGTATTGTTACCTTCCATTCCTCGGCCTTTGCAGAACATCCTTCCCTACCAGCCAGAGCTGACCGATTGGATTTTTCACGATTGCCTGACAAAGCGGCAGCTTCCGGAGGTCGGTTTGCTCAATTCTGGAATACCTACAGTTTATTAGACAGTCCTTTTCGGATAGTCTTGAAACTGTAGCATTTTTGCTTACATTATGGCACTTCCATGCTGTGCTTTATAGTACTCCTCTTCCGCATGATTTGGAATCAGGTATCATATTTTAAAAAACATTGCAATTTGTCGAATATTGCTATGGAATAAATTGTAAAAATATGATACATTATCAGTAGACAGGGGGAGGTCCTTTATGATTAAAATAGTAAAAGTGCCAATCAAGCCCGGTAAGCAACAGATTGAAGATCAAAAAATCTCCTCTCAGTTTCATTATATCAAGGAACTTTCTTTGCTGAAATACGATGCAGAGGAAAAACGAGAACTGAATCTAATCCAGCAATCAAGTCAAATGCAAACTGCATTTTCTTTTATGACTGCCGCAGTGTTCATGGCACTGCCTATATGTATAGAGTATCGAGGAGTGCTCAGCCTTAAGTTTTTCCTTGTATCCTCCTCAATTATTTCCGTCTTTTTAATTGCAAGTCTGATTCTAGCATCAATTGCCCAATGGCGTTGGAAATTAGAATCTTTACCAGATATTGCAGTACTTAAAGATGCAATTCTTAATAACGAAGAATGGGAAAGCCTATGCATTGAGCATATCCAGCTTGCCCAATTTGTTGATTTAATCAGCAAAGTGCAGGACCATAAGGCCCATTTGAATGATAGGCGTGTAAAATTAATTATGGCTTCCATGATTACCTTTTACTTATCCGTTGGTTCCATAATAATTTCTTTTGCTATTGCAATAATTTTGATACTATAAGGAGCATACATACCATGTCTGAAAATACAAAATTAAATCCATCACCTACACAGAACCCAGCAAAAAGCATCAATCCCCCTTCCCTTCCTACTAAATCTACACGTGGCGAAGTTGGGTCCAGACCCCAGAGTTCTCCTGGAGGTAACCGAAAGTGAGTTCATTTGATTAGCATAAATCACCTCAGAATAAGCCAATCTTATCTTCTGCCTCTTCTAACCCTGCGTTACAAGTTAAAGCTCCCAAGCTTCCAACAAAGACAGAATTCACCTTGGATAAGGAGAAATCGAACCATTCTAATCAAAAGTAAAACCATAATTATTAAGGGAGCATAGCGTAGCTTATCTTCTGCTATGCTCCCGCTTTTTCTGACAAATACACCATTGTTTTACAAAGGATAATGTGATATAATGGATGAGATAGTCAATTACCTTCACATTAAAGGAGTGTAAGTTATGAGAAAGGCTTTATGCGTAGGAATTGATTGCTATGAACATGTGGCCGATTTGCACGGATGCGTAAACGATGCAAATTCTGTTAAAGCTGCACTCGAACGCAACGGAGACGGAACGTTAAATTTTGATACTCGGTTGATGTGCGCAACGAGCGAAGCGTCTTATGTTACTAGAACAGATTTGAAGGATGCTGTACGAGAACTATTTCAGGGCGAATCTGAAATTGCTGTGTTCTATTTCGCAGGACACGGTTCTTTCGACTCACTAGGAGGATATCTTTGCACGAGTGAAATTAAGAGAGCAGACGAAGGTTTCTCTCTTAACGATCTCATGGAGATGGTAGCCCAGTCGTCTGCACGTAATAAAGTCATTATTCTGGACAGTTGTCACAGTGGTCTGGCAGGAACTTCAACACCAATGCACAACTATTCCATCCTGCATAACGGGACCACAATACTTGCCGCCTGTGACGAAAAACAGTATTCTTCTGAAGAAAACGGGCATGGTGTCTTCACATCTCTTTTAATTGAAGCTCTGTATGGTGGCGCAATGAATCTTCTGGGCGATGTTTCTCCTGGTAGTATTTACTCATATATTGATCGATCATTGGGCGCTTGGGAGCAGAGACCCGTTTTTAAAGCGAATATTAAAACGTTTGTCTCTCTACGAAAAAACGCTCCTCCTATTTCAATTAGTGATCTAAGGCAGATAACATCCATTTTCCCTTCCCCTTATGAGGAATATGCTTTAGATCCCACCTATGAACCTGATAAACACGAAGCCGATATCAAGGATGTAAACAAAGCGCATGAGGCAATCTTCGCAACACTTCAAAAGTATGTAAAGCTCAACCTTGTTGTGCCTGTTGGTGCAGAGCACATGTACTACGCCGCTATTCAGCACAAATCATGCAAGTTAACTGCTCAGGGACAGCATTACTGGAATCTGGTACACAATCAGAAAATTTAACATGGGAGGCTAAAGAAATGATTAATGTTTTCATTCCTCATCGATGGAATAATGATGATTACGCAGAACTGAGCGCACTGCTGGATAGAACAAAGTATCGTGTCCGAGATTATTCTGTCCCTGCCACCTCACCTTTTGATATCATCGACAAGCGGTTCAATGTTGATCCCAAAATTCAGAAACAGATCCGCTATGCCAGTGTTGTGGTGTGTTCAAATCGCCCGGCAAATAATTTTGGTATGTCAATTGAAGAAATCAAGTATGCTGTTAGCATTGGAAAACCTGTCGTAGCTATCAAAATAACTGACAGCACTAGCCAAATGATTGCTAACCTGGGGATTCCGGTAATTCCAAAGCGGAAAGATTCTCTTGAAGCATGGATTACCAAAAATGGATGATTCTAATCATTTGAATACATTTTCGTCTAATCACCTTCAAAAAAGTAACCAACGATCATAACTTCAGCCAGCATGCTCATTTATGGGTGTGCTGGCATTTTTTGTAAATAACAATCGCTTTATTCATTGCATTTCGACACCTTGAATCGAGTAAGATTAGTAGATAACATGAAACAGGAGATACGGAAATGAATGTTGTTATGCCCGATTTTCCAGATACAGTCAGACTGAATAGTCGACTGAAGGCTAATTTTTTATAAACGCGATGATCTATACATGATTCCCAGACTCTTCATACAATAGGCTAATGAATCCCATTTCCAAGGCTCATGGAATCATCGTCACAGACCTGCAAGAGATAATCTGGAGAATGACATTCCTTTCGCGGATTTGCAGGATCTGTAATAACCAATGCAGGGCACGGCAAAAGCGTGCCCTGTGCATAGTCCATTCCTTCAAATGAAGCAGATGGCTATGTACTGACAACAAGAAACCGCTTACTCGAAAAAGTCAAGTAAGCGGTTCGGTATGTATCAGATTCTTTTCACCGGGGCAGAAAGAGTTTTCAGAATCAGGTCATCCACGCAGTCCGTGAAGCGTCCCTGCTGAATCAGTTTGTTCTTCATCTGGACAAGGCTTCTGATCAGAACTCTGTACTCAATCTCATCCAGGTACAGGTAGTGCCTTTTCTTCAGCATGGGGGATTCCTCCTTTATGTCGTTTCTCTGATTCCATTATAGACAATCTACATTTCCCCTTCAAGTGTGCAGGAATATATATTGTCACCTTCCATTCCGCGGTCCTTGCAGAACATTCTTTCCCACCAGCCAGAGCTGACCAAGGGGATTTTTTACAATCACCTGACAAAGCGGCAGCTTCCGGAGGTTGGTCTGCTCAATCCCCTCCTCCAGTTTGCTGCTGGGATCGGATTCATCCGCAATGTTCCCCCACGCCTCCAGAATCGGCAGCGGTTCGGCTCCACCATACGACACAAATCCACCGTAATTTTGATGGAATTACGGTGGATTTTTTATATAATCTGTTGTCAAAAAGGTTATGTAATGAATTGGCTATTACATTGTTAAATGATACTATCAGGATTTGCGAAGAAACCATGGGCGAAAAAGTTCTATAATCTGCTATCCGGTTCTTTACCATACGACGAAAAGACACGCTCTGCCGTGCTGGCAGGGCGTGTCTTCTTATATTGTAGGAAGAAATTTCAATGAACCTGTGCGTCTATGCCAGACCGTCCCGGGCGTTCTGGGCGCCTTGCAGGAAATTCCGGGTTTTTTCGCTTCTGGGATTGCCGAAAACCTCCTCCGGGGTGCCGAATTCCTCGATCACGCCGTCGGCCATGTAGATCACCACGTCCGCCACGGAACGGGCGAACTCCATTTCGTGGGTCACTACCACCATGGTGTTGTCCCTGCCCTTCAGACTCCGGATGACCTTCAATACCTCGCCCGTCAGCTCCGGGTCGAGAGCGCTGGTCGGCTCGTCAAAGCACAGCACCTCCGGCTGCAAGGCCAGCGCACGGGCAATGGCGACCCGCTGCTGCTGACCGCCGGACAGCTGGTAGGGATAAGAATCCGCCTTGTGAGACAGTCCCACCCGGCCCAGCAGGGACATGGCAGTCTCCCGAATCTGCGCCGGGGTCCCCTTTTTCAGGAGGCTTGGCGCAAGCATGATATTTTCCAGCGCCGTATATTGGGGAAACAGGTTGAAATTCTGGAAAACCAGTCCAAAGTGGAGCCTGTTCTGACGAATCTGATCGTCAGACAGGTTCTCCCCCGTCAGCAGCTTTCCGTTTACCCAGATCTCCCCCTCGTCCGGGGTCTCCAGAAAATTCAGGCACCGCAGCAGCGTGGTTTTTCCGCTTCCCGAGGAGCCGATGATGGCTAGCACCTGCCCCCGCTCCATGGAAAAGCTGACACCCTTGAGCACATCGGTGTCGCCGAAGCCCTTTTTGATATTTTTTACTTCCAGAATCGGCATACTCTCAACCCCTGAAATAGTTCAGTTTCTTTTCCAGCTTCGCAAACAGCACCGTCAGGACGCCGTTGAACACCAGATAGAACGCCGCGGTGTAGAACAGAGGCCAGAACAACCCCTTTTTAATGTAGGACTCACCTGCATAGATGATCTCGTAAATACCAATGATCCGCGACAGGGCGGTATCCTTCACCAGCGTAATAAACTCGTTTCCCATGGGCGTGACAATGCGCTTGATTACCTGCAAAAGCACGACCTTGAAGAAAATCTGGCTTTTGGTCATACCCAGCACCTGCCCGGCTTCATACTGCCCCTGAGGAATACTCTCGATGCCGCCGCGGTAGATTTCCGAAAAATAGCAGGCATAATTGATGACGAAAGCCACGACGACGGCATCAAACCGTCCCAGCCCGTGAATGCCGAACAGCAGACCGGGGCCGTAGAAAATCGCGATGAGCTGGAGCATCAGCGGCGTGCCGCGAATGATCCAGACGAACCCCTGCGTCAGCCGTTTCAGCGGGCAAAACCGGCTCATGGAGCCAAAGGCCACCACCAGTCCCAGCGGCAGGGAGAATGCCAGCGTCAAGAAAAAGATTTTTACGGTTTCCCAGAAGCCCCTGAGCAGCTCCATTGTCACCGGAAGGAACATAATGGTTACCTCTCTCCAACGGGCGCCGGTGATGCCACCGGCGCCTGTTTTTTTACTTTAATTGGATTCTATCAGCCGACCAGCGTCAGGCTGTACTTATCGGCCAGCGCCTGAAGGGAACCGTCGGCGAGGCACTTTTCCATAAACTTGTTGAAGGCGTCGGTCAGGTCGGACTCCTTGCGGAAGCCTACGCCATACTCCTCAGAGCTAAGGCTGATGCCGGAAGCGAGGTCATCGTAGTTGGTACCTTCACCGGTCATGGCGTTGGCCAGCGTGATGTCCACGACGCAGGCGTCGGCAGTACCGGCGGAAACCTCCATGACGGCCTTGGTCTGATCCTGCACCGCCACGTAATCGGAGATGCCCAGACCCTTGACGGCGTCCTCACCTGCGGAGCCGCTCTCCACGGCGAATGTCAGGTCTTTCAGGCTGTCGGTGCTTGTGTAATTGCCAACCACGTCGGCCTTCATGATGACCACCTGGGCGTTGACCACGTAGGGGTTGGAGCAGTTGGTGTTCAGGGTCACCTCGTCGGTGATGGTCATGCCGTTCCAGATGGCGTCGATGTTCTTGGAATCCAGCTCGAAGAACTTCTGACCCCAGTCGGCGATGACGAAGAACTCGCAGTCCACGCCCAGCTCCTTGGCGAACATCCGGGCAAACTCGGCGTCGAAGCCGGTCCACTCGCCGTTCTCGTCCTTGTAGTCCATCGGCTCATAGTCGGTAATGCCGACGATGAGCTTTCCGTTCTTCTTGACGTACTCCGTGTCGGATTTCGCGGATTTGCTGCCGCAGCCGGTCAGAAGCGCCAGCATCATGATAACGGTCAAAATCCATGCAATGCTCTTTTTCATATTCTTTTCTTCCTTTCTGAATTGGCATCTGGTTGATGTCTGATGGCTGCATTATACTTCATCACGCTAAAGTTGTAAAGTGTTATTTTTCAATTTCCGGAACTTTTGGCGAATTGAACAGTCCTCGCTGCGCTTTACCCTGTTCTCATTGGCGAAGCATAACAAAATCCGCCTTGGTTTTTTGCCCAAGGCGGATTTTGTAACCGCAATATTTCCTTTATTTTCCCTCCGGGAGCGTCTTTGCGTCCCCCGGCTGCATCCGGGTCCGCTTCGCCGCTTCCATCAGATTCTGGAATTCGGCGGAGAGGATCTGACGGGTCTCCGGGTCGTTGCCCAGCGTCTTGATATAGGTGCGGATGTTCCGGGGATGGAAAATGTCCAGCGCCTTGTCAATACCACCCGTGCCCAGCAGCCCGAACAGCGCGTCCACCAGACGGTTGCGCTCCTGTGTGTCCATGGAGGCGATCCATGCCTTGATGGTCTGGTTCACGAACTGGGAATCCGCCGTGATGGACTGCATCGGCACAAAGTTCGGCCCCATGACTTCCCACGAGTATGGGTCGTGCTGCAATACGCTGACCTGATTGCTCTTGATAATGGTGTAGGGTTCCTCGTGCTCCAGCAGCATCCCGATCACCGAGGACTGGGGCACGTAGGTCTTGATCCGCGGAACCATGGCGAGATATCCGGGGTCACCCATGAGATAATCGGTGAAGCCGGGGCCGTCATTGTTGTAAACCTCCAGAATCCGCTGTTGAATGTCCGGCGTGCTTTTTGCGGCGGCAAAAACCGCCAGATTCCCGCCCTTGGAGTGGCCGCCCAGACGCAGCGGCATCACGTACTCCGCCGCCACCTCCCGGACATAGTCCTGCGCCAGCAGCTGGGCGGGGACGGCCTCCTGAAAGGCCATGTTGAAATCTTCCTTCCAGCCCACCAGCGACCGGTCCGTCCCCCGGAAGGCCACGAAGGCCGTGTCGTCGGGAAGCAGAAATGTCATAGCCGCAAACTGTGTCTCCTCCTCCGGGGCAAACTGATCCCGGTACAGCACCATTTTGCACCCGCCGAACCGCGCCGTCTCGGCGGCAGCGCGGAGCATCATCGCGTCGTTTTTTGCCCGGACGCGGCTTTCATAGTCGTCCAGCGACAGGAAATCCGCCGCTGCATCCCGCAGCGCGATCGGCTCATTGGGCGTCTCCGCCGCCTGACCGACGAAGGGGATATACGAGAGGGCACAGAAGATCAGCCCGTCCACCGGGTTCAGGGGGTCCTGCGCGAAGGACAGGTCGCCGCGCCATTTCAGATAATCAAAAACAGTTGCCATTCATCTCACCTCTTGAAATCATTCTAACAGAAAGATATGAATTTTTCTACTATAAATTGGCATTTTTTCGCCGCTCCAGCGCACATTCTCCGGAAGCTGCATAAAACCGCACGCCATGGAAAAACTTCCAAGGGGTGGTGTTCGCTATGAAAAAGAAAAGCTGGCTGGGCATGGCGCTTTCCGGTCTGGCGGCGGGCGCCGTGGCCGGATTGTTCGGCGCGGGCGGGGGCATGGTGCTGGTTCCCCTGCTGACCCTTCTGACGCCGCTGGAGGAAACCGAGGTGTTCCCCTCCTCCATCACCATCATTCTGCCCATCTGTCTGGTGACGCTGGCGGTCTCCGCCGCCGTGGGGACGGTTCCATGGCAGGACGCCCTTCCATACCTGTTCGGCAGTGCCGCCGGGGGCTGGGCGGCGGGCATGTGGGGGCGGAAAATCCCGGTCAAATGGCTCCACCGGGGTCTGGGCATTCTGATTTTGTGGGGAGGATACCGGTATTTATGTTGCTAGAAAGCCTGCCTGTTGCGCTGATCGTCGGCACCGTGCTGGGATTTTTCACCGGGCTGGGGGTCGGCGGCGGAAGCCTGCTGATCCTGTGGCTGACGCTGGCGCTGGAAATACCCCAGACCGCCGCACGGGGCATCAATCTGCTGTTTTTCCTGCCCTCCGCCATGATTGCCTGTTATCTCCGCTGGAAGCAGGGGGCGGTAACTCTCAGAAAAGTCCTGCCCGCCATTCTCACCGGCTGTGCCGCCGCGGCGGTCTTTTCCCTCATCAGCACCCGGATGGACTTGGACATCCTCAAAAAACTGTTCGGCGTTCTGCTCCTTGCGACGGGAATCCGGGAACTGTGCTACCGGCCAAAGTCATAGTTCAGCCATTCCGCTTCTTATACGCCAGATACCCCTCCAGAATCAGCGACGCCGCCACGGCGTCCACCGTGTCCTTCCGCTTTTTCCCGTGATAATTGTGCTGGGACAGAATATTGTGGGCTTCCACCGTGGTTCGGCGTTCGTCCCACATGCTCACGGGCAGGCCGGTGGCCACTCTAAGCTTGTCCGCAAATTCCCGGCACAGCTCCGCCCGGATGCCCTCGGTGCCGTCCATGTTCTTGGGCAAGCCGACCACGATCTCCCCCACCTGATTTTCCTGTGCCAGACGGACGATGTCAGCGATGGCCTTCTCCGTATTGCGGCTGGGCACCACCGTGGCGGAACCGACCAGCGTACATAGCAGATCGGAAATCGCAACGCCGGTGCGGGCGTCGCCGTAGTCAATTCCCATAATTTTCATTTTTCATTTCCTCCTGACTGTTTTGCCCCTATCATACTACAATTTCCCCAAAAATGGAAGAAAAAATAGTTGACTTTGCCCTCCCCCCATGATAGAATGTCCTTACCTGTGAAAAAGGGCTTTTTTTGTGCGCCTTTTTCAGCCCCGGGCGGTAATTTGTAGTTGACCGTTTCCTAAATTTTCTCTGGGCGGGGTGATACAGGGAGGCAGTATTTAAGGAGGTGCCGTTATGCGCGTAAAAGTCACTTTGAGATGCTCTGAGTGCAAGCAGAGAAACTACAACACCATGAAGAACAAGAAGAATGACCCTGACCGTCTCGAGATGAAGAAGTATTGCAGATTCTGCAAGAAGCACACCGTTCACAACGAGACCAAGTAAGGAGGCCCGAATCATGGCTGAAGTCAAAAAGGAAAACTGGTTCAAAAGAACCTGGGGCAAGGTCAAGAAGTACTTCCGCGAGCTGCGCAGCGAGCTGAAGAAGGTCGTTTGGCCCACCCCCCAGCAGGTGCTGAAGAACACCGCCATCGTCGCCTGCTGCGTCGTGGCAGTCGGCGTGTTCATCTGGCTGTTCGACTTCGTTGCCCAGGTCGGCATTGACGCCCTGATCGGACTGTTCCACTAAGGTACGAAGTTATGGCAGAGACTGCAAAATGGTATGTTGTGCATACCTATTCCGGTTATGAAAACACTGTAAAGGCCACCATCGAGAAGACCGTGGAGTCCCGCTCGCTGCAGGATCAGATTCTCGCCGTCTCCATTCCTCTGGAGACCGTCACCGAGATCACCGAGTCCGGCGCCAGCAAGACCTATGACCGCAAAGTCTTCCCCGGCTACGTGCTGGTGAAGATGGTTTACAGTGACGACACCTGGCATGTCATCCGGAACGTCCGCGGAGTAACAGGCTTCGTGGGCACTTCCAGCAACGACCCCACCCCTCTGACCGAAGAAGAGGTCTACGCCATGGGCGTGGAAAAGAAGGAGATTATCGTGAACTACGCAGTCGGCGATACCGTCCGGATTCTGGACGGCCCCCTGTCCTCCTTCACCGGCACGGTCGAGAGTGTGGACGTTGACAACAACGCGGTGAACGTGGTCGTGTCCATGTTCGGCCGCGAGACCTCCGTCGAGTTTGAGCTTGACCAGGTGGAGGTCGTTTCCCAGTAAACGCATCGGATCGATTTCTCGATCGGAACGTGGGAGGGGCGAACGCGCCCCGCAAAAAATGCGCCCAAGCGCATACTACCACATTTTATTCAGGAGGTGCTTATTATGGCACAGAAAGTCACTGGCATTATCAAACTGCAGATCAACGCCGCTAAGGCGACCGCATCCCCCCCTGTCGGCCCCGCTCTGGGTCAGCACGGCGTCAACATCGCCGCTTTCATCAAGGAATTCAACGCCCGCACCAAGGATATGGAGGGCTACAAGATTCCCGTCGTCATCACTGTTTACGCTGACCGCAGCTTTACCTTTATCACCAAGACTCCTCCGACCCCCATGCTGATCATGAAGGCCATCGGTCTGGAGAAGGGTTCCGGCGTTCCCAACAAGACCAAGGTTGGCACGATTACCAAGGCGCAGATCGCCGAGATCGCCAAGACCAAGATGCCTGACCTGAACTGCCCCACTCTTGAGGCTGCCGAAAGCCAGGTTGCCGGTACCTGCCGCTCCATGGGCGTTACCGTCGTCGATTGATATTTGCTTGTCCGGGCAGTCTGACCCGGAAATGTGGGAGGATTTTTCCGCATCACCACTATAAGGAGGATAATTACATTGTTTAGAGGTAAAAAGTATCAGCAGAGCGCCAAACTGATCGACCGCTCTGTTCAGTATGATCCCACCGAAGCCCTGGATCTGGTCGTGAAGGGTGCTTCTGCCAAGTTCGACGAGACCGTTGAGCTGCACATCAAGCTGGGCGTTGACTCCCGTCACGCTGACCAGCAGGTCCGCGGC
>ENA-ORSC01001402-ORSC01001402.1-human-gut-metagenome-genome-assembly--contig:-NODE-1402-length-16675-cov-13.546330_pt1 | contig 16675 bp, 10 predicted proteins | sample MGYA00242178_ERZ509140 | MGnify/ENA primary metagenome ERZ509140 (study PRJEB26280, sample SAMEA2338681) | human gut metagenome | biome: human gut; feature: human-associated habitat; material: faeces... | reverse complement strand
TGGCACAGACGCATTCACCGCATACATGGACATGTGGTCGCCATTGTAAGTGGCCCAACCCAGGGCAAGCTCGGAAAGATCACCTGTGCCTATGACGAAGCCATTTGCCTGGTTGGCAATGTCCATCAGCACCTGCGTGCGTTCCCTGGCCTGCCCGTTTTCATAGGTAACATCATGGCATTCCATATCCTGCCCGATATCGGCAAAATGTCTGGTCACAGATTCTCTGATATCCACTTCCCGCAGGGTTACACCCAGAGTCTTCGCCAACAGGCAGGCATTTTCATACGTCCGGTCCGTTGTTCCGAAGCAGGGCATGGTCACTGCTATAATTCCTTTTCTGGAAAGTTGCAGCAGGTCAAAGGTACGTACCGTCACTAGCAGTGCCAATGTGGAATCCAATCCTCCGGAGATTCCGAGGACCGCCGTTTTTAATCCGGTATGCGCATACCGTTTCTTCAGTCCGTATGCCTGAATGGACAAAATATCCTCGCACCGTCTGTTTCGAAGTGCAGGATCCTCCGGCACAAAAGGATGTGCGGCAAATTTACGATCCAAACGGGTCTGCGCAAGCTTTACGGAAAAAGGGACCACGCGGTACTCTTTCTCCGGCTTCTGTCCGAACGTTCCCATTCTTCTGCGTTCATTCACAATTCGAAGCACATCCAGATCCGCATATACAATTCCGGAAGAGAATCGGGATGACTGTACAAGCAGCGTACCATTCTCCGCGATCAGGTCATGTCCTCCGAATACCAGATCCTGGGTGGATTCTCCCTCTCCTGCGGAAGTATAGATATATCCGCACAGGAGTCTTGCGCTGGCAGATTTTACCAATAACATGCGATAGTCATCTTTGGAGACGGTCTCATTGGATGCAGAGAGGTTTGCGATCACCGTGGCTCCCGCAAGTGCATGAGATGTGGAAGGAGGTTCCGCCACCCACAGATCCTCGCAGATTTCACAGCCGATCACCAGTTCCGGAAGTTCTGTGCAGCGAAACAGAAGGTTTATTCCAAAGGGAATTTCCCGCCCGGATAATTGATATTCCGTTACAGTCTCCTCCCCGGGAGTGAAATGTCTTCCCTCATAAAATTCTCCGTAGGAAGGAATGTTTTTCTTCGGGATCATTCCCAGGATATCTCCGTGATGTAATACCGCCGCAACATTGTATAACCGGCCGTCTTTCTCTATCGGAAGTCCCACCAGTATCACGGCATCCATTTTTGCAGTCTGCGCCGTGATCCGAAGCAATGCTTCCTTTGCCTCTTCCAACAACAGGTTCTGAAGAAACAGATCCCCACAGGTATACCCCGTGATACACAGTTCCGGAAATACCACTATTTTCGCTCCATGAGAGACCGCTTCCTCCATCTGTTCACAGATCACCTGTGCATTATAAACCGGATCCGCCACCCGGATCGCCGGTGTGGCGGATGCTGCTTTGACAAATCCCTGTTTCATAGGCTTCCTCGCTTTACAGAATCAATCCTGAATCATTTCCTTTAATTCATCCACGGTAAAGTTATAGTTTTTATTGCAAAAATGGCAATTCACTTCTATCTCTTTGCCATCATCAATCATAGACTGCAATTCTTCTCTTCCAATACTGATCAGCGCTTTTCTCACACGGTCTTTGCTGCAATTACAGGAAAATTCCACCGGAAGTGTATCCGTAACTTCCAGATCCATTCCCTCCAACAGAACACCCAGCATTTCCTCCGGTGTCTTGCCGGCATCCAGCATTGTGGTGACGGAAGCAAGATTTTTGATGTTCTCCTCCAGCTTACTGATCGTCTCCTCCTCTGCAAAAGGCATCAACTGCACAATAAAACCGCCGGCCTGTCTTACGGTATTATCTCTGTTCATCAGCACTCCCAGTCCCACAACAGAGGGAACCTGCTCAGATACTGCAAAATAATAAGTCAGATCCTCTGCGATCTCACCGGTCTGAAGATCCGTCTGTCCCACATAGGGGTCTTTCAGGCCCATGTCGCGCATCACGCTCAAGACACCGGCACCCACTGCACCACCCACATCCAGTTTGCCCTGGGCATTGGCAGGCAGGATCACATCCGGCACATTGGCATACCCCTTCACATGTCCGTTCCTATCCGCAGTCACCGTCAGTCCGCCGATAGGACCGTCTCCTTTGATCTGCAGGGTGATCAGCTCATCGTCTCCCTTCAGCATACTGCCCATCATAACCCCGGCACTGAGAAGTCTTCCCAACGCTGCCGTAACCACGGGGCTTGTATTATGTGCCGCCCGTGCAGTCTCCACTGTCTCTCTTGTAGTGCAGGCGAATGCCCGGATCTGTGCATTTGCTGCAGTTGCACGTACCATATAATCTTTCATTTATTTCACGTACCTTTCTGTCGGCAGCTCCTTTTGCTGCTCTTTTGCTACAATATATACTCTCTCGCTGGTCGCCGTTGCTGCCTCTCCGGTATCGGAATCCATGATTTCGAGGACATTAAGTCCGGCCTGCTCCAACAGCGCCCTCATCTGTTCCGCAGTATATCCACGTTGCAAATGTGTCTCAGTGAATCTGCGGAAAATATCTTCCTCTTCCTGCACGAAAATGGTGAGATCATACTCGTTGATCTCCTCTTCGGGATCGTAATAATTCTCCCAGATAAAACTGCAATCCTCTCTGTTCTCCGCAATAGTGGTATTACCGATGACTTCCCGGTATTTGTAGGCGGTATTAAAATCAAAGATAAATACCCCGCCGGGATAGAGATAATTGTTCACCAGCCGGAATACCTGCAAAAGTTCCTCTTCTTCCAAAATATAATTGACGGAATCACAGACGCTGATCACCGTACCCACGGTAGAATACAGATCCAGTTCCCGCATATCCTGATGCAGATAAAGGATCTCCGAACCACTCTCCGCTTTTTTATCCATGGCAATATTCAGCATTTCTTCAGAATTATCCACGCCAATGCAGTCATAGCCTTTTTGATACAGCATTTCCGTCAACGTACCTGTGCCGCAGCCCAGATCCACCACCAGATTACGCTCGGAATCCAGAATTCCCTCCGCATCCCGCTCCGGCTTCGACACTCCATAGGCTGCGATCAGCCGGTTCAGACGTTCACACCACATTTCATAAGGGGTATTGTCCATGAGTTCATCATATACTCTTGCAAAATCGGTATAAATCTCTTCTGTGTTTTCCATAGCTACAGCATCTCCGTTTTCTTAAAAAATAGTCCCAAGTGCCCCGAACACTCCCATGCTGAGCAGTCCCATGATCACACCTGCCAGTACTACTCCCAACATCACGGCAATCACGCTGGACTTAAAGTCCATGTCTAACAGACTGGCTGCCAGAGTTCCGGTCCATGCACCGGTTCCGGGAAGCGGAATTCCCACAAACAGAAGCAGTGCCACGAACAGACCTCTTCCGGCCTTCTCCTGCAGCTTCTGTCCACCCTTGTGGCCTTTTTCCAGACAAAAAGTAAAGAACTTACCGATGACAGGCTTGTCTGCACCCCACTCCAATACTTTTCTCGCAAAAAAGAAAATAAACGGCACAGGAAGCATATTGCCCAGGATGCATACAATATAGCTGGGAAGCAGCGGCAGATTCATTCCCACCGCAATGGGAACAGCGCCTCGAAGTTCAATCAACGGAACCATAGATACCAGAAAAATGATCAAATACTTTTTTAACATGTGTTTACTCCAATTCTTTTATTTTTTAATTATACCCTCTTTTCCAGATATTCTTTCAGAAAAGCGATCAGACGGTCCATTTCCTCATCCGTACCGACCGAGATACGCAGGGAGTTGGAAATGCGGGGTTTGTTCCAGTGTCTGACATAAATATCCGCCTCTCGAAGTGCCCGGAACAATTCTTCTGCCGGAACTTCCTTATGAGAAGCAAAGATAAAGTTTGCCTTGGAATCCGGGAAAGTAAATCCCAGGCTCGTCAGTTCCTTTTTCACCCGCTCTCTCGTAGCTATAATTTTAGCCGTGGTTGCTTTAAAATAAGTATCATCCTTCACTGCTTCCACGCCCATTACCTGCGAAGGCAGGTTCATGGTGTAGGAGTTAAAGGAAAACTTCACGTCATTCAGATAGTGGATCAGTTTCTCGTTGCCGATGCAGAAATCGGAGTCCGTGTAGGGTTTGCCGCTGCACGAGAGTTCGGGGTAAACGGCCAGCACCTCCTCGCTGTGCCCCGGCATCTCGATCTCGGGAATCACCTCGATATGCAGGGCACGGGCGTATTCGACCACTTCGCGGATGTCGTCCTGCGTGTAATAGCCCCCGGCGGCCGCCGGGTCGTCGCGGTGGCAGTAGCGTTTGCCGCCGAAGTTCCATCCCTCCCAGTCGGGATAGGGACGCCAGGCGGCGATGTCGGTCAGGGCGGGGTATTTTTTGATTTCGATGCGCCATCCGGCTCCGTCGGTCAGGTGCCAGTGGAAGCGGTTGAGCTTGTAGCGCGCCATGAGGTCGAGCTGACGTTCGACGAACTCCTTGTCGCGGAAATGGCGCGAGACGTCGAGCATGAAGCCCCGGTAACCGAAGCGCGGGGCGTCCACGATCGTGACGGCCGGAATGCGGCGGCCGTGGTGCCCGGCCAGTTGTGCGAGCGACTGGAGTCCGTAGAACAACCCTGCGGCATCGGGGGCCGTGAGCGTGATCTTTGTGCGGGAGACGTCGAGACGGTAGCTTTCGGGGGCGCCGTCGCCCGTACGAAGCAGTTCGAGTGCGGGCATGTCGCCGTCGGAGGCCTCGGCAAAGGAGGCGGGGAAGAATCCGTCCGCGGCACGCTGCATCCACGCCGCGAGGTCGGCCTTGTCCTGCCCGTCGAGGTCGGTCGTGTAGAGCAGCTTGGCAGGCATACGGAAGGCACCTTCGCCCCACGTCACCTGCTGCGGGGCCGGGATGATGCCCGTGGCCGGGCACCCGCCGCCGGCGCACGAAGCAAAGGCGAAAGCGGCAAGGCAAAAAGAGATAAGCGTGATTTTTTTCATAAGGTCTTTAGGTCGGGTACAACAACAAATCGGGATGAACCGGCAAAGCCGGAGGAGGGCGGAGCGAGCCGTGGCCGCAGCCGGAAGGGCGCCGCCGGAGAACAGCCAGCCAAAGGCAAACCGCAGCCGAAAACCGTCGGGGAACGGGGACAGCCGGAAACCGAAACCGCCGACAGACTGCCGACAGGCCACGACAGGCCGCCATCCGGGGCGGGTTTGCAGCCCGAAGCAGGGACAGCCCGAAGCAGGAGTATGAAAAAAGGCCGTGCAACCCGGCTTATGCCGGGGTCGCACGGCCCCTGTCGGTCTATAAGCGGACTAATTCCACTTGGTGTCCATCATCGTCGGGTTGGAGCTGCCGCCGACGGCATCGTAACCATGGCCCGTGAGGTCGCGCACGATATTGCCGGAACCGCTGTCGTTGGGCTCCCAGGCGTTCATGCGCCAGTAAGCGAGCAGCCCGTCGGACGTGGGGTCGACATAGTTCATGTTGTTGGCGATCTCGGATTGCGAGAGGGCGCGTGTCCATACGCGGCACTCGGCGACATAGCCGTTCAGCGTACGGCCGCCGCCATAGGAGGCTCCCAGGTAGAAACCGCCCGAATTGTCGCTCGTCAGGTCGATGGTCTCGCCCTGCGTTTCCACGCCCGTGGCATACTGCCCGTTGATATAGATGTCCCACGAAGAGCCCGTCCAGACTGCGGCGACGTGGTACCACTTCTCCTTGTCGAACGGCTTGTCGGTAGCTGCGGGCTGGTAGGAGTCGTGACAGATCTGGATGCAGTCGGGATCGACCTTCACGTCGCCGAAACGTACGCCGCAGATGCCCTCGATACCCATGATGGAACTGATATAAGGATCGCGGGTCTGGAAGCCGAGCATGTATACGCGGGCTTCGAGCGTGAGCTGCGGAAGGGCTGCCAGGTCGGAATTCTCCTGGAACGAAGTCACCTTGTAGATGTTGCTCGATCCCAGGTAGATCGCCTTGCTGATCACCGGGGTCTTCAGCACGATGAAGAGCGTGCGGCTCGGTTCGAGCACGCTTATTCCGCCGGATACGGTCTTGATGCCCACGGGGACGCAATAGGTCACGCCCTCGGCGAACTCCGAGACGGACGACACCGTGAAGTCGATCGCCGAAGAGGTGTTGTAGCCGGCCAGGATGGTCGTTTCGGTCGAACTCAGGGCGTAGCTTTCCTCGGGCGGAATCTGGTAGTTTTTGCCGTACTTGTCGTTATAGGCAGCCAGCAGTTCGGGCCGCACTTCCAACTGGATCCGCACGTCGTGCTCCATAACCACCGAGGAGGATACGGTGATCGAGGTCTCGGCAGGGGGTTCGTCGATGGTCATTGATTTGTCGGGATTGTTCTGCGCATCGGTCATGTAGATCGCAGGATAGGTCTCCGCGGACTCCTGACAGCCCGTCGCCGCAGCGGCGGCGAACAACAGCGGAGCGACCAAATATTTCAGTTTCATAGTTCTCTTGTTTTAGGTTTAGTTTGCAGGGGCGAAAATCTCGGCCTCGTTCATACTGGTGAAATCGGTTACCCGGCCGACGTATACCCGGAGATAGCGGGCTTTGACGGTCTTCTTGAACTGGAATATCTTCCAGTTGTCGGCCGAGAGTTTGGGCACGAACGAAATTTCATTGGTGAGGCTATACCAGTTGGTGCCGTCCTCGCTGTACTGGAAATCGGTACATTCGGGGTTGGAGTCCTCGTAGTAGATATGCCAGCGGAAGCCGTTGATGTCGTAGGCCTTGTCCAGCGTGATGATGAAGTTGCCGCCGTTCCCCCACGAATAGGACGCATTCGCGGCATACCAGCAGTTGGAGTCGAGCTTGCCGTCGAACATGCAGGCCTTCTGCGCATCGGAATCGAGGTTCCAGACGCCGTTGGCGCCGCTCGAAGCGGTGCCCTGGTAGCAGACGATCGTCCACCCGGAGGCAGGTTCGATCTTCACGCCCGTAAGCGCCGTCGCATCGACGTCGATCTCCATCGCCGACACCGTCAACAGCAGGTAGCGTACCAATGGCTCCTTCGAGGTATAAATATCTTCCGCGGGAAGTTCCACGACGATGGGGATCAGGTAGTAACCCTTCTCGATCCCGGCAGAACTTACGGTAACGGACACCTCGTCGGACAAGAACGCACCGGCTGCCACGCCGAGCGTGCCGAGTGAAACACGCGCGGGGTCGATCGGCTCGTAGGAGGTGCCGTGCTTTTCGTTGTAGGCATCGACCAGCGAATTGTCGATAGCCAGCGGGAACGAAACGTCGGCCGGGGCAGGACGAGCCAGCTCGACCCGGATTTTTTCGTCCACCTCGCCCGTGATGGTACCGTCGTCCCCGACCAGGAACAGGTATTTGGACAAGCCGGTCGAGGTCAGACCGACGATCAGGTCGCCGCCGGCGGGGTTCACATCCTGGATCGCCTCGCGCATATACTTGTAAGGCATCGACGAATTGGCGTACTCATACTCCATGTGATAGGCACCGAAACCGGCGCCGAAACCCTGCGTGGGGTTGAAGCGCGCCATGCCCAGCAGCGAGTTGACCCACTGGCCGTCGCGGCATTCATGCGACACGCCGCCGGTTTTCCAGAGGGACTCGAAGTTCTCGGCGAAGATATACTGCTCGGGCTTCCAGCCTTTCTTATAGGCATCGTCGAAGCGATCCTGCAAATCGGTATAGCCGTAAGAATTATAAGCCTGCACGATGCCGTAGTCGAAGCAGTCGGCCACATCGGCATGCACGGCATAGGGCACGCCGTCGATCATAAGCAGGCGTCCCGTCCCCGACTTGGGGCCGACGTATTTGCTCATGGCCAGGATCAGCTTCCTGAACAGCTCGTTGTCATGTCCCACGAACGGCCCCGAAGCGCCGTAGCCGGGTTCGTAGTCGACGTCGATGCCGTCGTAGCTGTACTTGTCCATCGAGTCCTTGCAGTAGGCTTTGGCGTAGGCCTCGATGGCCTCGTCGGTATATTCGCCGCCGCCGATCTCGGTGAGGAACGGCTCGGGCATCTTGTCCGAGAAGATCGTGAAGGTCACCTTCGTGCCCTTGATCTTCTGCACGAACTCCTTGTCGGCGATCTGCTCGGGGGTCAGCGAATGCCACTGGCTCCAGATGGAGATGATATCCATCGAGTCGGGAGCACTCTGCAGGCGGGTCTGGTAGGATGCGCCGACGGCCGTCCACGAACCGTACCAGCCGAAAGCGATCTTGTGCTTGGTCTTTTTGTATTCGCGCAGGGCCTGGTAGTAGGCATTATCGCGCAGGATGGGCGACTGCTGGTCGGGATGCTGCGTAATTTCACGCTCGGGATCCGTCCAATCCGAACAAGCGACGAAAAAGGCACCCACGATCGCAAGGGCCGCGACGTATTTCAAGAAATTTTTCATCTTTCGTGTTGTTTTTAGGTTCATTATTTCTTATCCCACCAGAGTTTCGTACCGCCGGTATCGGCTCCGCCGAGCAGTGCGGTGGCAGCCGCCACGCCGGCGGCATTGTTCGAGTACTCCGAACGCGGGAAGGTCATACGGCGCACCTGGACGTTGGTATCGACCTTGCCGCCGCTGAGGTTGTTGACGATCGGGATCACCTTGGGGTAGCCCGTGCGGCGGAATTCCGACCAGGCTTCCTGCCCGTTGGGGAACATGGCGATCCACTTCTGCGTGATGATCCGTTCGAGTTTCTCCTCGTCCCCGGCGCCGGCATTCCATTTCGGGGAGACGGACGAAGGTTTCGAAGCGTTGTATTTCGTCGAGGCGGCCGAAGCGTCCTCGAATGCCTGGGGTTCGCTCGCACTCTCGGCATAGGTGGCCGCAGCGGCCGCGGTAAGACCGCGTTCGAGGAACGACAGTTCGATACCCGTCTTGTAGAACGATTCGTCGTCACCACCCATGTCCCAGCCAAGCATGGCGCCTTCGGCCCGCAGGAAAGCGGCCTCGGAAGCGAGGAACCACACGACGGGCGTATCCTTGGCGACGTTGGGCACCGAAAGTCCGGTATAGTCCGCCTTCAGCATCGAGCTGAGACCGCTGCGGACACCGTGGTACTTGCCATCCTCGCAGGTTTTGAAATAGGCCGGCAGGCGCGGATCGGCGTAACCGTTCATATAAGCGTCGATGGTCGCACCCATACGAGTATCGTTATAGGCGTTCCACACCTCTTCGAGCGGATTGTATACCTGTACCGAACCGGAACTCTTGAGCCACGCACCGTCGTCCGAAGCGGTCATCACCCCGTCCCTGACGGCTTCCTCAGCATAGGTTCGGGCAAGAGCAGGTTCGACGAAACGGATGCGCATGGCCATGCGGAGCTTGACCGAGTTGGCCAGCTTGAGCCATTTCGTATAGTCGCCCTGGTAAACGGCGTCGACCTTCTGCAACGGCCTGGCGTCGGCGGCATTGGCCGCATACTCCTTGAGCACCACGATGGCGGCATTCAGATCCGTGAGAAGGTTTTTGTAGACGGTCTCCTGCGATTCGTAGGGGTTTTCGGTCTGGCCGAAATTCGAAACGGGGATCGGGCCGTAGATGTCGGTGGTACGCTGGAGGGCCATCACCTTGATGACCTCGGCAACGGCAAAGACGTCGTCGGTAACCTGCCCGTTCTGGTAGGCGTACTTGAGGTTGAGCCATGCAGGCATCACATTGGTGAAAGCCACCGAGAAGGGCACGTTGTTATAGTCCGTACCGTCGAGGTCGTAGGTACAGGTATAGCTGCCGCCGTTGAAGGCCTGGATCGGGGAGAGATAGCCGCCGAAGGCGTCGCCCATCAGGTTGCAAGCGCGCTGGAACTCGTTGGCCCCCACGTCGCTGCACGGGATCACGGCATCCATTTGCATGGTGGTGATGTAGGTCTTCTTGTCGACCGACTGCACCGCATCGGGATTGGTGTTGAAGGATTCGAAGTCCCCGGTACAGGCGGCAAGCGCCGCAGCGGCGAAAAATCCTATTGTATGATTGAATCGTTTCATTGGTCTGAAATTTTAGAATTGGAGTCTTACGCTGAAACCGATGGTACGGGCGCTGGGCTGCATGAAATAGTCGAGCCCCTGGTAATAGGTACCCGTGGACGCGGTGATCTCGGGATCGAACGGCGCCTTGTTGTAGAGCATCCACAGGTTGCGGCCGACGAGCGACACGGTCATGCCGATCTTGTCGTTGAACCACCTGGAAGGAAGGTCGTAGCCCAGAGTAAGTTCACGCAGGCGGACGTTGGTCATGCTGTAAACGTAGTGTGAAAGCATCGAAAGCCCGTTGCCGTTGTTGGCGTAGAAGACCCTGGCATCGGGGACTTTCTGATCCTCGGAGATCCAGACACCGCCGTTTTCCCGGGCATCGGCCGAATCCTGCGAGGCACCCCAGCGATCCATCAGGGCCTGCGTCGCCGAAACGCCCTGGCCGCCGATGCGGGCATCGAACAGCACGCCGAGGTTCACGCCCTTGTAGGAGAACCGGTTGTTCCACCCCAGGCGGAAGCGGGCTTCGGTATTGCCGCCGTAAAGCCACGTATTGGGATCGGTGGTGACGGTATTGGTATTGGGGTCGACATAGATGCGTCCCTGGTCGTCGGTCTTGAGCCCCGTCACGTAGAAGTCGCCGATCGAACCGCCTTTTTTGACCTTCATGCGGTAGCCGCCGTAGTCCATGTTCACCTCGTCGACAGTCACCAGGTTACCGGCCACGTCGCGCGTGCCTTCGGGAACCAGCTCCTTCACCTCGTTGCGGTTCATCGAGAAGTTGACATTGGTCGACCACGAGAAGTCGCGCCACTTGTTCTTGTAACCCACGACCGCTTCGATACCCCAGTTGTTGACCTTGCCGGCATTGATATATGCCCGTTTGTAGCCGGTGCTGGGCGGTGCATCGTAGCTAAAAAGCTGGTTGTAGGTGTTGGTATTGTAATAGGTCACGTCCGTCCAGATCTTGTTGCCGAGGAACTTGGCGTTCAGGCCCACTTCGAACGACTTGGTGCGCTCGGGCGTAAGGTTGACAGCCGGGGCATAGGAGTCCGACGAAACGATACCGCCCGTCTGCAAGGGCGTATTGACACCGGTAATAAACCGCTGCGGGGCGTTACCCACCTCGGCATAGGAGGCACGCACCTTGAGGAACGAAATGCCGGCTTTGGAAAGGTCGGCCATCGACGAGATGACGGCCGAAAGGCCCACCGACGGGTAGAATATGTTCATATGGGGCGTGAAGGCCAGCTGCGACGCCCACTCGTTGCGCGCCGTCACGTCGAGGTAGACCATGCCGTTATATCCCAGCTGGGCGGTGGCGTAGACGGCCTGCGTCTGGTCGTGGTAGCGGTCGGCGTAGGGTTTGGTCTGCGAATGGCTCATATCCACGTTGTAGACCGAGAACTTGTTGGCGAGGGTGGCCAGGTGGCCCTCGAAGCCTTCGCCGTCGTTCTTGTCATCGAGGATGCTCGCACCCAGGTTGAACGACAGGGAGAACTTGTCGTCGAAGAAACTCTTGTTGATCGACAGCAGGGCGTCGGCGTAGAGGTTGTTGTGGTGGATCTTGTTGTTCTGGTAGTTGCCGTATTCGGAAGCGAACAGCTTGTCGGACGAGGCATAGATCTTGCGCGTATAGTTCATCACCATGTTATCGGTGCGCACGCGCCCCGTGAGGGTGATCCAGTCGGCAATGTCCCACTTGAGCGTGGCGTTGAACGTATAGCGGTGCGCCGTATTCTCGAACAGCTCGCGGTTGGTAATCCACCAGGGGTTCTCGACGCCGGTGATGAACTCCAGGGGCCAGAACTGCTTCATATAGCCCGCCGTGGCGTCGTAACGCTCGTAAACCTCGTACTTGGAGATGTCGTCGCCGCGCGGGAAAAGGTAAATGGGAATCAGCGGGTTGTGGTAGAGGCCCTGCACGAGCGGGTTACGCTTGTACTGGCGCATGTAGGAAGCGCCCAGGTCGAGCGTCAGCTTGTCCTTGATGAGCTGCGTGGTATTGCGGAAGGTAAAGTTGTACCGGTTGTAGACGTTGTTGGGGATGATGCCGCGCGAATTGAGCGAAGCGGCCGAGAAATAGGACTGGTTCACGCGCGTACCACCCGAAACCGAGATCGCATTGGTCTCCTCGAAGCCGGTCTGGAAGAAATCCGAGGGGTCGTACGAGGTCGGGGTCGAGAGCTTCGTACCCCAGCTCATGGACGGTGCCGTAGCTTCGGTGCCGTAGGTGTTCTGGAACTGCGGCATGACGAACGGCGACGAAAAGGTGGTGTTGTTGGCGTAGTTCACGCGCACACGCCCCTCCTCGCCCTTTTTGGTCGTGATGACGATCACGCCGTTGGCACCCTGCGAACCGTAGAGCGCGGCCGCCGTGGCGCCCGAAAGCACCGTCATGGATTCGATGTCCTCGGGGTTGAGGTTCGAGATACCCTCGAAATCGCCGCCGTCGGGCGTTTCGTAGGTGCCCTCGGTCTGCGACGAACGCAGGTCGGGCATCGGGATACCGTCGATCACATAGAGGGCGTTGTTGTTGCCGCTGATGGACTTCACGCCGCGCATCACCACGCGCGTGGAACCGCCCACGCCCGAGGCGCTGGCGTTGATCTGAAGGCCGGCGACCTTGCCCGAAAGCGAGTTCATGAAGTTGGCGTCCTTGACCGTGTTGACGATGTCGCCCGCGACCTCCTGCACGTTGTAGGTCAGCGCTTTCTCCGACCTTTTGATGCCGAGGGCGGTAACCACCACGGCGTCGAGCACTTCGTTGTCCTCGTGCATGACCACCGACAACGGGGCGGATCCCGAGACGGGAAGCTCCTGTTTGGTATAGCCGATGAGCGAAATTTCGAGCGTGTCCCCCGGTTTGGCCTGCGGAAGCGAGAAATTGCCGTCGATGTCGGCGGCAGCACCGGTTGTCGTACCTTTGATAAGCACGGTGGCGCCGACCAGGGGCATGCCCTTATCGTCCTTTATGACTCCGGTAACGCCGCCCTGAGCGCTGTGGGGGGGGGAATTTTTAGCTTTCTTCGAGAGCACGATGTGTTTGTCCCGAAGGGTATAAGCGATGTCGGAGCCCGCGAAGAGCTTGTCCAACACGGCCTGCAGCGGTTCGTCGTGCACCGAAAGGCTCACTTTGCGGTCGGTGTCGATGTCCGACGTATTGTAGACGAACGAACAGCCCGTCTGCTGCTGGATAGCCTGGAAAACCGTGATGACCGTCGCGTCCGGGGCATCGAGGCTCACACGCGAGAGGGCTTGCTGCGTCTGTGCTGCGGCAGAGGTGGCGCCGAAGCATCCCAGGAGCAGCATCGGGATAACGAACAGACAACGGAAACATGTAGCGACAACACGTCCTCCCCTGCCTGTCGCAAGGTTAGTTTTTTTCATGGATCAGATTTTAGGTTAGTGTAATGGTTAGGTGTCGAAACAGGCCGCCGAAAAGTGCGGCATCCGAGAAAAAAGAGACGTTAATTTTCCATAGGCGGATCGAAGGTTTTTAAGTTCGTATTCGGTTATCGTTCAGGGTTTGCGTAGAGTTCGATGTCGTTGCCGGCGATCCTGTAATTGAATTTATAGGTCAGTTGCAATACGGACATGATGTGGTAGATGCCGTCCTCGACGCGGAAATTGCCCGAGAAGCGCATGTCGCGGAGCCGGTTGTCCATGAAGCGGATGTCGACGTTGTAGTAGCGCTTGAGCTCGGCGACGATCTCCCCGAAGGTATCGTGCTCGAAGCAGAAGCGGCCGTCGATCCAGTTGATCGAGCGTTCGGCCGAGGGGCAGTCGGTCAGGCGCATGGCGTGCGTCCGGGTGTCGAAAACCAGCTGCTGCGCGGGGTGCAGGCGCACCGAGGCCTGCTCGCGTCCCGAAGCATAGGCCTTGACGGCGCCTTCGAGCAGGACGGTGGTGACACGATGCTCGTTGTCGTCGTTGCGGATGTTGAAACGCGTGCCGAGGACTTCGATGTCCAGGCCGTTGGTCGACACGACGAACGGCGCCCGGCGGTCGTGCTCGACCTCGAAATAGGCTTCACCCTCCATCTTCACGCGGCGCTGGCGCGAAAAGAAGGGGGCGACGTACTCCACGCTGCTCGACGAATTGAGCCACACCTTCGTCCCGTCGGGCAGCACCACCTGCGACCGCTCGCCCAGCTGGGTGACGACGGTCACGGGCTGCGCCAGGCGCTTGGAAAGCAACACGGTCGTGAGCCCGCCGGCCAGGAGCACCGCGGCGATCACGGCCGCAGCGGCTATACGCACCGCGCTCCGGCGCAGGGAGATACGGCGTCCGGCGTGCATGCGGCGCTTGAACTGCCGGAGCGAACGCTCGACGTCGATACCGGCCGCGTCGTTGATACGGTCGCTGACATATAATATATAATAGACCTGGCCGAGCATCCTGCGGTTTGCGGCCGAGCGGTCGTACCACGCCTCTACGGCCGCCGCCTGCGCTGCGTCCAGCTCGCCCTTGAGGAAGGCTACCAATACCTCTTCGTCGATTTCGAAATTTGCCATGCTGTTTGCTTGTCTATAAAGTAATACAATCCGTCAGCAAAGGATGCTAACGGAACGGCGAAAAAAAATTCAGATTTCCTTATCAGGAGAGGTCAGGCCACAGCAACAGCACGAGCAGCGGCCAGTAATCGCTGAGCTCTTCGCGCAGCAGGCGAACCGTCTGCCCGATACGGTAATTGACCGTCTGCGGGGAGACGTTGAGGCGGACGGCTATTTCTTTGTGGGTCATACCTTCCAGGCGGTGCATACGGAAGGTCTGCCGGAATTCAGGAGGCATTTTGCGCAGAGCTTCGGTCAGCCGCTGCACCAGTTCGCCCTCGAGGTAGAAATCGGGGTCGTCGAACGTCTCTTCGTAGCGTTCGGCCAGCTGGCGGATGATGCGGTTCTTGAGCGTGTCGCGCAAGGCGCTGTTTAGCGACTTGTTCTTTACGATGGTGAACAGCAGCGATTTGAGCGGCATCTCGGGGATCAGCGAGGTGCGGTTTTCCCACACCCACATCAGGGTGTCCTGGACGAGTTCCTCGGCGCGTACCGGCGGCACGAAGCGCGTGGCATAGGTGCAGAGCGGTTTGTAATAGCGGCGGAAAAGCGCATCGAAACATTTTTCATCCCCCGCACGGAGCAATCCGACAACCGTGCGGTTGTCGTGTATGTCGATCGTATGCGCGTTATCTGCCATCGGCCGGTATATTCTTCGGGCCCGCCGCCCCGAAGAACGGCGGAGGGACAAAGCAAAAATACAACTTTATCCAATATTTGCAAAAAAGATTCCGTACGGGGCATACGGTGTGTCCGGACGGAGTATGCCGAAAGGGAACGGGGGATACGGCGCAGGCAGCGCCGTATCCGGCGACAGGGAAAAGGCGGAAGCCGGGGACGGCGGCGTATTGCCGCCGCCTCGGGGAGCACCCTGCCGCCCGGCGGGAATGCGTCACGGCACAGGCCGGGAGCCCGGGCACGGCATGGACGCGAATACCATGGCGGCAAGCCGGGATATTCCCGGCTTATGTCCGGAAATCGCAACCGCGGAGCGGGAATCCGCCGAATTTTATTACCTTTGCGGGGCAGGCCCGCCCTGTCGCTGCCGGCCGAGGCCGGGAGAGGAAAGTCCGGGCAACACAGAGCACCGCGCAAGCTAACGACTTGATATCCGTGAGGGTATAGGAGCGTAACAGAGAACGACCGCCCGCAGGGGATTTTCGTAATCCCGGCGGGTAAGGGTGAAAAGGCGGGGTAAGAGCCCACCGCGGGGGCAGCGATGCCGCCCGGCAGTACGTCTCGCGGGTTGCAAGACCGTGTATACCGGCAATTAAGGGTTGCTCGCCCGATGCCGGGGGGTAGGTTGCTTGAGACGGCAGGAGACTGCCGCCCTAGATAAATGACAGGGGCCCGGGGTTCGCCCCGGGAACAGAACCCGGCTTACAGGGCCTGCACGTACGGGGATGCCGCCAAAAAGCGGCATCCCCTTTTTCGGGCCGCTACCGCAACGGGACGGACGGCGGGAGCGGGAGCAGTACCCGGGGAAGCAGAGAAGCCCGGGAAAGAAAAACGCAGAAGGACGGGCATTCCATGCGGCAGGCATCGGCAGCATGGCATTTTTTTTGACGTATCGCCCGCCGATGGCGACCCTCGGCGAACATATCCGGCAAAGCAACGCTTACAAATGGTGGATCCTGGGCATGATCATGCTCGGGACGTTCATGGCCGTGCTGGACGTGACGGTAGTCAACGTCGGGCTGCCGGCCATCATGTCGGCTTTCGGCATCGGCATCTCGACGGCCGAATGGGTCATCACCGCCTACATGATCACCATGACCGTCATGCTCCCCTCGGCGGGTTGGTTCGCCGACCGCTTCGGGAACAAACGCATCTATATTCTGGGGCTGGCGCTCTTCACGCTCGGGTCGTGGCTCTGCGGCAAAGCCCCGGGCGACCTGTTTCTGATCGGGGCACGCGCCCTGCAAGGCGTCGGCAGCGGCATCATCCAGTCACTGGGACTGGCGATCGTGACCCGCGAATTCCGCCCCGAGCAGCTCGGCCTGGCGCTCGGCCTGTGGGCAATGGCCGCCGCCGCGTCGATCTCGTTCGGCCCCCTGCTGGGCGGCTACCTGGTCGACGCATACAGCTGGCACAGAATCTTCGACGTGAACGTCCCCGTGGGAGTGTTCGCCATCCTGCTCTCGGCCTTTATCCAGAA
>ENA-ORSC01001401-ORSC01001401.1-human-gut-metagenome-genome-assembly--contig:-NODE-1401-length-16682-cov-2.802971_pt1 | contig 16682 bp, 10 predicted proteins | sample MGYA00242178_ERZ509140 | MGnify/ENA primary metagenome ERZ509140 (study PRJEB26280, sample SAMEA2338681) | human gut metagenome | biome: human gut; feature: human-associated habitat; material: faeces... | reverse complement strand
ACCTTGATGTGATCGCAGACTACGCATCACAGCTTCAGGCTGCCGGAATACCTATCATGATCAGACCATTCCACGAGAATACAGGAAGCTGGTTCTGGTGGGGAGAGGATCTATGCACTTCCGACGAGTACAAGGAGTTGTGGCGAATGACCGTGGATCGGCTCCGTATGCGGGGAGCGCAAATCGTGACCGTCTATTCGCCGAATCCCTGTATGTCCTCCTCAGAATACCTCGAACGCTGGCCCGGCGACGCATGGGTCGATGTACTCGGCCTGGATGCCTACGACGGAGACGGTTCGGAGCGTTTCGTCTCCGGCCTGAACCGGTCGCTGGCCGTGATGGACTCCCTTTCGCGGGATACGGGTAAGCCCTACGCGGTGTCGGAAACAGGACGCGAGGGGATTCCTGAAGCAAAATGGTGGAGCGGCAGTCTGCTACGCGGCATCGGAACATACACCCCGTCCTATGTCTTGGTATGGCGCAATGCTCCGGACGACGCAAAACCCGGCCATTTCTATGCGCCCTGGCCCGGACAAGCCTCCGAGGAGGATTTCCTGCGCTTTCACGCCGACGCCCGGACTCTCTTTCTCCGGGACGGACTCCCTGCGGAGGAGAGCAGGTGAGCCGACGCACTCCCGACAACGATGATTCAGAAGACAACTCATAACGAAACCGAAAACGCAACAAGATCGACATGGAATCGTTTCAGAAACGCATAGCCGAGCTGGAAGCTGGCTACGAAGCCCTCGTTACCCGTCCCAATGTACCCGATCCGGCCTATAACGGCATCTATACCCGCTACCGTTATCCGATCCTGACAGCCGCTCACGCGCCGCTCTTCTGGCGCTATGACCTCGACCCGCGGAGCAATCCCTACTGCATGGAACGGATCGGCGTCAATGCCGTGATGAACTCCGGCGCCATCAAGTTCAACGGCCGCTACCTGATCATGGCACGAGTGGAGGGCGCCGACCGCAAATCGTTTTTCGCCGTGGCCGAATCGCCGAACGGCATCGACAACTTCCGTTTCTGGGACTACCCCGTGACGATGCCCGAGTACGGCGAACCGGCGACCAATGTTTACGACATGCGTCTGACGGCTCACGAAGACGGCTGGATCTACGGTGTTTTCTGCGTCGAGCGCAAGGATCCCGCAGCCCGTCCGGGCGATCTCTCGTCGGCCGTGGCTTCGGCCGGCATAGCCCGTACGAAAGACCTCGTGAACTGGGAACGCCTGCCGGACCTGAAAAGCCGCCACCAACAGCGCAACGCGGTGCTGCACCCCGAATTCATCGACGGCAAGTACGCGTTCTATACCCGTCCGCAGGAGGGTTTCATCGAGGCCGGCAACGGCGGCGGAATCGGCTGGGCGCTCATCGACGACATTACGCATGCCGAGGTACGCGAGGAGCGTATCATCAACTGCCGCTACTACCACACCATCAAGGAGGTCAAGAACGGCGAAGGCCCTCATCCGATCCGAACACCGCAGGGATGGCTGCACCTGGCTCACGGTGTCCGGGGGTGTGCCGCAGGCTTGCGCTACGTACTCTATCTTTACATGACCGAACTGGAACGTCCCTGGATACCGATCGCCGAGCCGGGCGGTCTGCTGATGGGTCCGGCAGGAGAAGAGCGGGTGGGCGACGTTTCGAACGTGCTCTTTTCGAACGGATGGATTGCCGATCCCGACGGGCGCGTGTTCATCTACTACGCCTCGAGCGACACCCGCATGCACGTGGCCACCTCGACCGTCGATCGGCTGGTGGACTACTGCCTGCACACGCCGGCCGACGGACTGACTACGGGCCACAGCGTCGAAACGCTCAAAAAGCTGATCGGCAAAAACCTCAAACGCTGACGATATGGCTGCCCCGCTTTCCGAAAAGATCGGCTACGGACTCGGTGACATGTCATCGAGCATGTTCTGGAAGATTTTCTCCTACTACCTGCCCTTTTTCTATTCGAACATTTTCGGCCTGTCGCTCGAGCATGCCGCCATGATGCTGCTCATCACGAAACTGGCCGATGCGGTCATCGACCCGGTCATGGGGATCGTTTGCGACCGCACTACCTCGCGTTGGGGACGTTATCGCCCCTATCTGCTCTGGATCGCCATGCCGTTCGCGGCCGCGGGTGTGCTGACCTTCACGACGCCCGATTTAGGTTATACGGGCAAACTGATATGGGCCTATGCGACCTACATGCTGATGATGATCGTTTACACGGCCATCAACGTCCCCTATGGCGCCATGCTCGGCGTAGTGACCGCCGACTCCCAGGAGCGTACGGTCTTCTCCTCCTACCGCATGTTCTTCGCCTACGGCGGATCTTTTCTGGCTTTGGCCCTCTTCGAACCCCTCTGCACGCTCTTCACCCCGCCGTTCGTCGGGACCGACGGTGCGGCGAGGATCGCAGCCGAAGCCCGGGGCTGGCAAACGGCCACGGCCGTCATCGGAGTGCTCTGCGCCGTGCTCTTCTTCCTTTGCTTCCGCATGACGCGGGAGCGCGTGAAGGCCTCCTCCGAGACGAAAAGCACGCATCACAGCGTAGCCGGCGACATTCGTTCGCTGATGACCAACGGCCCGTGGTGGATACTGCTCGGCGTGGCCATCTGCGTACTGCTTTTCAATTCGATACGCGGCGGCGTGGCGGCCTACTATTTCAAGGACTATCTGGGCGAGGACAATTCGCTCGGCGGCAACCTGCTGCTCTCATGCGGCGCTTTCCTGGCCATCGGCGAGGTCGCCAACATGCTGGGCGTGACTCTCGCGTCGCCCGTCGCCCGCCGTATCGGGAAAAAGCGGACCTACATGCTGGCGCTCATCGGCTCAGGGGTCCTGAGCGTCGTATTCTTCCACATGCCCCTCTCGGTGGCGGGCTGCTGGGCAATCGTCGTACTGCAAGTGCTCATTTCAGCCTTCGCGGGGATGACCTTCCCGCTGCTGTGGAGCATGTTCGCCGACGTGGCCGACTACTCCGAACTGAAACACGGGCACAGTTCAACAGGACTGATCTTTTCCTCATCGTCAATGGCCCAAAAGTTCGGCGGTGCATTTGGCAGCGCCCTCATCCTTTGGCTGCTGGCGGCCTACGGATACAATACGGAGGCCGATGCCGTGCAGTCCGGGCAGACGCTCTTCGGACTGCGACTGCTCATGAGCTATCTGCCCGCCGCAGGGTGTGCGCTGGCCTCCCTGCTGCTGGTCTTTTATCCACTGACCGACCGCCGCATGAAGCATATTGCCGGCGAGCTGTCGATACGCAGAAAAACCGAGGATCATGAATGACTTACTGAAAACCTTCCGGCAGGAACTGCTCGATGAGTTAGAGCACGATATCCTGCCCTTTTGGACCGAACGGGTGATGGCTCCCGCCGAACGCCGTTTCTACGGACGCATAGCCGGCGACGGCACGCTCTATCCCGACGCCGATCAGAGTGCCGTACTTTACGGCCGCCTGATATGGACCTTCTCGGCCGCCTATCGGATGACAGGACGCCGGGAGCTGCTCCTGCCAGCGACCTGCGCGCGCAACTACCTCCTCGACCACTTCATCGACCCGGAATTCGGCGGAGTCTATTGGTCGGTACGTGCCGACGGCACGCCGGCCGATACGCGCAAGCAATTCTATGCGTTGGGATTCGCCATTTACGGATTGAGCGAATACGCACGCGCGACGGATGACGAGCGTGCGGCGAAGGAGGCATGGCGGCTCTTCGAAACCATTGAGGCCCATTCGTTCGATCTGCAGAACGACGGCTACCTCGAGGCGGCGGCCCGCCCCTGGTCCCCCCTGGAGGATGTCCGCCTGAGCGACAAGGACGCCAACGAGCACAAAACGATGAACACGCATCTGCATATCCTCGAAGGGTATGCCAATCTGCTGCGGCTTTACCCCTCGGAGGAGCGGCTGCGCAGTCAGACACGTCATCTGCTCGAACTCTTCTTCACGCGCATCATGACTCCGGACGGGCATCTCGGGCTCTTTTTCGACGAAACATGGCACGACCGCCATCCGGGCGACATATCGTTCGGTCACGACATCGAAGCATCGTGGCTCCTTTTCCGAACGGCTCAAACATTGGGCGACGACGAACTGCTCGGACGCGCGCGGAGTTGCTGCGCACGGATCGCCGAAGCGGCACTCGAAGGCTACCGGCCCGACGGCAGCATGATCTACGAACGTCATGCTGACGGCTCGATCGACGGCGAGCGCCATTGGTGGGTGCAGGCCGAAACGGTCATCGGGCTCTATTACCTCTACCGTTACTTCGGGCGGGCCGAAGCGATCGAAGACTCGATGCGAACATGGAAATACATCCGAACGCACCTGATCGACCGTGAAGGCGGCGAATGGTGGTGGAGCATTCTTCCGGACGGTACGGTCAATCGGCGCAACGACAAGGCCGGATTTTGGAAATGCCCCTACCACAACGCACGTATGTGCATGGAGGTCACAACTCTCATCGAAAGGGAGGACGGCCGTCCGCCGCACCGGGCGACGCCGATCGGATGAAACGCACGAAAGGGACGCCCGCAGGATAGGGACCGCACGATCACCGGTCATACGCGAGCCGAGGGGATGATCTCCCCTCGGCTCGCGTTTTCCCGCCGGCATGTCTGATCCAGCGCCTGTTCGGTTCCGGCCCGGCAGGAGCCGATCCCGCGGTCACCGGGACGCAAAGGCCTTACAGGGACAACAGCGTTTTCCTATCGAAATTGTATCCTTCAGCCGAGAAGACCGTATCATCCGCAGCCGGGAATTCGGCCTCCACGATCCGCCTTTCGCCGGGCAGCAGGTGGATGTATCCTTCCGAGATATAAGCCGGCAGCACAGCCTCTCCGCTCTCCGCCTTCCGGATATTGAACTTGACGGCGACGGCCGTAGTCGAAGCCGTATTGGCCACCTCGACCCGTACGCAACGGCTGCCGGCCTCGTCATGCGATTCGAGCAGCCGGGCTTTCAGCTCCGGAGCCGCCACTCCGTTCAACGCGGTGAAATTCCGGTCCGCGCTGCGCAAGTAGTCATTGACCGATACCCGTTTCCCCTCGACAAAGAGCTCCAGACGCAGCAGATGGCACGGATCGCCCGGAAGCGGCTGCAAAACGGTAACCGGCGTCACACCGTTGGCAACGATCACGGCGACGTTTTCCGACAGTCCGTCCAGCCGCTTCCCGTCGAACGTATATCTCGAGACCACGACCCGCGCCCGGCGACAGTCGTTGCGCGTGGTATTGACCACCAAGACCTGTCCATCGTGAGGATTGGCCTGCACGTGAAGCTTCTCGCAAGCCTTACGGCAACCATAGAACGAACCGTGGGTCTCGAAATCCCACGAATAGGTCTGCCACTCGAGGCTCGGCCAGGCCGGATGGCTCATCCACAGCAGGACACCCGACGCGGAATTCCACATGCGGCTGTTCCACGCCTCGAGCATCGCCCGGTGACTGTCGTAGTTGATCAACTGGGCCTTGCGGCAGAAATCGTCGAGCGATTCGGCTTTACCGTACAGATCGTCCACGGCCTGACAGTACTCCGGCAATCCGAAATGCAAATCGTGATAATACCATGTATCGCTGATAGGCCACCGTTCCGATTCGGGAATAAACTTGCGCATCGACTCGGCCGTAGGAACCGACGGCGATCCCAGTTCGGTCGTGAATCCGCAGGCCTGGACGGCGAAGTACTCCTTCTCGTCGATATAATGCCACGGACCGCTTGTGCGGAGATTCATATAACGCGAATTGGGGCTGTAAAAGCGAGTCCCGTCCTCCCCGGCAATCAACCGCTCGAGTCTCGGCGCCATCGTCGGGGTAGCGTAACCTTCATTGCGCGGGCACCAGACCGCAATCGAGGGGTGGTTACGGAAGCGCTTAACGGTCTGCCGGGCATTCTCGATGAAAAGGTCCTCGTCATTGACGTTCAGATTGCTGCCCTCGGTCGAGATCCAGAAGTCGTTCCACACCAGCATGCCGTACTCGTCGCACAGCGTATAGAAGATCTCCTCCGTCGATTCGCCGGTCCAGTTGCGCACCATGTTGAAACCCTCTTCGCGGTGCAACCGGAAAGCCGGTTCGAGCCGTTCCCGCGACACCCGCTTCATGCCGTCGTCCATGCCCCAGTTGCCGCCGCGGCAGAAGATCCGCACTCCGTTGCAGCGGAGTACCAGATAGGGCGACGTCGCATCCTTCCCGATACGTCGCAGACGAGAGACATCAACCCCCTCGCGGAGGGCCGGAACCACGACATCCTGCTGCACGACACGCCGATGAAACGTATCGAACAACGGTTCACCATCGCGTACGTCGTTCGTGGGCTGAAACTCGAAACGAATCTCTTCGCCCCGGGGCGTATCGGCCGTCAGTTCGTAGGAAAACTCCCGGACGCCGAAGCGAACCCGCCGGACGTCGGACTCCGCGCCGCCGCACTTCACCCGCAGATCGAGGTCGTACATCGCCTGATCGCCATAACCGTTCGGCCACCACAACCGCGGATTTTCCAGATGCAGTCCCGGAATCTCAGCGGGCGAAACGCTCACCGTGCGGGACTCGCCGGCCGCCAGTTCGACCGGATACTCGAATTCGGTCACGCCGTCGATCCGGCCACACAGCACGACATGCCGCCCGACGGCGGCATGGTTGGTCATCTCCATGCGGACCGTCACGTCGGCCGACGACGTGTCGGGCAGAGGCAGGGCGGTCACCACCTGCGGGTAGGCCAACGTAACGTCGCCCGTATATGCGAGGGTCACGTCCTGCCAGATGCCGATGTTGCGGTCGCGGATGCCGGGAATCCAGTCCCACCCCTCAGAACTGATAAAGGTAGGACCGTCCAGACACAACTGCCCGCCGTTGGGGCCCCGCCCGGCGGCTTTCGACTGCTCGTGCGGAATGCCCGGATTATAGGGCGGATAGATCTTCACGGCCAACACGTTATGGTCGGAGAAACATTCCGTCACGTCGAACAGTCCTTCGACGAAGGCTCCGCGGATATCGCCGAGTTTCCGGCCGTTGAGCCATACGTCCGCCCGATAGTTAATGCCTTCGAAATTCAGCCACACACGACGCCCGGCGACATCGGCAGGCTTGTCGAAACGGATCCGGTACCACCACTCCGTGCGACAGAGGCTTTCGGGAATGGCCATGTTGTTCAGCCCGTAGTAAGGATCGGGATAGACGCCGGCATCGACCAGTGTGGTCAGCACCGTTCCCGGCACCACCGCATTATACCACCCGGAAGTATCGTATGCAGGGCTGAAGAGCGAGCCTCCCTCGGCCACGACCCGATCGGCATCGGTCATTTCCCAACCGCCGGCCAATGTCCAGGTGGCGTCATCCGACTTTTCGAGACGCACTTCAACAGGCCGCTTGGCTTTGGGAACCGCCTGTTGGGGCGGCGTCTCGGATTTCGGAAGCTCCGACTCGGGTTGCGGAACGACCAGTCCGAAATTGGTAGGAGGCAACGGCTGCGCCGTCTTCTGCGCCTCCGCATCCTCGGCAAAGGACAGCAACGACAGGGAAAGCATGGCAAGTCCGATGTTCAAACGCATGACTTATTGTTTTTCAGGAGTAAATACATAAATCCGTTCGCCGTAAGGCTCTATCTCGATATCATCGACCCGCAGTTCGCCGGAACGGCCCCCAACGGGATCCATCCACGCGTATTTCTGCGGATCGAGGCATTCGACCGCATAAACGCCGCCGATGTCCGCCCCGACCGTCAGCTCGGCACCCTCGATCCGCCTGTCCGAGTTGTTGTACAGATAGACGAAAAGCGTCCGGTCGCATTTGACGCTCATGGCTTCGAGCGGCGTGCAGTCGGCCTTCACCGTCTCAAAGGCTCCGTTGCCGGCAGCCAGCATCCGGTCCGAAATTTCACGCACACCCCGGAAATAGGTCATCATGCCACGGTTCTCGAAATACTCCCACCACCAGCTCATCGGAGTGACAGGCGTCGGCGAAAAGAGCCCGTACCAGAGTCCGCGCCGAAAATCACGATCCATGTCATCGGCGAAATCGTCGAAATTCAGCGACCAATCCCACTCGTAGCCGAACTCTCCGATGACGTAGGGCTTTCCGAAACGCTCCTCATAGTCGCGGATGGTCGAAGGGATGATCGCCGTATTGCGGTAGATATGCTTCTGATTGATATCCAACGAGGGCACTTCGTTCAACCCGGCCAGATCACGATGCGAAATCGAGGTCGTGACGGGATGTCCGAACGGATCGATCTCCTTCAGGTATTTGCCCATGCGGGCGTGCCACGCCACAATCTCTTCGGCCGGGATCGGCCCGCCCGGATTTCGGTGTTGTATGTTGTCGATCTCGTTGAAGAACTCCCACATGCCAATTGCCGGACTGTATCCCCAACGGGCTACGATGTAACGCAACCGGTTCATGTAGCGCCGCGCCTGCGGCTCTCCGTTGAAGAACTCCCGGTCAGCAGGCACGGCCCCCTGGCCCATGCAGAGCATTACGTGGATACCCAACCGCTCGCACAAATCCACAAAACAGTCCAAGCGCTCCACGGCGCTCGGATTATAATATTCGTCGGAGGGCGTATAGCGCAAATTGTTAAAATGGTCGTGCTGATCGATCGGGAAATTGAACGAACACATCCATACGCGGATGAAATTGCCTCCGTTTTCGGCGAAAAGCGGCAGCATGCGGTCGTAGTTGTAACGGTCGTGCTGCTCGTGCAGCTCCTTGAAAAACTTCGAATCGTCATTCGCACGCGATTCCCAGCAAATATTTTCGGCCACACCCCGGAAAGGCGTTCCGTCGTCGTAAACCAGCGTCCAGTTGTCACGGACATGGAGAATGCCCCGCTCGCCCTCTGCGGCAGGCTGTACGCTGAGTTCGACCGCCCTGGAGCGTGCGACCTCCTCGCCCTGCTCGCTCAATCGGAACCGGCAAAAATAACGGCCGGGCTCCTGGGGCGTGAAACGGGCCTCCCAGCGCGACTCCGCTCCGGATTTGCCCTCGACCCAGAAGCACGGCAACAGGCGCTCCTCGCCCGAAGGAGTTTCGATCAGCATGTCCAGCGCCACCTCTTCGGCGTGGGTGGGGCCGGAGAGCGCTACCAGCTTTACCCCTTTGGGGCCGCCCTCACGGTTCAGCTCGTCGGCGATGACCTCGGTCATGGTATATAAGGTATCCGGCTCCATGCCCTTGGCAACGTCCACAAGGATCTGTCCGTCCGGGATATAGGGCCGTGCCTTGGCGGTGGTGCCCCGCACGAACACCGACGGCACTGCAAACAGCAGCACATCCTTGCCGGTGCACACTTCCTCGATGCTCTTGGTGAACTGCAGCTCGGCCGGGATCTTCATGCCCGGCAGGTTGGGGTGCACCCGTGTAGTGGAGAGGTTGTCCACCTCCGCCTCAATGGCCGACCACACCTGCACTTCGTTGCCGCTGACGGTCAGCATCCGCGCCAGCGCCATGCCCCAGGTACCTGCACCCAGAACGCCAATCTTCCGTTTCGTCACGTTTGTGTCCTCCGTTTGCACCGGCAGCTGGGCCGCCGGTGAATTTGCGCGGCACCGGCAAACCCGGTGTGCACGTTGTTATGCCCATTGTACACGAAAGCGCCTGCCGCGTCAACCGGCTTGCCGCATTGCACAAAGTTCCCGCAGCGGCTGGGCCGTTTTTGTTCACAATACGCGATTTTTGCAAACCATTTGCACCGCCGGACGTTTCATGTTATAGTATTCTGGTAGGTTTTGTAGGAATTTCCGCAAACCCCTTGACTTTGAGTATACTCGAAGTTGTATAATACATTCACCGTTGTTTTCTGAGAGTATTTGAGGTACTGTGATCGTTCATGTTTGAAGCACTTTTATCCAACCGCACGGTCAGCGTGCTGGTGGAGGCCCTGCCGCGTATCCTGACAGCCGGCCTGACCATGACCATCCCGCTGACCCTTGTCTCCTTCTTTTTTGCCATGATCATTGCCGTGGCCGTCGCGCTGGTGCAGTACGCCAATGTACCGGTGCTGCGGCAAATCGCGCGGTTCTACATCTGGGTCATCCGCGGCACACCGCTGCTGGTGCAGCTGTTCATCATCTTTTACGGCCTGCCCAGCCTGGGCATCATGCTGGACGCCTTCCCCGCCGCCGTCATCGCCTTTGCCTTCAATGAGGGTGCCTACTGCGCCGAGACCATGCGCGGCGCGCTGGAAAGTGTGCCCCAGGGCCAGCTGGAAGCCGGTTACTGCGTAGGCATGAGCTGGGTGCAGATCATGCGCCGCATCGTGCTGCCGCAGGCTTTGCGCACCGCTGTGCCCGCCCTGTCCAACTCCCTCATCGGCATGATCAAGGACACCTCGCTGGCGTCCAATATCACAGTAGCCGAGCTGTTCATGGCCGGTCAGCGCGTGGCGGCCCGCACCTACATCTTCCTGCCCATCTACTGTGAGGTGGCGGTGGTGTACCTGCTGTTCTGCACGGTCATCACCAAGCTGCAGGCTTTGCTGGAGCGTCGGCTGAATGCCCACGGCTTCCAGTGAGAAAGGAGTGTGGGTTTTATGGCAATGTTAGAGATCCGCAATGTGCAGAAAACCTTCCGCACCGATGCAAAGCCCGGCCTGCATGCGGGCATCTTCCACCGTCCCAGTGCGCGGAAGGCTGCCCAAGAGCTGCAGGTGCTGCGCGGGGTGGACCTGACCGTAGAAAAGGGCGATGTGGTGGCCATTCTCGGCCCCTCCGGCTCCGGCAAGACCACCCTGCTGCGGTGTCTGAACTTTCTTGAGACTGCCGACGCTGGCCAGCTGATCCTTGACGGCGAGAGCTTTGATCTGGCCCATGCAAACCGGGCTGACATCGCCCGCCTGCGCAAAAAGACGGCCTTTGTGTTCCAGAACTACAACCTCTTCCGGAACAAGACCGCCCTGCAGAACGTGACCGAGGGGCTGATCGTGGCCCGCAGGATGCCCAGAGAGCAGGCGGACGCCGTGGGTATGAAAATGCTGGCAAAGGTGGGCCTTGCCGACCGGGCAGACGCCTACCCTCGTCAGCTTTCCGGCGGTCAGCAGCAGCGCGTGGCCATTGCCCGGGCACTGGCCTCCGACCCGGAGATCATCTATTTTGACGAGCCCACCAGTGCGCTGGACCCGGAATTGACCGGTGAGGTGCTCTCGGTCATGCGGCAGCTGGCCGAAGAGGGCATGACCATGCTGGTGGTCACCCACGAGATGGGCTTTGCCCGCGAGGTGTCCAACCGCGTCATCTTCATCGATGAGGGCAGGATCCAGGAAGATGAGCCTCCGCAGGAGCTCTTCTCGAACCCCAAGCATCCTCGTCTGAAGGCTTTCCTTTCCAGGATGCTGTAATTGGAACTGAAAATGCCGTCGCACAAATTCGTGCGGCGGCATTTTTTGAATGTTTTAAAGTTTCCAGAGACTTTGTGCCTGTTTGTAAAGCCAGAGGGCACGGGCCTGAATCTCAATCTCGTTCCAGTCCGTTTTTGTCAGGGCATCCTGAAGCGTGGAAAGGCCCGATGCGCAGAGCGTAAGACCGGGCTTTTCCTGGCCCTTTCCGGCTTTCTTTGTGTTCCAGTCACTGTCCCGGATGGAGGCGTTCAAAGACTGTGGGATGATTGCGAGATTTCCCAGAGTCAGAAGGATAGAATCTCTTTTTTCTGCGTCCAGCGGGGTAGAGCAGGCGGGCCAGTTGTTGCGCCATTTTTTGGGCATCAGATGCTCAAGACTGTAATTGTTGAAACCATGCAACACAACAGCACTCTGAGCAGGGCGGATGTGGCTTTCAATCAGATAAAGAACACCTTTAGAATAAAGGTTCATCAGTTTAGAGTGTTCAAAACCATCCCGAAGTTCAGTGTCATCAGGAATCGAGGAGTTGGTGCCGCCAAGCACTTGCAGACGGTCTCGTAAATCCTGTGGAGTAAGTATTTCGTTGGCGATAAAGGAGAGAAATAACTTTGTATAATTTGTTGTGGAAGCACGAGTGACAATACGACGCATAACGTAGCTTTCCAGAATGCCATACATCTCATTTAGAATGGCTAAATTAGAAATGTTTTTTGCAAGGTAGAGAACGTACGGAATCAACGTTGTTGTTTTTAGACCGAAGATAACCACATTCAGCCGCTCGATACCAAATGTGGATGGAATTGTAGTATCGCAGATATCCGGCTGAAATGTCTTACGGAACAACTCGGCATACTCCTTCAGAGAGGAAAGGATGATCTGCTTGCTTCCGCCGCAGTAGTTGTCCACAAAGCTCTGGTAGGAATTTGACAGTCGATCTGTGCGGGCATAAATCAGTTTGTCCTCTGTGCTGATACTGTATTTTTTATTTTGGATGAACAATTGAAAATAAGCATCAAAAAAGATGTCGATCAGAGGACGGCGAATGCGGCCGGTCTCTATAATGGTATCCCAGTATTCTTTTGTTGCGACGCTATTATCAAAGACAGGCTCCCAGATCGTCTGATAATCTGTCAGGTTATTACGACTGAAAAAATAATTCTTGAGCAGTTCAGAGGTGGTCAGGCTGACTCCAAGAGAGTTCAGAGAATCGAATATTTGCTGTTCATCATCATTCGCATCCAGGTCGATCCGAACAAAGTGAGTTTTTCCAACGATCGTGGTGTAATTTAATTTGGATGTATCCAATGATTCCACAAAAAAGTTGTAAGCCTGAACGACACGGGATTTTGAAAAGTCATCTGTAATAGAAACTGGTGCGGTCATACCCATTACCTTTTCAAAGGCGGGACGATCGTTTTTTCCATGCTGAAGGCTCAAATCATTCGTGTCTGGAAATCGATAATGAGAATCAAATGTAAGAGACTGCCCTAACTTTAGACAGAGAACTTTCAAGAAGATGAGATATGTTGTCAATCGCTGCTGACCATCGATCAGAAGCAACTGCGTGGAATAAGGCTCGGACGATTTTGGCGTTCCGTTGTCTTTGAAAATCAGGGTACCAAGAAAATGTGGGGACTTTGTTTTGACCGTGAATTCCATATCATTTAGGAAGCGCTCCCAAAGATATTTGTCCCAGACGTAGGAACGTTGAAAAAATGGAATCTCAATTAATGTGGTTCCATCAAAAATGCTGGTGATTGTCGCTTTATGCGCATTCATAGAAAATCCTCCCGCTGCTTTTCAGATTTATTAGTAGAATAACACGAATCCACTGTGAATTCAATGAATCACAAACAAAAGCTCCCGTTTCTCAGGAAAAGCTGAAAAACGGGAGCTTTACAATTCTACAAAACAGAAGCTATGCGCCTATCCCATGGTCACAACAACTTCCACACCTTCACCGGCCTTTGCCAGTGGCAGGAGGGTGCCCGCAATAGGAGCGCCGTTCACGGTGACGCTCTGCACGCCCTTCTGCACGGCATGGGGGTTCTCCACCCGGATGTGGTACACGGCACCCCGGTAACGGCGGGTGACGGTGTAGCCTGCCAGCGTGTGGGGGATGCAGGGGTCAACGCGCAGGCCGTCCAGAGTGGGCTGGATGCCCAGAATGTACTGGCTCACGTTCACGAAGGTCCATGCCGCCGTGCCGGTCAGCCAGCTGTTCTTGGCCTCGCCGAAGGTGGGGGCATCGCGGCCTGCCACCATCTGGCTGTAAACGTAGGGCTCGGTGCGGTGGATCTCGCTGATGTCCTCGATATAGGCCGGGCAGGTCTTTTTGTAGACAGCAAAGGCCCGGTCACCGTGGCCCAGCACGGTCTCAGCACAGCTGATCCATGGGTTGTTGTGGCAGAAGATACCGGCGTTCTCCTTGTAGCCCGGGGGATAGCTGGAGATCTCGCCCAGATTGAGCCGGTAGGTGGTGTAGGCGGGCTGGAGCAGTACCACGCCGTACGGGGTGTCCAGCCGCTCCTCCACGCTCTTCAGTGCGGCTTCGGCCTGACCGGTCTCTCGGCCGATCCCGGCCATCACGCACATGCCCTGGGGTTCGATGAAGATCTGCCCCTCGTCGCATTCCCTGCTGCCTACGGGGGCACCAAAGGCATCGTAGGCACGGCGGAACCATGCGCCATCCCAGCCGGCGGTCAGGGTGGCCTGTTCTACTGCGTCAATGGCGGTGCGGGCACTGGCGGCCTCCTCGGTGAGGTGCAGGTGGTCACAGAGTTCGGCGTACTCGCGGCCGTATTTCACGAACATGCCCGCAATGAACACGCTCTCAGCCACGGGGCCCTCGCTGGGGCCGGTGATCTGGAAGCTCTCGCCCGGGTGCTCCGAGAAGCAGTTCAGGTTCAGGCAGTCGTTCCAGTCGGCCCGGCCGATCAGCGGCAGGCCGTGGGGGCCCAGATGGGTATGGGTGTAGCGGAAGCTCCGGCGCAGATGCTCCATCAGGGGCTGTGCTCTGGTCACGTCGTTGTCAAAGGCAACCGGCTCGTCCAGGATCGACCAGTCACCGGTCTCCCGCAGATAGGCGGCGGTGCACGCAATGAGCCAGAGCGGGTCATCGTTGAAGCCGCTGCCCACGTCGCTGTTGCCCTTTTTGGTCAGGGGCTGGTACTGGTGGTAGGCACTGCCGTCCTCAAACTGGGTGGCAGCAATGTCCAGAATGCGCTCCCGGGCACGGGAAGGGATCATGTGAACGAAGCCCAGCAGATCCTGACAGGAATCCCGGAACCCCATGCCGCGGCCGATGCCGCTCTCGTAATAGCTGGCACTGCGGCTCATGTTGAAGGTGACCATGCACTGATACTGGTTCCAAAGGCTCACCATCCGGTCCAGCTTTTCCTCGCCGGAGGTCAGCTGCCAGCCCGAGAGCAGCTCCTGCCAGTAGTCGGCCAGTGCCCTGCGGGCGGCATCCACCTGTGCATCGGTGGCATAGCGGGCCATCATGGCCTCGGCCCGGGCTTTGTTGATGATGCCGGGAGCGCTGAATTTTTCCCGGACCGGGTTTTCGATGTAGCCCAGCCCGAAGATGATGCTCTTTTTCTCACCCGGTGCCAGCGTGAGATGGAAATGGTGGGCACCCACCGGAGCCCAGCCGTGGGCAATGCTGTTCGAGCAGTGACCGGCTTTGACCGCTTCCGGTGCGGCGGGGCCGCCGTACACGCCGCAGAAGGCATCCCGGCTGGTGTCGAAGCTGGTAACAGGGGCGTTGGCCCAGAACACGGCGTAGTGATCCCGGCGCTCCCGGTACTCTGTCTTATGATAGATGGCACTTTCCACCACTTCCACCTCGCCGGTGGAAAAGTTGCGCTGGAAATTGGAGCTGTCGTCCATGGCATCCCACAGGCAGAACTCCACATAGCTGAACACGTCCAGCGTGCGGGGGGCAGCGGTCTTGTTTTCCAGCGTCAGCCGGTCGATCTCACAGGCATCGCCCCGGGGCACGAACAACTCCTGAGCGGCCGCAATGCCGTTTTTTTCGCCCTGCAGGATCGTGTAGCCCAGACCGTGGCGGCAGGTGTAACGGTCCAGTTCCGTCTTGGCGGGCTGCCAGCCCGGGTTCCAGATGGTGCCGCCATCGTTGATGTAGATGCGGTGGCCGTCCATGTCCAGCGGGGAATTGTTGTAGCGGTAGCGGGTCAGCCGCCGCAGCCGGGCATCCCGGTAAAAGCTGTAACCGCCGCCGGTGTTGGACACCAGACTGAAAAAGTCCTCGCTGCCCAGATAGTTGATCCAGGGCAGGGGAGTGCGGGGCGTGTCGATCACATATTCCCGGCGCGCATCATCAAAATGTCCGAATCTCATAGCCTTGTTCCTCCTTATAGGGTAAACCGGAAATGCTGAAATCATTTGATGGCGAAAACGATTTAGAATTTGCGGCCCAAGGATGGGAAAGGCACTTGTCACCCTAAGAATAGTCTATCCTGCGGGAAAAATCAAGAGCGGACCTGAAATATACAACAAGGGTGCAGCGGGCTGGTTCAGGGGTGGAAACCGGCATGGGAACGAAAAAATTATCGAACGGTAACGAAATGTAACGAAAACGATACAGACTGCATAATTCTGAGGAAATGAAATCTCGCAACCTGCTGAAATGCAGACTTTTAGGATAAAACTTTTCTTCTTCTGCTTGATTTTTAGTGCAAAGTGCGCTATATTGAAATTGCGAAAACGATTTAGAATTCGTTCGGGAGCCCTGAGCGGGTCCCTGTGAAGGAGGGCGGCGAAATGTCATCCTTAAAAGATCTGGCGCGTGAATGCGGTGTCTCGGTGGCAACGGTGAGCAAAGCGCTCAATGGCCAGTCGGACATTTCTGCTGCGACCCGCGACCGTGTCCGCGAGGCGGCCCGCCGGATGGGCTATGTACCAAACATGGCGGCCCGCTCCATGAAGACCAATCGTACTTACAACATCGGCGTCCTGTTCGTGGACGAACAGCAGAGCGGTTTGGCACACGAGTATTTCTCCGCTGTGCTGGACAGCTTCAAAGTCCGGGTCGAACAATTGGGCTACGATATCACTTTTATCAACCGCAACCTCGGCGGCAGGACGATGACCTACCTAGAGCATTGCCACTACCGCGGGGTGGATGGAGCCGTGATCGCCTGTGTGGACTTCAACGATCCGCAGGTCATCGAGCTGGTGAACAGCGATGTGCCGGTCGTCACCATCGACCACGTGTTCAACAACCGGATGGCGGTCCTGTCCGATAACGTTATGGGCCTGTCGGCTCTGGTTCGGACGGCATACGCCCAAGGCCACCGCCGCATCGCTTTTATCCACGGCGAGCG
>ENA-ORSC01001393-ORSC01001393.1-human-gut-metagenome-genome-assembly--contig:-NODE-1393-length-16748-cov-2.888576_pt1 | contig 16748 bp, 18 predicted proteins | sample MGYA00242178_ERZ509140 | MGnify/ENA primary metagenome ERZ509140 (study PRJEB26280, sample SAMEA2338681) | human gut metagenome | biome: human gut; feature: human-associated habitat; material: faeces... | reverse complement strand
TCGCACGTACTTTCCAGAACATCCGTCTGTTTAAGGATATGCCGGTTCTTGACAATGTTAAGGTCGGACTTCACAATCATCATTCTTATTCTACACTGACCGGAATCTTAAGACTTCCGAAATATCACAAAGTAGAAAAAGAAATGAACGAAAAAGCTTCTACAAATTTAGAAACAGCTGAAAAAGAAGCACGTGAAGCTGCCAGCAAATATCGTGAAATTCTTGATCAAGCAAAAGATGATGGTCAAAAAGTGAAACAACAAATTATTGACCAAGCAAACGAAGAAGCAAGAGCTAAAATTGAACAAGCACAAAAAGAAATTGAAACAGAAAAGAAACAAGCTCAAGCAGATATGAAACAAGAAATTGTGGATGTTGCTATTGAGGTTGCAACTAAAGTGATGAACAAAGAAATGAATGAAGAAATCAACAAAGGATTAGTAGAAGAATTTGTTGATGATGTGGTTAACTAATGAGTGTTGTTGGCGATAGATATGCTGAATCTTTATTTGATTTAGCGAAAGAAGAAAATAAAGTCACTCAATATCTTGATGACATCAAATTAGTTGGTGAGGTTCTAGATAGTGATCCTCAAATTGTTCAATTCTTTAATCACGTTCTTATTGAAAATGATAAAAAGATTCAATTATTGGATCAATCATTTAAAGGGAATGTTGATCAATATGTTTTAAATTTCTTAAAACTATTAGTGCAATCAAGAAGAATTCGTTATATTGATGATATTGTTAAATCTTATATTAATTTATCAAATCAATATTTAGGTATAGAAGAAGGTATGATCTATACACCTTATGAATTAACTGATCAACAAATTCAAGATATAGAAAAAGCAATCAGTCAAAAAGAAAACAAAAAGGTTACTTTAAAAGTATCTATTGATCCATCATTATTAGGTGGTATTAAAGTTCAAATTGCTAACCGTATTTATGATGGAACAATTAAAAATAAAGTAGAAATGCTTAAAAAAGAACTATTAAGAAAGTAGGTGGAAATAGTGGGGCTTAGACCAAATGAAATTAGTGCTTTAATTAAAGAACAAATTAAGCATTATGACGATATCATTGAACAAAAAGATGTCGGAACAGTCGTGACTGTTGGTGATGGTGTAAGTGTTATTCATGGGTTAGATAATGCCATGTTAGGTGAATTATTACTTTTCCCAAATGATGTTTACGGAATGGTCATGAACTTAGATGAAGATAGTGTAGGAGCCGTACTACTTGGATCTGAAAGTACGATTAAAGAAGGAGACGAAGTTAAACGTACTGGAAGAATTATTGAAGTCCCTGTCGGGGATGAAATGTTAGGAAGAGTTGTTAATCCATTAGGACAAGCAATCGATGGTCAAGGTGAAATCAATACTGGTAAAACTAAACCAATCGAACGTGTTGCTAGTGGTGTAATGACAAGAAAATCAGTTGATCAACCATTACAAACTGGTATTACATCAATTGATGCTATCATTCCTATCGGTAGAGGTCAACGTGAGTTAATTATCGGTGACCGTCAAACAGGTAAAACTGCAATTGCTATTGATACAATTTTAAACCAAAAAGGACAAAACATTTATTGTGTTTATGTTGCTATTGGACAAAAGAATTCAACGGTTGCACAAGTTGTTGAAAAATTACGTCAAGGTGGAGCAATGGATTATACATGTGTTGTTTCTGCCGGAGCGAGTGAACTTGCACCAATTCAATATATTGCACCATATGCTGGATGTGCAATTGCTGAACATTGGTTAGATGAAGGAAAAGATGTTTTAATTGTTTATGATGATTTATCGAAACATGCGGTAGCTTATCGTACAATGTCGTTATTATTAAAAAGACCACCAGGACGTGAAGCTTATCCAGGGGATGTCTTCTATTTACATTCAAGATTACTTGAACGTGCTTGCCGTTTAAATGAAGAAAATGGTGGAGGATCAATTACTGCTTTACCAATCATTGAAACACAAGCTGGGGATATTTCAGCATATATTCCAACAAACGTTATTTCAATTACTGATGGACAAATCTTCTTACAACAAGAATTGTTCAACTCTGGATTTAGACCAGCTGTAGATACAGGATTATCTGTATCACGTGTAGGTTCTACTGCACAAATTAAAGCGATGAAACAAGTATCTGGTTCATTAAAACTTGAACTTGCTCAATATGCAGAAATGCAAGCTTTCGCACAATTTGGTTCTGACTTAGATGCTGCTACTAAAGCAACATTGGATCATGGGGCAAAAGTACGTGAAGTATTAAAACAAGCACAATACTCACCACGTAGTGTACCAACACAAGTCATTACTTTATTTGCATTAAAATATGGTTATACAAAACAAATAGCTGTAGAAAAAGTAAAAGAATTTATGGATGGTTTAGTAGAAAATATTCAAATGGCTCATCCTGAATTTATTACTGAAATAGAAACTCAAAAAGTGATTTCAAATGAATTAGAAGCGAAGATGAAAGAAGCAACAGGCGCTTATGTTGATCAATTCTTAAAAACACAAGGGGCTAACTAATGCCTGGATCAATGCAAGAAATTAAGCGTCGTATTAAATCCGTTGAATCTACTAAAAAGATTACAAAAGCAATGGAATTAGTTGCGACATCTAAACTTCGTAAAACAAGAAATCAACTTGATGAATTAAAACCTTATTATCAAGGTGTTAGACAAACATGTGCAGAAATTTTAGCTTCTAATAAAGGGTTAAAAGATTCTGCCTATCTCGCTGAAAATAAAGTAGATAAAGATGTTTATATTGTTATTTCTTCAAGTTTAGGATTATGTGGTGGATATAATGCCAATGTCTTTAAAGAAATTAGTCAACAAATTAAAGATGAAGATTATGTTTACTCAATTGGAAGTAAAGGAACAAATTATTTCCGTAGAACGCATCAAGGACCAATCAATACTGATTTTGCTTCATTAAATTCAACATTAGCTTTTGATGAAGTGACTAAATTAGTAAAAAGTGTCACAGATCTTTATATTAATAAAGAAGTGGGAAGTATAAAAATCATTTATACTGAATTTGTTAATAACTTAACATTTAAACCACGTACAGTAACACTTTTACCAATTGATACAAATGAGTTTGAAAATATTGAAATTACCAATAAATTCACTATTTTTGAACCAAGTCCTGAAGAAGTTTTAGATAGTTTAATACCAATGTATTTACAAGCTGTCGTTTATGGCTATCTTGTTGAAAGTGTGACAAGTGAAAATGCGTCACGTAGAACTTCAATGGAAAATGCTACAGATAACGCAGAAGAATTAACAGAACAATTATTATTAAAATACAATCAAGCTCGTCAAACAGCAATTACTAATGAAGTTAGTGAAATTGTTGCTGGAGCTAATGCGCAATAAGGAGGTCAATATGGCAAATATTGGGAAAATAATTAGTGCCCGTGGGCCAGTTATTGATATTGCATTTGCTAGCGAAGATAAATTACCTCGATTAAATACAGCAATTCGTATTCAAAATGGTGAAGAAGAATTAGTCGTAGAAGTTGCTCAACACATTGGAGATGATGCAGTAAGATGTATCGCCATGGGACCAACTGATGGGGTAGTAAGAGGAATGGATGCTGTTGATACAGGTCACCCAATTTCAGTTCCAGTAGGAAATGATACATTAGGACGTATGTTCAATGTTTTAGGTGAACCAATTGACGGTAAAGGTGAATTAGGGAATGATGTTCCACGTATGCCTATCCATAGATCTGCGCCAACTTATGCAGAACAAATGACAACTACAGAAATCTTTGAAACAGGAATTAAAGTTGTAGACTTAATTTGTCCTTTTATCAAAGGTGGTAAAATTGGGTTATTCGGTGGTGCCGGAGTAGGTAAAACAGTATTGATCCAAGAATTTATTAACAATATCGCAACACAACATGGTGGGTTATCAGTATTCGCAGGTGTTGGAGAACGTAGCCGTGAAGGTAACGATTTATACTATGAAATGAAAGAAAGTGGCGTTTTATCTAAAACATCACTTGTCTTTGGACAAATGAACGAACCTCCAGGAGCACGTTTACGTGTTGCCTTAACTGGTTTAACAATGGCTGAACAATTCCGTGATGGACAAGGTCAAGACGTGTTATTATTCATTGATAACATCTTCCGTTTCACACAAGCAGGTTCAGAAGTTTCTGCCTTACTTGGGCGTGTACCATCACAAGCAGGATATCAACCAACTCTAGCAACTGAAATGGGTGCTTTACAAGAACGTATTACATCAACTAAAAAAGGATCAATTACATCAGTACAAGCGGTCTATGTACCAGCCGATGACTTAACTGACCCTGCACCAGCAACAACATTTGCTCACTTAGATGCTAAAATCGTCTTGGATCGTTCAATCGCTGCTTTAGGTATTTACCCTGCAGTAGATCCACTTAACTCTTCATCAAGAGCCTTAGATCCATTAGTTGTAGGTAAAGATCATTATGAAGTAGCTCATGGTGTTCAACAAATCTTACAACGTTATCAAGAATTACAAGATATCATCGCAATTCTTGGGATGGATGAATTAGGTGATGAAGATAAATTAATCGTTGCACGTGCAAGACGTGTACGTAACTTCTTATCACAACCATTTACAGTAGCTAGTCAATTTACTGGTTTAGATGGAAAATATGTCCGTGTAGAAGATACTGTTCAAGGATTTAAAGAAATTCTTGAAGGTAAATGGGATCAATTACCTGAACAAGCATTCCATAATGTTGGTACTATTCAAGAAGCTGTAGAAAAGGCTAAACAAATCGAAAATGACTAAATTTAAGCTAAAAATCATTACACCTCAAGGTATTTACCAAGAAGTGGAAATTGATCAGATAAATCTTGATACAACTGCTGGACAAATAGGTATTTTAGCTCATCATATTCCACTAGCAAGTGGTGTGAAAGTGTCTCAAATGAATTATATTATTGATGGAAAAAGAACATATTTTTCTGTCGCAGGTGGTTTCATTTATGTAAATGAAACAGAAACAACTTTAATTGCTAATGCAATTGAATCACAAGAAGAAATTGATTTAGAAAGAGCACAAGAAGCAAAAAGAAGAGCTGAAGAAAGACTTAAAATACAAAACAATGAAATCGATATGTTAAGAGCACAAGCAGCTTTGCAACGTGCAATTACACGTATTCATGTCAAAGGTTTATAGAGAAGAACTTCCATTCTTCTCTTTTTTTTGTATAATAGTTTTAAGGAGAAAAAGGGAATATGAAAAAAAAGTTTATAGGAGTTATTGGGATTGTTATCGCGGTGATAGTGGGAGGTATTTATTATCTTACACGAGCAGAAAAAATTGAATTATCTTTAAAAAATAAAAAAGAGATTATTGTAGAATATGGAAATACAGTTCAATATTCATTTGATGATCTCATTCAAACAAAAGACATAGATAAAGATAAGTTGAAAGAAATAAAAAAAGAAATAAAAATAACAGACAATCTAAAAAATGAAGATCAAAAAGATTATCCAGCAATTAGAAACTATACAATAAATATTAAATATCAAGATCAAAAACTAAAAAAGAAAGTGATTGTTAAAGATACTACAGCTCCTGTTTTTAATGAAATAAATGAAGTTTCATTTGATGAAGGAACAGAAAATTATGATTTTAATCAAGAAATCAAAGCAACAGATTTAAGCAATATTGATTTACAATATGATTTATCTTCATTAGATATAAATAAAGCAGGGGATTATCAAATAAAAGTATTTGCGAAAGATAGTTCAGGAAATCAAGCAGAAAAAGAAATAACTGTACATGTAAAAGAAAAACCTAAACAAGAATTATCAGCAGCTAAGATTTATCATGGCGGAGGAAAAGTGATTTGTATTGATGCAGGACATCAAGCACGAGGAAATAGTTCATTAGAACCTAATGGACCAGGTTCATCGACAATGAAAGCAAAAGTGACAACAGGGGCAACAGGATGTGTAACGGGGAAAACAGAATCACAAATCAACTTAGAAGTGGCACTTAAATTACAAGAAGCTTTATCAAATCAAGGTTATACTGTGGTTATGTGTCGTACATCACAAAATGTCGATTTATCTAATGTTCAAAGAGCTCAAATGGCAAATGAGGCAAATGCAGATGCATTTATTCGTTTACATTGTGATTCAAGTGAATCATCTTCTCCTACAGGAACGTTGACACTTGCGCCTTCAACTTCTAATAGATATTGTGCAAGTATTGCAAGTCAATCACAATCACTTTCAAAAAGTATTGTGAATAATATTTGTAAGGCAACAGGTTCTAGAAATAGAGGAGTTTCAATTGTTGATAATATGACAGGTTTAAATTGGTCAAAAGTGCCTGTTACTATTGTAGAAATGGGATTTTTATCAAATCCAGGAGAAGATCGATTGCTTTCAAGTGAGGATTATCAAAATAAAATTGTTCAAGGAATTGTAAATGGAATTGGGGAATATTTAAGTTAAGATTAGAAAAAGAGGAAAAAGGAATGGAAAAAGTTACATTAGGAAGAACAGGAATTACAGTGAATCGTAATGGTTTTGGGGCATTACCAATTCAACGAGTAACTGGAGAAGATGCAACAACAATTTTAAGAAAGGCATATGATCAAGGAATTCGTTTTTTTGATAGTGCAAGATGGTATAGTGATAGTGAAGAAAAGCTAGGAAATGCATTAAGCGATGTTAGAAAAGACATTTATATTGCAACGAAGACAGGATCTACTACAGTAGAAGGTTTTTGGAAAGACTTAGAAACAAGTTTAAATAATTTAAAAACAGATTATATTGATATTTATCAATTTCATAATCCTTCATTTTGCCCTAAACCAGGAGATGGTACAGGTTTATATGAAGCAATGTTAGAAGCAAAAGCTCAAGGAAAAATACATTTTATAGGTTTAACGAATCATCGTTTACCAGTAGCTATAGAAGCTTGTGAAAGTGGGTTATATGATACAATTCAATTCCCATTTAGTTATTTAGCAGATCAAAAAGATATTGATTTAGTGAATAAATGTAAAGAAAACAATATTGGGTTTATTTGTATGAAAGCTTTATCAGGTGGACTTATTAACCGTTCGGATGCTGCTTATGCATATTTAGCACAGTTTGATAATGTTTTACCAATTTGGGGAATTCAAAAAGAGAGTGAATTGGATGAATTTATTTCATATCAAACAAAAGCACCAGAACTTACTCAAGAAATTCAAGATTTAATTGCTCATGATCGAAAAGAATTAGCAGGAGATTTCTGTAGAGGATGTGGTTATTGTATGCCTTGTCCTAAAGGAATTCAAATCAATCAATGTGCTAGAATGTCTTTAATGTTAAGAAGAGCACCAGCAGCAAGTTGGCTTAATGATCATTGGCAAGCAGAGATGAAAAAAATTGAAGAATGCTTAAATTGTGGTAAATGTAAACAACATTGTCCATATCATTTAAATACTCCTAAATTATTAAAGAAAAATTATGAAGACTACAAAACATTTTTAAAATAAAAAAATAGGGTGTGCTACAAAATGTAGCGCATCCTATTTTAGTATAATCTACGACAATTATAAATATGACGATAGAAATAACTTCCTGGAGCAACTGATGTTACTTTAACACACTGATCAGGATATTGCCCCACTGTCCCAGATCCTTTACCAGAGGCATGAACCATATTACCATTACCAATATAAATTCCAATATGAGCGACACCTCTTCCATAATTGAAAGTAATGACATCACCAATTTGTAAATTACTATAAGAAACAGCTTTACCACTACCAGCATATCCAGCAGCAGTTGTTCTACCTATTTTTACGCCTGCTTGATTATGTGCCCAGTAAACAAGTCCAGAACAATCAAAATAATTTGGTCCACTTGCTCCCCAATAGTAGCGTTTACCTTGTTTAGATAAAGCATAGTTAGCAATACTTATTCCTAATGTTGTACTATCTTGAGATGGTTGAGAACCATTGTTAGTTGTATTATTATTCGAATTATTGTTTGAATTATTACCTGTATTGTTATTATTATTTGAATTAGAAGTTTGATTATTGTTACTGTTAGATGGTTTTGGTGTAGGAATCTGACTGACATGACCTACATCGTCTTTTTTAGATTGTTCATAGAATTCTGTTAATGAGGCATCAATTGCTTCACTACGACTTGCAGCAACATTTGCATCAACTTCAGTTGCAGCAATTTGTTTTCTTTGTTCTTCTAATAATGTTTCATATTGTACTTGAATAGCAGCTTGTTCTTTCTTTTGTTCTTCTAAAACAACTTTTGCGTTTTCTAAAGTAATTTTTTGATTTTCAATTTCCTTTTTCTTTTCTAACATTTGAGCAATTAAATCTTGATCACTTAAAGTAAGTGTGTTGAAACTATCTATTCTAGATAACATATCAGTAAAATTATCAGCCCCAAATATATAATTGATAAAAGTATTTTCATTCATATAAGACTGCATGACATACATACGATCTTTTATTTCTTGATTATCTTTATCTATATCTGCTTGGGTATTTTGTATAGATGTTTCAACATATTGAATTTCAGCTTCTTTAGATGAAATGTCAGAATTTAAAGAATTAAGTTTCTTTTGTACACTATCTAATGTTTGAGTTGTACTTGCTGCAGCACTTTTTTGATTTTCTAAATCTTTTTTTAACTTCTTATTTTTAGCTTTGAGATAGCTGTTGAATTCTTCGCATGTTTTTTTATTACTATTTGTTAGTTTTCCACTTGCACATAGTGACATATATTTTGCTTCATCTTTTGAAAAATCAATAGCTTCTACAGGTTTTATACAATAGCATGTTGATACAAGCATTGTAGATGAAACAAATCCTACAAAATATTTTTTAATTTTCAAACAAAACACCCCCTCATATTATTTATACATCACTTTCTAAAAAAAGTAAATAAAAGTTGTTTTTATACAAAATAAAAACCTTTAAGCTTATAAACTTAAAGGTTTTAAGTCATTACTAATAAGGTCTAACTGCACAAGTAAATCTACTTACATTAGATGCAATCTTAACAACATCACCTGTTTGTGGTGCATGAATATATTGACCATTACCAATATAAATACCTACATGTCCACTTTTCCATAAGATATCTCCTGGTTGAGCTTGACTTAATGGAATAATTGCTCCAGATTGACCTTGAGATCCAGAATAGTGATCAAGTGAAACACCCGCTTGTGCATAACACCACATAACTAAACCAGAACAGTCAAATGAATTAGGTCCACTTGCTCCCCATACATAAGGACAACCTAATTTAGAATAAGCAGCAGCTACAACTGTAGAACCATACTTATTTGTAGTAGGAACATTTGTAGATGGTCTAATAGTTGTAGAACCACTACTGCTACCTGATGAAGATTGTTGAGTAACAACGACTGATGATAAGAATGAATCTAATGAACTTTGAGTATCAGAAATTTTAGATTGTTCACTTTCAGCAGATGCTAAATCTTTTTGTTGTTTAGCTAATAGATCTTCATATTGAGTTTGTAAAGTATATTGTTCGTTTTGTTGAGAAACAATATTTGCTTTTACTGTTTCAATAGTTGCTTTTTGAGATTCAACTTGCTTCTTTTCATCAGCAATTTTTTCTACTAATTCTTTATCGAATTGAGTGATTTCATTGACACTATCAATTCTTGAAAAGAAATCAGAGAAGTTTGAAGCACCAAAAATAAATTCAATATAACTATTACTATTATTGTATGATTGCATAGCATACATACGTTCTTTAACTTCGTTTTCTTTAGCTGTGATACTTGCTTCTAATGATTTAATTGAACTTTCTAAATAGTTGATTTCTTGTTGCTTTTGTTCAATTTGGTTATTTAAATCAGCAATTTTAGAAACAACGTCATCTAATGAACTTTGAGTATCAGAAATTTTAGATTTAGATTCATCAATAGAACTTTGTAACTGATTGTTTTTCTTTTTTAAGTATGAATTAAATTGTTTACAAGTATTATAATTACTATTAGATAAACTTTTACTAGAACAAAGTTTCATATATTTATCTTCTTGTCCTTCAAAGTTTACTGCATGAACTTGACTTGTAGAACAAAAAAAGGATACTAACAAAGTAAAACAAATCATGGAGATTAAACTCTTTTTCATAACTATAATTCCTCCCGTAGCTATTATCTTATTTTTTTAACCAAAAGTAAATATAAACAACGATAATAATAACATTTTTGACATTGTAACATATTTTATAATGAGGTGAAAAATTTTGGTAAAACATGGAATTGATGTTTCTAAATTTCAAGGGTTGATTGATTGGCAAGAAGTTAAAAAACATATTGATTTTGCAATCATTAGATGTGGGTATGGAAGTAATCTGGAAAGTCAAGATGATCCGTATTTTAAAAGAAATGCGGATGAATGTACACGTTTAAAAATTCCTTTTGGGGTTTATTTATATTCTTATGCAACCAATGAAAGAGAAGCTTTATCAGAGGCTGAACATGTATTAAGACTCGTAAAGGATTATCAAATGGCCTATCCTGTTTATTATGATTTAGAAGATAACAATACAACTGGAAGACAAAGCAATCAAACAATAGCGAATATTGCACAAACATTTGCTCAAAGACTTGAACAAGAAGGTTACTATGTAGGAATGTATGCATCATTGTTTTGGTTTAGAACTAAACTTACAAGTCCAATCTTTAATGAGTATACAAAATGGATTGCAAGATATAATGATGAACTTAATTATGATGGAGAATATGGTATGTGGCAATATAGCGCTACAGGAAATGTTTTAGGAATTGATACAATGGTGAATCTAAATTATGCCTATAAAGATTTTCCACAAATCATCGAAGAAGGTGGTTATAATAATTTTTCTAATACGAATTTAACAAGGTATAAGATAGGCGATGAGGTAGAATTTCACCATGTATTTTTAACAAGTGAATCTACGCAACCATTAATGCCATATCGTCATTTTGGAATTATTACGAGAATTGTTCAAGGTGCTAGAAATCCCTATCTTATAGGACAAGATGCCGGCTGGGTCAATGATCAGGTCATAGAAAGAAAGATAAGATATTTAAGTGCACCTGATTATACAGGCAATAGTTTTACAGATGCATTGCGTTCTATTCAAGAAGATGCTTCTTTTGCTAATAGAACAAAATTAGCTAAATTAAATGGAATAGATAATTATACAGGTTCACAAAGGCAAAATGATGAATTATTAAGATTACTTAAAGAAGGAAAATTAAGGACATAAAAAAAGAGCTTAGATTCTTTTTTCATAAGCTCTTCTTAAAGCACCACTTTTTAAAGTGATTTCTCCACAATATTTAAAACCATATTTAGTTAAAAAACTTTGCATAGAAAGATTATCATGATGTGTATCCATTCTAACACTATGATAATCTGGATACATAGCAACTACTTGATCTAAAATCGTAGAAGCTAATCCTTTTCCTTTATATTCATTATCAACAGCAATACGATGTACACATATATAAGGACAATTTAAAATCCATTTTCCTTCAATACGGTTATAAGCAGGTTCTCCATGAATCGTTACCATACACGTTCCTAAAATAACACCGTCTTCTTCTAAAACATAAGCTTCATTATTTTCTATATCTTTTTCAATTGTTTCTTCATTAGGATATCCATCTTGCCATTGATCAATATCATTATTTTTGAAATAAGTTTTTGCTTGATTAATAATGTCAATGACACGTGAAATATCTTCGATTTTCGTTGGTCTTAAAATCATTATTTTACCTCCCAAACATACTTTCCTAAATGATATAGACTTTTAGGTTGTTTGTCAAATTGTTTTGTTTACAAATCAAAAGCATTTGTTATAATAGCTGTATACAGAAGGAGGAAATAAAATGGTACTTGATCAAATCAAAGAAATTTTAAAAGATACAATGGATATTGATGAATCAAAAATTACTTTAGATGCTAAATTAAAAGAAGATCTAGAATTAGATTCATTAGATTCAGTTGAACTAATCATGTCTGCTGAAGAAGAATTTGGAATTGAAATTCCTGATGAAGACGTTATGAATTTTAAAACAGTAAACGATATAGTAAACTATATTGAAGAACATAAATAAAAGCTATAACAAGCATTTCGCTGTTATAGCTTTTTTTACTATTCTAAAATATATTTATTCATAAGTGTTTTATTTTTTTCTAAACATTTAAATAAGAATGCTCCAATAATTAAAACAATAAATTCACCAATGAAAACATAGAATGCATTAATCATAAATGGTAATTCTAAAGCTAGATAAAGTTCTAAACCAACGATTAAACCATTGACAACCCCACCAATTAAAGCTCCAGCAAAAACATTTTTAACATAATACATACCAAGACAAGCAATCAATGTTGCAGCTGTTCCAAAACAAATGTCATATAATCCCATTGGAGATGCAAGGTTTGCAAGCAAACATCCAATAGTAAGTCCTGGAATAAATTTCTTGTTGTAACATGCAAGTAAAACAATAATTTCAGTTAAGCGCATTTGCACTGCTCCATAAGCAATAGGTGAAATCAAAATTGTTAAAACGGCATAAGCAGCCCCAATCATGGCATTCATTACAATTAATTGTACCTTTTTATTATTCATTTGTAGTCCTCCTCTTCTAAAGTACAGTTAGAAGCCAGATAAAATAAAAAAGATGATAGAGCCATCTTCATTACTTATCCTTAGTTTTTTATACTGGGTTTGGCTCTCGAACCAGTCTTTGACATTATACTAAAACGGGTAGTGAAAATCAATATATTTTATTTTATAATAAAGGTAAGGAGATGATGATTATGTTATGTCCAAAATGTCATAGTTTACTAACAAAAGGAGCCAAATATTGTGATATTTGTGGAACAAGAATATCGCATGAGGATATCCAAGTAGAAGAAGTAGGTTCAAGGGTTAAAAATAGAGAAAAATATAAAAAAGAAGTGCGTAAAAAAACTAAAATTATTATTTTAGGAATCATAGCACTTGTCGTGGTGATTGCTATGTTAGGATTTATTTTATTTTTTAAAGGAAATAAACCATCTTATTCACCAGATAATCTTGTTAGTCAACATGTTGAAAAACCATTACATTTAGAAAAAAGTAAAGTTACATTAAATATTGGAGATGAATATACCATTCAAACTAATCTTAAATGTACTTATCAATCGAAAAATGAAAAAATATGTATCGTAGATACAAATGGTAAAATTACGGCTTTATCATCAGGTAAGACAAAAGTAATTTGTACTAGTGAATCAGGTAAAGAAAAAGCCCTTCAAGTTATTGTAAATGAAAAAATAGAAACAACAGTAGAAGAAAATACAGATGAGGATGAATATATATTTGCTCATAGTGATACAGAACTTCTTACAGAAGCTGATTTAGAAAATAAAGATGATTCTCAGTTACGGTTAGGACTTAATGAAATTTATGCCAGACATCATTGTACGTTTAAAACACCTGAGATTGCAGACTATTTTAAATCTAAAAGTTGGTATAGTGCAGATGAAACTTTGACATCAGAAATGATGAATAATCATATGTCAGAGTATTTTAATGAAATTGAATTAAAAAATATTTCCTTTATTCAAGCACATCGATGAAAATAATTTGCATACACTAAATCATAAATGAAAAAATATATGAAAATAGTTATCAAAATCTATAAATTTCATTTTCAATTCATAAAAGATATGTAAAATGAAAGTGTAATCAAAGAAGATTATAAAGTCATTCTTCTCTTAGATATTTTTTTGACAACTATATTCATTGAATGACGTAGGAAAAGTAAGCGACGCCCGTTTACTTTTCTTTTTTTTATCTATTAAGAATTTGAATGCGTCAAGAAAGATAGCATATAAAAATTCATACTAAAATACCATGACATATTTGTGTGATTTGGTATAAATTTTTTTATCCTGCAATCATACAGTGGTTATTTGATTCTTCTCCTAGGACCATTGCATACAGGACATTCTATTTCAACTTCACCATGTTTACCGGACATTCTATATTCTTCCGCAAATTCACCAATGATCCAGTCAGGAACATTGTCAATATGACCACAAGCAGTACACTTCATTTCGATAAGTGTATCTTCTGCAATCATTGATGCATTTTTCACTGTAGAGTCTGTCATTAGGGGTACCTATGTATATTCACATTTCATAAGATTGCCACATGAACATAAAAGAGTATTTTTTTGAAATGATTCTATCATGTGTGTGCGGTATTTTAGATGGTCAAGTTTGTTTTTTAAATCTTTTTTCTTTCTTTCAGATTTCTGATATACTTTTTATTCCTGTTTGAATAGAAACCATAGTATCTGACCATTTTAAAGTTTTCATCAGGACAGTGAAGGATAAGATTGTTTATAAAGTTTTCAGCACTTTCATATACTTCGATATATTTTTCATCCTCATGACGGTTGTACCATCATCTGATCATCTTTTTGTCATCTTCATATTTGATGATGCGGTTTTCAGCCATGGGAGGTCTGGAAGTGTATCTGGTAATGTAATTGACGCAATCATCAACATTATTGTCATCATTGTCTTTTTCTTTCTTTTTAGCGTAGACATAAAAGCCGTTTACAAGTTCATCATAGAATCTCTGTTTAAGATAACGAAAATGTTTGAGCTTTTGTTTAGAAAGAAGATCAAGGACCTGATACATCCAAGTCTTTCTGAGCTTTTTATAGGAAATAAAAGTTCTTCATTTTATTTTTTTTGGTATCAAAAGCTTCTTCACAAACAAGGCAGTGGATATGGGGATTCCATTTCAAATCTCTGCCAAAAGTATGTAAAGTCAAAACAGAACCGAAAACGATCTTGTTTCTGTCGTTTTTATAGGAGTAGGGGCATTTTGATTTTTCTGTACTTTGCATCATTAAAAACACAGGCAAGGGCGTTTCTGGCAGCGATAAAAAGAAGATTCAAAAGGGATCTGTCTTTAATAAAATAACCTCTTAGATGTTTTGGAATGGTAAAGACGATATGACGATGCTTGGCATCGAGAGCGATAGAGGAAATATGTGCAGCACGCAATTTAGCCTCTTTGGTACCACAAGAAGTACAGAGCTTAAAGTGACATTTGTGAGGAACGATAGATTCGTTACCGCAATGAGGTCAGACAAAAAGATCATAACCAAGATAGATGAAACCACAAAGAATAGTTTTCTAGATGGTATCATAGGTAATGTTTCTGATCTTACCTCTATTATAAAGAGAGCGGATATAGTTGATATTGTCATTAAAGATATAGGAAAAAGATTTCTTGCCATTGATCTTATCGACATGATTAAAATTGTATAAAGCAAGGCAGTCAGCATAGTTAGTATCATCAATCATAAAATCACCAACTAACATTTTAAAGAAAAAGGTAATAATCTTCAAAGATTATTACCATGTGGACAAAATTTATTTTGTCCCTTTTTTATTCTATGATATCATTAACAGGGCTATGTAAAGGATGACGGACATCGTTTTCTTTATCATAGCTTATTTTATTTTGGATGTTTGTTTGATAATCTTTTTTGAATAAACAAGAAAAGATCACATTTAAAATATATTCAATTGATGTTTGTGATGCAAAAGGGGCAATCTTGGTAAAAATCTTCTCACGTGATCCAATATTTAAAATATAGTTAGCATAATGGGAAAGTCGATTATCACCAATTGAAGTTAAAACAATGATAGGTGTTTTCTTTTCTTTTAATATTTTTGCTATTTTAATAAGTTCATTGGTTTCACCTGAATAAGAAATAATCATTGCTATTTTGTTTTCATTGGAATTATAAGACATAAAGACTTGTTCTCCAGCAAGCATTTTGAGATTAACGTTTCTTTGTATTCGCATCATTTTATGTTGGAAAGACATAGCTGCAAGTAATGAATTTCCTGTTCCATAAATATCAATATCTTTGTTTTGATCAAGTAGTTCAACTATTTGATGAAGTTGTTCAAAATCAATCAATTGGATGGTTTCCGCGATGACTTCTTGATTTAAACTAGCTAGTTTATAAGCAATCATGGAATCATTATCTTCTTCATTAAAGGGAAAATTAACATCTATACGATCTGTATGAGCTAAATCAAATTGTAATTCAGCAGAATATTTGATTTTAAAATCACCATAGCCTTCTAATCCTAATTTATGGCAAAGTCTTACAATCGTGGCTGGAGAAGTATAGGTTTTTTTAGCAAGTTCTTTAATTGAAAGATTTAAAACTTTTTCTCCTTCGTTTAATATATAATGGGCGATTTCTTTTTCTGAATGGGAGAAATCAAGCTCAAATTCTAGTTGTGTCATTATACTCATTTTATATCACCATTTATAGTATAACATGGAACAAAGTTTCATAAAATGACTTTTATTTAAATTAAATATGAAACATTATAAAAAGGAAAGTTGAAGATATTTACTTTCGAGATGAGATGATTAAAATGTTATGTGGATATAAAAGAAGGAGAACATTTTATGGAAAGAAAATTACCAAAAGATTTTTATTGGGGTGGATCAGTTTCATCATTCCAAACAGAAGGACATAGAAATGAAGGAGGAAAAGGTTTATGTGTTTATGATGTAAGACCTATGAATCCTGAATTTTCTGATTGGAACGATGCTATTGATGAATATACTCGTTATGATGAAGATATTGCATTAATGAAAGGTATGGGATTCAACTTTTATCGTTTCTCTA
>ENA-ORSC01001381-ORSC01001381.1-human-gut-metagenome-genome-assembly--contig:-NODE-1381-length-16865-cov-7.407615_pt1 | contig 16865 bp, 24 predicted proteins | sample MGYA00242178_ERZ509140 | MGnify/ENA primary metagenome ERZ509140 (study PRJEB26280, sample SAMEA2338681) | human gut metagenome | biome: human gut; feature: human-associated habitat; material: faeces... | reverse complement strand
TTATAGGTCAACTCCGTCTGTCATTTTCCCCAAAATGCTAACGCTAGTTATGCATATTTTTATGCAAACTGATAAGAATTAAATCGTGTCATGTTGTACAATCACAAGTACAAAATACGTACTATTTTTGTGCAAAATTACGTCTTGTATTTTACGTACTATGTGATATAATATAATCAGAAAGAGAGATAAAGTATTTAAAAGAAAGCGAGGAAAATAAAATGAAAAAATATGATACATATTTCGAAAAGGAAAGAATGTTATATGTAGTAGCTGTTGTTAAAGGCGATAAAGTCGAATCTTCATTACATATGGGAAGAATGCAAGGCTATAAAGATGCTTTATTCAATATGGGCGTTGATTTTGCGAAAATATGTGATTTGCATGACAGAATAATGACTGCTATTGATTTTGCATATCGCATGGAAAGAAGATACAGAAAGGAGATAAAGTGATTTTTGCGGGCCTGTCAATAGCAGGCCTTGCAATAATAATTTTATTAGTAGCTGAGATAATAGCTCAGTTGCTATACGGAAAGGAATATGATGAATAATGTATGTTACAGGTGCAAAGAATGGAGAATTATGCATTACATTTTCGCATCCGCTTAAAATGGTAGGGTGTGATGAATGCAATATATATTTACAAGACGATGACCGACAAATTGGCGGACTCCCATACATTAGAATATTTTCTAAGCAGTGGCAATTTATCGATGCTTTTACAGACTGCGAAGTTGTATTTGAGTATGAGGCTTATTAGAACATTCGTTCGCTAGCGTAATATGTGCGAAGTTAGTCATATCTAACCATCGTGCAAAATAAATAAAAATTCTTGAAAAAAACTGTTGACATTTTAGCCCAACAATGCTATAATAAATAATGTAAAGAGAACTGACAACCTCTTTACACATCTTCAACCCTTTCTTACATAGTAAGGCTGACAGGCCGGTTGCGTATAAGGTAAGCGGGTTCGACTCCCGCCCTGTCAATTCGTCGACGGACGTTAAACGAACAAAAGAAACAAACGTATAAGGAGGCCTAAACAATGGCAAGAAAGAGAATGGTCACTCGTACCATTACTAGTACAAAAGTGACAGCGACAGTTTACAACATCGAGAAAGACGAGATTCAGACGCTTGAATACAAGCTGTCTGGTGAACTTTCAACAGATGATGCTATTAAAGTAATTACAAAAGAGCATAAGGAAGTACGACCGTTGAAAGTAACAGAAGTAACAGCACAGGAAGAGCTTTACGGAATGACAGAAGAGAAGTTCATTGAACTCGCGGAGATTCTTCCTACTAGAACAAATGTTTCTGAATAATCAAAAAAGTAACTTGTTGACCAATTTGTTTTATGCTTACACGATACAACACAACCAAGAAAGGAATTTAAAAGAATGATTACAATTACAAACACAACCAAAGAATTCACAGCAATTGAAAAATATCTCATGACCACAGCACCGACAATTAAAACTGTTAAGACATTACAGGATGGAGACGTTATTAACGTTGCAGGTTATCTTGAGTTTGTGGATGAAAAAGAGGATGGCACGACATCAGAGCTTATGTCACTCATTACAACAGACAATGCTGTTTACAGTACACAATCTGTAACATTCAAACGTTCTATCAAAGACATCGAGTCTATTATGCAGTTCCCATTCCCTGTTAAGAAAATCTCTGGACAGTCAAAGGCAGGTCGCAATTTTGTCGATTGCGTACTTGACATTGACAGTTTATAATTTAAAGCAGGTAATTAAATAATTATTGGCGCACACGACACACAGTGTGCGTCATACTTTCTTTTTATTCAAGAGGTGTAACATGGCAAGAAAATTAACAGCCTACGAGCGTGAGAGAAACCGCATAAAACGCCTTGAGCGTAAGCTTAAAAAACAGGGTATTCAGTATGTTCCAACAGACATACCGACCTTGCGCCAGATTAAAGCAAAGGGATTTAAAGGTAAAGATTTACGCGCTTATGTCAATAAGTTAAAAAAGATTGACGTTGAAACCCTTAAAGCAGAAGCTAATCTTCCACATGAAGAAGATATTGCATTCAGTAATTTTGATGACGAATTTTTATCAAAATATGGTTCATTTACTCCAGATGAAGAAGATTTTTTCTATGGGCTAGAAAATGCTACAGATGAAGAAATAGAGCATGAGCGAAAAAGAAGAGAAGAAGAATATAAAAAAGTTGCTTCTGATTTTTCATCATCATTAAGCAGACCTGTTGAAATGAATAGAAGCAGGAGAAAAGAAGTAATATCCTATTCAAAAAGTATGCAGTCTTTTTTGTTAAATATGATTGCTGATATAGGTGCTAGTGAGGTCGGCAGGAGACTAGTAGAAGCATCAAGAACATTGGATGATATAGACGTTATTGTTTCTGCTGTTTTGTGGGGTTCATCAGTTGCAGTTATTAATCAAGCAACAGACGAACTACTTCAAACAATCAATGGTTCTCCACTGACGTTTGCAGAAAAGGCACAGGCTGAAATGATGAACGAGTCAGAAAACGGGTGGTAATAAGTGTGATGATAATATGGCAAGACCTAAAAAAGTAAAGTATCTGGTTGGAGACTTTGAAACTACAGTCTACGAGGGGCAAAAAAATACAGAAGTTTGGGCTTCTGCCATTGTAGAAATGTTTACGGAAGATGTTTCTATATTACATTCAATAGATGAAACATGGGAATATTTAAGTAGTTTAAAATCAAATCTGATAGTTTATTTTCACAACCTAAAATTTGATGGTAATTTTTGGATTTCGTTTTTTCTAAATAAACTTCACCTTAAACAAGCTTATACTGGAGACGGTGTCAATTCGTGTGAATGGAAACAAGATAAAGAAATGTATAACAATTCTTTCAAGTACACTATATCTGAATTGGGACAATGGTACAGTATCAAAGTAAAGATAAATGATAAGATAATAGAATTCAGAGATTCGCTTAAACTACTGCCATTCTCTGTTAAAGAAATAGGAAAAGCCTTTAAGACAAAGCATCAGAAACTTGTCATGGAATATACAGGTTTTCGCTATGCAGGTTGTGAAATTAAACCAGAAGAAAAAAAGTACATAGCTAACGATGTTCTTGTTGTTAAAGAAGCACTAGAGATTGTTTTTAAAGAAGGACATAACAGACTCACAATAGGCAGTTGTTGTCTAGCCGAATGTAAACAAATAGTTGGCGAGGATGAATGGAAAAGAAGATTTCCAGATGTTACGCAATTAGAACTTGATTCTGACATATATGGTAAGTCAAATGTTGATGCTTACATTAGAAAATCATATCGAGGTGGTTGGTGTTACATTGTAAAAGGAAAAGAAAACAAAATATACACCAATGGAACTACTGCCGATGTAAATTCTTTGTATCCGTCAATGATGCATTCAATGTCTGGTAATAGATATCCAGTTGGAAAACCTATGTTCTGGTCTGGTAACTTTATACCAGACAAGGCGATGCAAAGTAACATGTATTTCTTTATCAGAATAAAAACAAAATTCTATTTGAAAAATGGTAAATTGCCATTCATCCAGATAAAAGGAAATATGCTATATAAAGGTACAGAGTCTTTGCAAACGTCTGATGTGTTCGATAAAGTTACTGGTAAGTATTATGATAAATACATAGACATTGATGGTAATACGTGTGATACAAGAGTAGAATTAACGTTGACCATGACAGACTACTTTCTTATACTTGAGCATTATGAACTTGTTGACTTTGAGATTCTTGACGGGTGTTATTTTTATTCAGAAATAGGCATATTTGATGAATACATTGATAAATATGCAAAAATAAAAATGACTAGCAAAGGTGCTAGACGCACATTGGCAAAGTTATTTTTAAATAATTTGTATGGTAAAATGGCTTCATCTACAGACTCTTCATTCAAATTAGCGTATGTTAAGGATGATAATTCAATAGGATTCATAAACATTACAGCTAAAGATAAAGAAGCGGGTTATATACCTGTTGGTTCAGCTATCACAAGTTATGCTAGAAATTTTACAATTAGAGCTGCTCAAGCAAACTATCATGGTGTTGAAGAACATGGCTTCATATATGCAGATACAGATAGTATTCACTGTGACTTACCACCAGACCAGATTACAGGTATTAAAGTACATGAAACAGATTTTTGTGCATGGAAATTAGAGTCATGTTGGGATAAGGCTATTTTCACAAGACAGAAAACATACATTGAACACGTTACTCATGAAGATTTGCAGAAGATAGAAGAACCGTATAACAACATTAAGTGCGCTGGAATGCCACAACGTTGTAAAGACTTGTTTGAATTGTCTATGTCTGGAAAAGCTTTGTATGAAGAATACAAAGACAATACGCCGGTTAGTAGGTTTCTATTCAACCAAGTTACTCATGAACCTATTGTTAGAACAATTGATGATTTTAAAATTGGCTTAAATGTGCCATGTAAATTAATTCCAAAGAGAATAGATGGGGGTGTTTTACTTGTTGAATCAACGTATCAAATGCGGTAAATCAGACAGTCAAATAAGAAAAGATATTTACGCTATGCTAGATGAAGATTACAGCGAATACATTAGAGTATATGACGCAAAGCAGGCTTTACTTGCGATTAAGCGTGTAATAAGAATGAATAAGTTGGAAAATGCTTTAAAAATATTGATGAATTCATATACCTATTATGATGCAGATTTGTTTTATAAAGCTTTTGTTGAAAAATATATTAATATATTAAGGAGTGAAATGCGTGAAAAAAATTAAAGTATTGGCAAAGAATCATGGTTATTTTAATTCAGTACTTCCAGAAAAATATGCTTTAGGTGACTGGATTGATTTAAAAGCAGGTAAAACAGTGCGAATGAAAAAAGGTGAATATATAAACATACCGCTTGGTGTAGCTATGAAACTTCCAAAAGGATATGAAGCTCATGTATTACCTAGGTCATCAACTTTCAGAAAATATCACATTTTGATGCCAAATAGTATGGGAATTATTGATAACGCATACTGTGGCAGGAATGACGAATGGTGTTTTCCTGCATATGCTGTTGAAGATACAGTGATAACAAGGGGTGATAGAATTGCACAATTTAGAATTGTAAGAAATCAGCCAGAAATTGAATTTTTAGAAGTAGAAGATTTGACTGACAGTGACAGAAATGGTTTTGGTTCAAGCGGGGTTAGATAATGCAAAGAATAGTTTTTGGAATGAATGATACAGAAGTAAAAAAATTTACACTTGACTGGTATACAGTTTGCAGGAACATTAGAAAAGCTAAAAAAGTTCCTTATTTTAAAAATAGAAAAAGTTCACAAGGTGTTAATTATTCTTTTAAGTGGTAGGTGAAAAAATAATGAAAAAGACATTAGTTGTAGTATTGTTAATTTTATCTGTTGTAACAGGATGTAGTAAAAATACAGTTTGTAATAACGATGATGCAATAAAAGTGTGCGCTAATTCATGGGGTCATTATGTATATGAATATTACGATAGAGAAACAGGCGTAACATATTTATGTACAACCGATGGCGGTATTACACCATAAGTAAACTCTAATGGTTATGTATATGAAAGCACCCTGTAAAGATTGCAGTGAAAGATGTTTAAATTGCCATTCAGTTTGTGAAGAATACTTTCAATACAGACGTGAAATAATGAAAGCTTCAGTTGAGAAATATAATGATTCAAATCATAAAGCTTACGTTAGTGAAGCATGTATGAGAATGAAGAAAAGGGGTAATAAAAATGACATTAAAAGACATTAGTAACGTTATTTCAACATCCACAGATATAATAATTTGTCAAAGAATAGAATATGATAACGCAAAATTACCTATGAAATCAAAAACGTTATCATATGACGAATTTATGTGGGTGGTTGAAAAATCAGATAGATTTGCACATATGTTAGTAGAAGATATATTTAGTAAAGATAACAACTTATACATATGTATTTATTAGTAGGTAATATATAAATGAATGACATACTTAATTTATTTTTTGCACTTGTAATTATATCAGTCATAAGTGCAAGGCTATTCAATGATTTAACATTGTTTTTTATAATGTGCGTTTATTCACTGCTTTTGTGTTTAGCATTAACACATTAAAAATAAGGGAGTCCAAAAAAGACTCCCTTTTGTTATGTTTCACTTGAAACATTAGTTAATAAAATCTCCGTAATTTAAAACAGTTTTAACAACGTTTGTACTAGCTGTCTTTGTAAATTCTTTGCCGCTAGCCGCACACAAAAACAATCTCAAATTAGTTGTATCAATAACAGTCTGATTAAAAACACCCTGTAAATAAGAATATCTAATAACTACGTCATTTGAATATGACTTTATGATATTAAGTGAACTGCCATCTTCATTTACAATTTCACAGAATTGTATAACAATACCGTCACAGTCATTTGCAACGTAAAGGGTATGGTCATCACAAATAATATGATTATCAGTAACATACGCGTAAGGACTTTTTCTGATATAAAGACCATAAAGTTCTGTTCCTACAGTTTTACCAAGCCCGCCACTCCTTATGTCATTGCCATTTAATCTGCATTCTTTTACATTATCAACTTTTAAAGCGATATAATTACTTTCAATAGTATTGTTATTAATATTGCATTTTGTAATTGTTCTTCCATCGGAATTACCTACAAAAATACCAACACTTGATGAAATAGTATAGCGGTCTGTATTAGTCATTGACTTTTTTAATGTGTTTTGAGCTATAACAATGTCACTAATATCTCTTGTAATGAAAGTAGTATCAATAGCTATGTAGTTATCCTCACAATCTTCTATAATGTTTCCAACAATGGTTATGGATTCACCGATTACAAAGATTGCATCTCTATTACTATTTCTTATCTGGCAATTTGACACTGTTACATTGTCACAATCATTTAGCTGAATTGACATAGCTGTTGCGTTTTCAAAAATACAGTTTTCTATTAAAATGTTAGTGTACTTATTTCCAGCAATTGTATCAAGAATAGGTCTGCCATTTGTTGACGGTCTATCATATGTGTGTTTATTTACTTTTTGGCCTTCATTATTCATACCACCATCAAATTTGATGTTAGTAAATACACAGTTATCACCGGAAATTTTTATTAGTCCATCGTTATTGTCGTTTGAAACGTCTATAATAAGAGAATGCAGGCATGAAAAATTTCCATTAATAGTTGTGCCACCTTTGATTGTAAACGGAGAGCTAAACCCATATTTTTTGTTTGGCGTGAATGAAACACATTTACACGTATTAAAGAGATTTTTTAAACCTGTAGTATCGTCACTGTCATCACCTTTACATCCAAACTGCTCCGGTCTGCCAGAATCACCAACAAAATAAGCAAAAAGTCCGTTAGAAATAGGTATATTATAGCCTGAATTAATGTCTAATACATGATACATAGCATTACCATTATCATTGACTTTATAATACCCACAAGTTATTACAACGTCATTCAAAGTAATTTGCGTGTCATTAATCATTTCTATCGCTGTAAGGTGCTTTATGGCTCTTTTATTTACACTGTTATTTAATGATGAAAAAATAACATTATTAATCAAATCGGCTAAAGTTCCATCCTGTGCCATTTCATCAAGCTTGTCATCAATCATTTTTTGTACGTCAAGCGAATCAAAATAGTGATTTACATAATCAATTAATTCGTTGACTGTAATACTTACGCTATTGCATCTTTCAATCACTTTATTCAACAATTCATAATAACTTAATTCATCCCCATACACCTGAGGTAAAACAGGAATAGTATGGTTACACCATTCTCTAAAATTTCTAGGTTTAAAACTCATATTGAATCACTCCCATATATCCCAAATCTGCATAAATAAATCTTCAAGTTCACGAATAAGCATAGCGTCAATGTTTTTCATCTTTTCGATGTACTCATTAACCATGCTAATATAAGTTGTAGTGCCCTCTTTTCCCCACCTGCGTTCTGCATATTCTTCTGTACTTTTTGCATTCGTGTCACTGTTGCTTCTACTGTTGCTACTACTGTTAGTGTTGCTGTTTACAGCCTGTGTTGTATCACTAAGTGTTGCATCACTCATATACTCATTAGACTCAAGATTTTGCAAACTACCCTGTGGGGTATCACTATGTCTAATCTTTGCACTAGCTGTAGTGTTTGTTTCTGTATTAGAAGTTGCTGTTATATCTGTGTTGTCACTAACTTTTGTATCAGCGTTCCTGCCAATATTATGTTCAACGTTCATATTAACATTGTCAATAACAGGAATATCAATATTGATAGCTTTGTATAGCTTGTTGTAATATGGCATAATAACTGATAATTTTGCATCAAGTCTTAACTGCCAAAGTCCAAACGTTTCACATCCTATTTCTCTGGTGTAAAAATGTTTAAGAATTTTTGTTTCGAGAACAGACCTATAACTTTCATCAAATATTTCAAAAGGTGGAAAGATTCTGTTTCTTGACTTTTCAATAACTTCATTAACACTTGAATATCCAACCGATTTGTCAAGACCTGCCAGAGATTCACAGATATATCTGACTTCTGTTGTGTATCTACTCATGTTATCACCTCTCTATAATGGGAGTACCTAAACTAGCTACTTTCATATTAGCAATGAAATCTTCTCTGTTTCCTTGGCCAGTTTCCTTGTTAGGTTCATCACCCTCGTCAAAAATCCATTTTACATCAAGCCCAAATCTTTCTTTAATTTGTTCACTTGCATAGTCTCTTGCCATTGTTCTTGAACGTCTGTTAGCAAGTGCATCAGCGTTGGCTGTATCCACTTCGGACTTAACCATTCTTTCTTTTTTCTGAACGATAACAGATGTGATTCCGAGAAGTGCATTTCCTCTGTTGTATAGTGTCTGCTGTACTTCCATTAACTGAGGTGCTACAAGTGGTGCATCAAGTTTTAATGGCTTAATATCTTTTAGTGATAAATTATCACCAACTGATATATACGGGTTATCAGCATCTACACTTGCAATAAGATTTTTAAACGTCAATCGTTCATTTTCAGAACATTGTACAATAACAGGTGTTTTCTGAGCTACACAGTTTGTATCTATTGTACCATCAATTCTCCACAACCTATATGCCAATTCAACATAAGCATTGTACATATTTATTCTTAACATATTATCCCATATGATAACAAATTCATCTTTGCCAAGCTCTCTCTGGTATCCTGTCCACGGATTCCAAACACGTATCTTTGTTGGGTTACCATAACAGTCATAAGTACCAAGACACGAATACTGCATACAAGCATACTCATCAGCATCTGAATCGTAAAAGAAAGCAACAGAGCCAAGTTCAAATAGTTTTAGAGCTAACCACCTTGAATCTATTTCTTTGGGCAATCCTTCTACACGATAAGATGAAATAGCGTTGCTTGCAAACTTCATCAGCCAATGATTATATTCTATACCAGATGAATATACTTTCTGAAAAAATCTTCGTTTACTTCTGCTTCTACCCACTGTTAATCACCACCTTATTTATTATTTGCGGCGTAGTTTCCGAAGCTTGTTTTCCAGAATGTTACACCTTTTTTGAGGACACTCACTATTAATTCTTCAGCATCAGCAGGAATCGCGCCTGTTAAAGTAACAGTAGAACACTTTACAAAATTCCAAGACGGTCTAGTGTCAATGTTTGGCACTTTCAATCTGCATACCTTATATCCAAACATACTAAAATAGTTATCAGCTATTCTAGCGTACTCTTCCCTTACTTGCCGCACCTGTACAAAAGTGTCTAGTATCTGCTGTGACCATAGTACAGAACCGCCAGAAGCACCACTTAATTCCGAAGTGTCGTGCGTTTCTTTGAAATAGTCTGATGCTGTACTAACAGCACTGCTTACAGCACTAACACCTGCAATACCCGCCGCCAATAAAGGCATTCCGCCGCCTGTTTCTATAGCCGCACCTAAACCTACACCCGCACCAACTGTTCTACTTCCTGTTCCTAAAATCCTAGGCAACCAATGGGCAATAGTTCCGCCTAGCTCTCCTACTCCATATGATGCAATTTCAGCTTGATATGCGTCGTACATGAAAGAACCTTTTATACCATAATTAATAGTATATCCTTCAGTCTTATTTGTACTACCCGATATTTTATAATTTGTTGGGTTACACATTATCTGTGGTGTTACACTTTGATTGCCAGAAAAAGTCAATATTCTATGTTCATAGTCACTAAACAATTCTGGATGTAACACCATTTTGTCACCTGTTGGAGCATAAACAACATAATCAACGAAAGGAGAAGAATACAATCTGTTGTTTACTGGTGTATAGTTGCCGAATTTTGTTGGCAAAGCAGGTAATTCCCTTGTTGTCTGAACTCTTGAATCAGTTCCAGAAGGGGCAAATATTTTTGGTATAGTGAAAACCTGTATAATTGTTGACTGATATCCGGCTGAAATGACATTATTCAGAAACTTTAATAAGTCATCGCTGTTATCTGTTGTACCAATTTTAGAACCTTGAAAAATACCGCTCAAAACAGGCTTATCAAACCATGTTGGTTGGTTAGCAATTCCACTTAACTGAGTATCACTGATACAGATTTCTACCCCGTAAGTGTACTGTTTTGAAAATTCTGTCAACTGTTCTTCAATTGCTGTAATCATTTCACCGGTAGGAACATCCTCACTTAATGTATGTGCCCCTATACTATCATCAGTAACATGTTCACGCTCTACAAAGCATTGGCCAAGCGTGCAATCAAGAAACCACGTCTGAAACAAGTCAATAGTAAACCTCACTTCACAAGTGTTATTAGAAACATACTCAATACTGTCGATAAATGCGTAAAACCACTTGTTACCAAAAGCTGTATTCTGAAACATTAAATAATTACACTGATATACGTCATCTGCTTTACAGAAGAGACGGAACGTGCCTTTGTTGACACGCCCGTAACTCTGGTTAGTAAATGACTTAACGATTTTACTAGACATATAACTATGCTGTGCATTTTTAGTTGCAAAATATTTAACATTATCGTAACTTTTATCACATTCAACATTAGCAAGCAAATATATGTCGGTATCTGGTGCAATATAGCTCATTAAGTCACTCTCCTATTTAAGACACTGTAATAGTTACCTCAGCAGAATCAATTGTTCCAATACTTGCTTTTGCTTTCAACGTACCTGTTGTCTCTGCTTTCCAAACACCATTTGAAGTGATTGTTCCAGTTGCTGTACCGTCTGTTTTAGCCCACTTAACTGTTTCTGTACCACCTGTTACTGTTGAAACTGTTGCAGTAAGAATTCCACTTGCTGTACCATCTTTACCAAGTTTACCTGTAACTGCTAGTGATGATGGCGTAATTGTTGTGTTGCTTGATAACTGTACAGGTACAGACTCAGCAGGAATACAGCATACTACATTTGCGAAAGGTGATACAGCGTAAGTCTGCCACATGTGCAAGAAGTAGTTATGGTCAAGTGAAACAGGGTTAGGCATATCACGCATTTCAAAAACGTTATCATAAATCTGAACAAAATCTTCATCCAAAATAACACCTGCAATGTTATCAAGAAAAGCAAGGTCATCTTCTGACGGTTCTTCATATGTTGGGTCATTTGCGAAAATCTTATTTAATCTTTCAACGTCAAGTGTGCCAAGCGAATCAATAAGGATTCTTCTGTTCAGATAGTCTGCGTATGGAAGATTAAATGCACCTGCAAGAACATTTGTATCAATATTTGCGTCATAATTTGTATTGATAAGAATAACTTTTCTGTCATTTTCTGTAAATGTTTTAACGCCTGCAATTGAAAGCTTGTCTGTCATAAATGACATATCATTTGATGCTTTTCTAAGCTGTGTAGCCGCTTCAAGATATCGTCCACCTGTAAATGTGTAGTAAGTAAGTTTTCCTTTGAGGATGTGCTGTCCAATCATGTATTTTGTGATATTGAATTCGTCATAAGCCGCCGCACTGTAAACTGACTGAATAATTCCACTCACAAGTTCATCCATGCCTGCCCAAGAATTGAAAGCATTCTTTAACATAGAACGATTAACTGTCACAGGATAAGTCAGCTGTGAATTCATTACATAGAAAGCAACTCTTACATCGCTGTCAAACCGTTTAAATGCGTTACCTGCGCCATTGTCAGAACCCCTTACTTCTTCATACTGATATACATTAGCAATATTTACAAAAATATCTTCAATGGTTTCACCTGTATCAATGACACCTTTTTTCAGTGTTCTAAGTGGGTTGGTGTACATTCTACTGGCAATTCTTGCAAAAGCAATCCTGTTTACAAGAGTATTGATAAACTCATTCATTAATGCAGGATTATTCATTAAAATAGCGCCAATTCCTCGAAGTGAATCTGCGTCAGGCGTTGCATAAGGCACATTCTCGCGATAGTTGTTAGACGCGCTATTTTTGATAGCGTTTACAACGTCAGCTGAAATGTTTGTATTAGTTGTAATTTTCGGTTTAGTTGGCATATAAAAATCACTCCTTTATTTATTATCACCGTATAAGACGGAATCAATAGTTATTTTTTTCATTTCATCTTCTGGGTCTGGTTCTGGTTCTGGTGGTGTTGTTGGCTGTGGTGTACCACCCTCTTTGAATCTTGCTGTATATCTTTCTCGCCATTCCTTGTCATTGTCAACGTACTTCTGATGCCAGTCCTCGCCATCTTCGATGCCATCATCATTGATTGTTTCTAAAATGCTGATAGCTTCGTCATCTGTTCTGTCTCCAATAAATGCTAATAATGCATCTTTTGTTGTCTGTTTCATTTTTTACCACCTCTTTCTTAATTTTGGGTACATCCATATTGGCATTCTTCGCTTTATTCCTTTACCTGTCGGCAAAGATGGATTAAAACCCTGCAACAAATTAAAATAGTATCTAGCGTACTCTGCTCGTTTTTCAATAGTTGCTGATGGGTCAGCGGGTCTTTCATAGCAATACAAAAAGCATTTAGCCATATGTCCAACATCATCTGTTGCGGTACAAAAAGCATCCATTGTCTGATATGTTCTAAACTCTTGTGGAACTGATGGAAAGTTTGGATACCACTCTTTAGGATTGTCATGTCGTTCGTCATCCAATCGCTGACACTGTCCATAACCGTCATTATCAAGATTTGTCCGCCAGTCTGGGTAGTTTTGGTTCAAATAAGGAATAATAGTTTCAACTGCGGGTGTCCACTGAACTAGCCCATATCCTCTTTCATCTTCTGCAACACCTTTTTCAAATAGGTCTGCACTTATAAAAGATTCCATTGTAGCATTTCCAAGCAATGCACAAACACCATTTAAAGACCAACCTTTTGTGAGTAAATAGCTTGCAACGCAATAAGCATTGTTTGCTGATTTCTCTGAGGTGTAACTATCTAACCAGTCTGGAATAGATTGCCAGTGTAAATCTGTTGGGTCTGGGATAGAATCAGTATCAACATCAGCATATATAAAGCCTTGCAAATAACCGTTCATCCAGTCGGGACAATATCCATTACTCTTTTTTACTTTTTCTGTCCAAAAATACTTTCCAGATGACCAACCACTGTTTGAAGTCACAATACCATCTGATGTTATTTGTTCAACAACAGCAACGTGACCTGCACCGTCACTGTTATATCCGTAGCAAGCAATAGCACCTAATTTTGGCTCTTTTCCTTTTGAAAAACCTGTTGTACGTGAATACCAATTAGTTGCGTTTGATGTTGATAAACCTGTTGGATACCGACCAATAATTTCATAAAATCTGCCCCATGCATACCATGTGCAGTTACCTCCTGTCTGTTGCGGACCAAGATTTGCTTGATAAAATGGGTTATCACTGTACCAATATTTAGAGCCTTGCATACCTGCTGATGTAAGTCTAGGAGTAAAAGACATTAGCAATCACCACCTAACAAGCACTCCCACATTTTTGAGCCACATGAAGAATCGTTATGTCCGTTTGTGCCACATTCAATTCCGTATGCACGCATCATGCTTTGATATGAATTAATTGCAAAGATTGTGTTGTTTCCTGCATTGCCATCAATTGAAAGTGGTTTTCCGTTTTGGCCTATGAATCCTTGCGAACGTAAGATACCTTGAAGTGCTACTACATGAGTGCCTTTTGAATTGAGGATTACTGTTTTCATGGTAACACCTTCTCTACAAAAGTCACTTTAGCGTCATTAACGTCATAAGAAGCAAAAACTATTTTGTACTGAGGGGTTTCAGCGCTTGAGTCTAATATGATACCACTTGAAAAATGGTAAATATGCTTTAAGTCATCGTTAAAATAGTTGCCTTGAAAGAAAACACCTGGATAGTTATCTGCTTCTAGTGTAACATCGTAAGCTGATGCATAATAACCGTCATTAGCATCAATTATAACATTCGTATATATTATGTCACCATTTATGTCAGAATGAGCATAATAAATTTCTTTTAAATTGATTTTTCTATATCCAGAATAATCTAGAACATAATTTGTACTAAAACCAAAGTTATAATAAGCCCAATCATCATCAGCATAGTGATAATCTAAAACATATAAATTACCATAACTATCAATTAAAAATTGATAAGCATTTTTACTGATATCATTCTTCTCATCTGCTGTTAAAGCTGATGCTTTACCAATAGTTTTATATATAGGAAACTTACTATTATCAACAGCATTCCTTATTTGATTTTGAAGAATAGCTAGTAAAACTGGAGATGGTATTAAATCACTCATTTTAATCACCTCGCTTTAAACTGGTAGAACTTCATAGCCGTTATTAGTTATTTCAGACCAGAATAAATTCTTTTTAACTGTATTTTTACTAATAAAAGACTGAGAAGCGTTGCAACAAACAAAAAAACCAATGTTTTAAGTTCTGTGTTTTCTGAAACTTTTGCAATTAAAAAACTGCCAACAGGTATTTCATAGCTGAATAAAACTGGAAAATGCAATTGATACGCATCAGTAATAATAGTTGTTTCAGTATGAAAAAAAAAAAAACAAACTTTCCATCATACTCATTAATGCACTAAATATTACTTTTAAGAAAGTCATTTTTTAACTCATCTGTCATTTGTCCACCCTATTTCCAATAACGTCAGACAACTTCTGAAGTGCAAGTGTGTTGTTATTTAATGCTGTTGTTACTTCTTTCATTTCCTGCTGATGCTGTTCATTAAGCTTGTCAATATCTTCTCTGTTTCGGTCTGTCATATACTTAACATACCAAGCCATAGCAATGGCACATACGATTGGAAAACCTAGAGTTCCTACGGCCTGCAAAATAGCGTTTACATCCATTCTTTTCACCACCTTTTCATCTAAAATATTATATACTATATATTGATTTTTGTCAAGATGTATGATACAATATATAGAGAAAGAAGGTGACATACACAATGAATAAATACTATGATGGAACAAAGCTTTTAAGCATGCTTGACATTAATGGCAACAAACCAGAGATTTATATGGTTACAACAAATAGAACGGGCGGAAAGACAACTTATTTTAGTAGACTGCTGGTAAACAGATTTCTTAAAAGAGGTGAAAAATTCGCTCTTATATATAGATATAACTATGAACTTGATGAAATAGCAGACAAATTCTTCAAAGACATTGGGTCATTGTTCTTTAGAGGATATGAAATGACAAGCAAAAGACGCGCTTCTGGTATTTTTCATGAACTGTACTTAAATGAAGAACCATGTGGTTATGCGTTCTCACTTAATAATGCTGATGCGTTAAAGCGATACAGTCACCTTTTTTCTGATGTTCAACAAATGATGTTTGATGAATTCCAGAGTGAGACAAATCACTACTGTACAGATGAAATCAAGAAGTTTTTAAGTGTACACACAAGCGTTGCAAGAGGACAGGGAAAACAAATTAGGTACGTTCCTGTGTACATGTGTGGTAATACTGTATCTATCATCAACCCATATTATACAGCTATGGGTATATCCGCCAGATTAAAAGAAGATACAAACTTTTTAAGGGGTAACGGATTCATATTGGAACAAGGCTATATTGATACTGCATCTATTGCACAAAAACAAAGCGGTTTCAACAAGGCTTTTTCAAGTGACAAATATGTTGCATATTCTAGCCAAGGTGTGTACCTTAACGACAGCAAGGCTTTTATTGATAAGCCAAGTGGTAGAGGGCGATATGTGTTCACACTTAAATACAAGGATAGAATGTATGGAATTAAAGAATATGCTGATTCTGGTATTATATTCTGTGATGATAAACCAGATAAATCATGTCCTATCAAAATAACAGTCACAACAGACGACCACAATATTAACTATGTTATGCTAAAAAAGAACGACTTAATTCTAACTAACCTTCGATTTTATTTTGAACGAGGTTGCCTAAGATTTAAAGATATGATGTGCAAAGAAGCAGTGCTTGCTTCGCTATCATATTAGGTATCACCAAGTGCTAACATTAATGTATACAGTTAGAAAGCAACGTTGAAAAATACGCTAACGTGTATGTTGGTAAATTGCAGACCGCTTTAATGTACCACTTGTAAATGATATATTGCCACTCTAGTTATAGAACGAATGTTCGTAACGTGGGTGGCATTTTTATTGGACAGATTTTAAATGAGAATCATTATCAAATGATAGTCATTCTCAATTAGAACGAATTTGAAAACGAACAAACGTTCTTACAAATGTCGTACAAAATAATTTACAAATGAGGCACTACTATTAGTGTACATACGTTAATATGTAAAGTACATAACCTCGCAGAGCCGTGCGAGCGTAAGCGAGCGAGGACGGACAACACAGGTTGTAACTGTCCTAAGTGCAAATGAAAATCAAAGTTGACTTA
>ENA-ORSC01001367-ORSC01001367.1-human-gut-metagenome-genome-assembly--contig:-NODE-1367-length-16912-cov-4.411342_pt1 | contig 16912 bp, 13 predicted proteins | sample MGYA00242178_ERZ509140 | MGnify/ENA primary metagenome ERZ509140 (study PRJEB26280, sample SAMEA2338681) | human gut metagenome | biome: human gut; feature: human-associated habitat; material: faeces... | reverse complement strand
TTAATCATATAGATAATAGAATTAATCATATAGATAATAGAATTAATCATATAGATAATAGAATTAATCATATAGATAATAGAATTAATCATATAGATAATAGAATTAATCATATAGAAATAGATGATTTATTAACTTATATGAAAAATACGAATAATATAAATATTAATTATCTATTTTCTTTAAAGAAAGAATTAGCCGAACTTAAAGGAAATATTCAAGGAAAAAACAGGAAAGCTATTTATACTTGCATTACAAATAGATACGACAATTTATTTGTTCATACTTATATAAACAACGATTGGGATTATATATGTTTTACGGATGATAAATATTTAATAGACGCTAAAGTGTATGGAAATTGGATTATTAAACCTTTATATAATTATGGTATAAACGGCAATCTTGATAACACAAGAATAAATAGATGGCATAAACTACATCCTCATGTAATTCTCGAAGACTATGATTATAGTTTATATGTGGACGCGAATATAGATATTAAAACAAGTTATATATTTGAATGTGTAGATAAAGTAAGAGGTAAAAATATTGATTTATCTATCCCACCACATTTTGAAAAAGATTGCATATATGATGAGGCAGACACTGTAATAAAAGTTAAACTTGACAATGAAGATGTTGTAAAAAAGCAAATTCAACTATACAAAAATGAAGGCTTCCCAAAACATTACGGGCTTGCAGAAAACTCCATAATTTATAGAAATCATAATAACAATAGAATAATTTCTATTATGGAAGAATGGTGGCATTTTGTAGAAAATTATTCTAAAAGAGACCAATTAAGTTTATTTTATATATTGTGGAAGAACAACATACTGGTTGAATATTTAACGGATATAGCTATAAAGTTAGACATAAAGAATTTTGATTTTTTTCCGCATAGAAAATATAGAAATCTCAACCTAAAAGAATTATATAAAAAAGGAGTTTAACCCTATGAATTATTTAATAACGGGATGTGCGGGATTTATAGGCTCTAATTTAATCGATAAATTACTTGAAAATAAAGATATTAAATTAATCGGAATAGATAATTTAAATAATTTTTATGATAAAATTATTAAAGAGAAGAATATTGAAAATGCTTTAAAGAATAAGAATTTTATTTTTATTAAAAACGATTTACTCGATATTGAAAGTTTGGATAATATTTTTAATAATTATGATATAAATTCTGTAATTCATTTGGCGGGCTACGGAGGAGTTAGACCTTCTATAGATAATCCGAAACTTTATATAGACAATAATATAATTGCGACTTTGAATATATTGGAATGTATAAAAAAATACGAAGTAAAAAATATTATATTCGCTTCTTCAAGTAGCGTTTACGGTAATTCAAAAGAAAGTATTTTTACTGAAACTCTTAAAGTAAGCGAGCCCATCTCTCCTTACGCTATGACTAAAATAGCATGCGAGGAATTATTATTTACTTATCATAAACTTTATAATATTGATGTTATAGCTTTAAGATTTTTTACGGTTTACGGAAGAAGACAGCGTCCAGATTTAGCTATACATAAATTCACAAAATTGATATTTGAGGAAAAGCCGATTCCCGTTTTTGGAGACGGTTCTACAAGGAGAGATTATACTTATATAGACGACATACTTTTTGGAATAATATCCGCTATAAATTATGAAGATAAAAATTATTATCAAATAATTAATTTAGGCGGAGGCGAGCCAGTAAGTTTGGAAGAAATGATTAATATTTTAGAAAATACTATAGGCAAAAAAGCGATAATAGAAAGGAAATCTATGCAAAAAGGCGATGTTATAAAAACTGTAGCCGATATTACAAAAGCTAAAAAACTTTTAAATTTTTCTCCGTCTACAAGATTCAAAGATGGAATTAAATTATTTATAGATTGGTATAAGGAGAGTATTTTATGAAAGAAGAAATAAAAGACATATACAACGAAGAATTTTGGGGAGCTAATCATGGCAATTATAATTATAGGTCAGCTAAAATTATACTTCCAATTCTTTTTAATCATTATAAACCTAATTCTATTATAGATGTAGGTTGCGGTATTGGAACATGGTTAAAAGCCGCTAAAGAACTTGGAATTAATAAATTTGTTGGCATAGACGGAAATGAAATTGAAGAAGATTTTTTACTTGTGAGTAGAAAATATATTAAAATAGATAATTTAGAAACTCATAAAAATATTAATAATGAAAAATATGATTTAGCAATATCCGTAGAAGTTGCCGAACATTTGCATAATAATTGTTCTGTTCATTTTGTGGAAACTTTAACAAGTTATAGCGATGTAGTTTTATTTTCTGCGGCTATTCCTTATCAAGAAGGCGAGCATCATATAAATTGTAATCCTCCTCAATTTTGGGTTGATATTTTTAAGAAATACGGTTATGATTGTTATGATTTTAGAAACGATTTAATGAATATGTGGGAAAAAGTTAATCCTTGTTATTCTCAAAATATATTATTATTTGCAAAGGAAAAATATCGTAATACATTTATGAAGTTTAATTTAACGGAAAAGCCTATATTTTATTATCATCCTGCCTATGTGGATGCTATAGTTAATAACAATAAAGATTCAAATGTTTTCAATGAAATAGAAAATTTAAGATTAAATTGTAATTGGTTTAATATCTTTGGAATATCAAACAATAACGAATATTTAAGAATAACTTTATTCGGAATTAAATTCACTTTTAAAGTAAATGAAAGTATCATAAATAATTTAGCTTGGTTTATACCAATAAGAAAATTAAGAGACAGCTTTAGAGAAAAATTTAAAATGACAAAAATCCTGACAGGACAGGACAGGACAGGACAGGACAGGACAGGACAGGATGTTTAGCAGGTTACTTATCTCTTACTAATAATTACATTATAAATAATATATTAAAAATAAAAAATGTCAAGCGGCATTGCAATAATAATTGCAGTGTCGCTTTTTTATTTAATTATAAAGGAATATTATGAATAAAAAGAATGTAATACCTGTTGTGTTTTGTTTTAATGATAATTATATGCTAGGAGCTTATATTACTATATTTTCTATGCTCGAAAATGCCAATAAAAGCACAAAGTATGAAATATATATAATTTATAGCGAATTAAGTAAAGAAAATATGGAAAAACTAAACGCATTTAAAGATATATATAATATAAATATTAATTATATAGAGGCAGGCTATAATCTTAATAACTCACATACAAATGTGAGATTCAGTAAAGAAGTTTATTATAGATTATTAATTCCTTGGCTTATTAATGACATTGATAAAATCTTATATTTAGATTCTGATTTAATAATAGATGGCGACTTATATGATTTATATAATCTAAATGTGGATAATTATTTAATAGCAGGCTCTCTTGCATCATCTTGCATACTTACTGTAGAAAATACCTATCCAAATTTTTTTGAAAAATTAGATTTAGATAAAAAAGAGTATGTAAATTCAGGCGTATTAATAATTAATTCTAAAAAATTTAGAGAAATGAATTTATTGGATTTATTATTAAAATACTCTAAAAATGAATATATTTTTGTAGACCAAGATATTTTAAATATAGTATGCAAGAATAAAAAATATATTTTTAATCCAAAATATAATAACTGTTGTTATTCGCTTAATTTCTTTGATAATAAATATTCGGATTTTATAGATATAAATGATTTTAAAGATTATTATTTTGACCCTATTATATTTCATTATGTAGGTGAACATAAGCCTTGGGATTATTATTATCCAAATTCCGAAGCTCATAATTTATGGTGGAAATATTATAAAAAATCTCCAATATTTTCTAAAACTTATTTTGATAATAAAGTTAAAGAATTTTTATTACAAAGAAAAAATATTGAAAATAACAATATAGAAAACGATATAGAAAAAAGAATACAAAACTTAAGATTAAAGAATGAGGAATTAAAACTAAATTGTAATTGGTTTAATCTATTTGGAATTTCAAATAATAGCGAGTATTTGAGATTAACTTTATTTGGAATAAAATTTACTTTTAAGATTAATAAAGAAATTATAAATAATTTAGCTTGGTGGATACCGATTAGAAAATTAAGAGACAATTTTAGAAACAAATTCTTTGATAACTTCATAGGGGGGGGGTAAATAAAGGAAGAATTTTTGTAGATATAATTGAAAAAATAAAAAATGTCAAGCGTCATTGCAATATTAATTGCAGTGTCGCTTTTTTATTTAACTAATTTATATAAAAGGAGAAAAATATGAATAAAAAAATAATAGAAAATATAGCTTGGTGGATACCTATTAAAAAGTGGCGAGATTATTTTAGAAATAAAATGAATTCTTATAAAGAAATAATTGAATACAATAATAAAGTAATAGATATCTATAATAATAGAAAAATTATTTTAGTTCAAATGGAAACCCATAATAGATGCAATAATGATTGTAATTTCTGTCCAGTTAGTATAGGAAATGATATTAGAAAATATCATAAAATGAGCGAAGAGCTATTTATAAAAATAATTAATGACTTATCTGAATTAAACTATAAGGGTATGCTTTCATTATTTGACAACAACGAGCCTTTTTTGGATAAAAGGATATTAAAATTTTTTAAGATAGCTAAAGAAAAATTACCGCATGCTTTTCACTATATAATGACAAACGGATTAGTAGTCACTTTAGATGACTATATAGAATCTTGCAAATATTTGGATATGTTTCTTATAGATAATTATAATAATGATGGGGAATTAAATCCTAATACTAAGATAATATATGATTTTTGCATTAAAAATCCCGAATATAATAAAAAGACGGTTATTTTAATGCGTTCAAAGAATGAATTTTTAACAAGTCGAGCTGGAAATTCGCCAAATCGAAAAAATTCTCTTAAAAAAGTGCCATATTTATGCTCATTACCTTTGCATCAATTTCATATAAGACCAGATGGTAAAGTATCTCTATGTTGCTGCGATGCTTATGGGCAGATGACATTAGGCGATTTGACTAAAAATACTGTAAAAGAAATTTGGAATTCTAAATTATTTAATAGATTGCAAATGTCCTTATTAAAAGGTAGAAATTCTATTAATATATGTAAGTATTGCGATTATATAGACAATATAGAGAGAACATATAAACAATGCGTTCAAAATGCAGAGGTTTATGATAGTTTAGAGCTTTTTAAAAATGTGCCTAGTTCAATATTAAAATGATATAGAATAGAAAATATAAATTGGTTTTATATATAATAGATTAATAATAATTATAATAATAAAAAATTATAAATTTATGCTCCAGAAGTACTTGGAAATAGTATTGACTCTAATATAGTAATTTCTTCTGTTTCATATACTAAACAGATAAAACAGTATTTATTAAATAATAAAAAATTAAAATGCAAAATATACGAAATTATTAGGGCAGTAACGAATATTAAAATATTTTTGACAACAAATAATTTTTGATATAATATTATTTTATATTTTAATTAATTAAATGTATAATCAAAAAATGAAAAATATAATTAAAAAAATCGCATTAACTATAATATATATTTTATTATTAACTTCATTTATATTAGGTTTAATATTTATTCCTAAAGTTTATAAATTATATAAATTCTCAAAAGAATATATTAATAAACCTTTTTCAAAAGAAGAATTACAAAAAAATGAAAGCAGAGTATTAAAAATTTACGATAGAAATAATATTTTGCTTGCAAATCTTTTTCCAGAATACGGCGGATTTTATAAAGAAGTTAAATATTCCGATTTGCCTCAAAATTTAATTGAAGCCGTTATAAGCGCCGAAGATAAAAATTTTTTTAAGCATAAAGGAATAGATTATAAAGCGATTTTAAGAGCCTTTATTTCAAATCTTTTAAATAGAAAGATTGTTTCGGGCGGAAGCACAATAACTCAACAACTTTCAAAAAGCATTATTCATAGAGAAAGAAATTATATAAATAAATTCTACGAAGCGCTAGATTCGGTAAGATTAGAAAAGAATCTTACTAAAGAAGAAATATTAACAGAATACCTTAACAGAATTTTTTTTGGTAATAATTGCTACGGAATAGGCGCGGCTGCGGAATTATATTTCAAAAAAGAAGTTAAAGATTTAAATATAAACGAATCCGTTATTCTTGCATCTATAATAAAATCGGGGACAAAATTTAATCCTTATAAATATGAAGAAAGATTGCATTTAAGAAAAATATATGTTCTTTATCAAATGAAAAATAATAATTATATCAAAGAAGAAGAATATAATAATTATATAAATGAAAATACAACGATTTATAAAAATAAAGAAAAATATACTTTTAAAGCTCCGCATTTTGTAATGTATATAAAAGATTCGATAGGTAAATTAAAATATTCAAATATAACGGAAGTAAAAACTACTTTAGATTATAAAATGCAAAAAGAAGCTTCGTTAGTTATAAGCAACGCGAGTCAATCTCTTCATAGTTTTAATGTTAGAAATATTTCCTGCGTGATATTAAACGCTAAAACGGGAGAAGTTCTTTCAATGATAGGTTCTATGGATTATTTTGACAAGGAAACGGACGGCTCTGTAAATGGCGCTATAGCTTTAAGACAACCTGGAAGCGCTTTAAAACCTTTTTTATACGCTTATTTATTTGATAAAGGAGAATCGCCCGCTTCGGTAATCGGAGATATTAAAACTTATATAAACTCGCCAGGTGGAGATTATATACCCGAAAATTTTGATAGAAAATATAGAGGTCCTGTTACAATAAGAGACGCTCTTGCAAACTCTCTTAATATACCCGCGGTTAGATGGCTTTCAAAATATAGCCTTAAAGATTTTCAAAATATTTTATTAAAATCGGGTTTAAGAAGTATTGATAAAAATCCCGATTATTACGGTTATTCTTTAGTTTTGGGAAGCGCTGAAGTTCGGCTTATAGATTTGGCTTCGGCTTATACTATATTTCCAAATTCGGGAATATTTATAAATCATTATTCTGCAGTTTCATTAAAAAAAGAAAACGGAGAGATATTTTATTTTCCTAAAAAATCCTACCCTCATAAAAGAGTAATTTCTGAAGAAAGCGCATATTTAATAAATAAAATATTATCCGATAGAAATGCAAGAATGGGTTCTTTCAGAAGTTATAGAGGATTGGTTTATCCTTTTTCTATAGCGATTAAAACGGGAACTTCAAAAGGCTCAAGAGACGCTTGGGCGATTGGCTATACAAAAGATTATATAGTCGGTTTATGGCTTGGAGATTTTAAGGGAAGCGAAATGATAAATATAACGGGAGGAAACGGCGCGGTCCCGATACTTTACGATTTATTTTCTATGCTTAATAAAAGTCAAAAAGAAACAAAATGGCATAAGCCTAAAGATATTATAGAGAGAGAGATTTGTTTAATTAGCGGAAAATTAAAAGGAGAATTTTGTAAAGAGACAAGATTGGAAGAGTTTTCTATTTTTAATGTCCCCAAAGAAGAATGCGGTGTTCATAATTTATATATAAAAAGAAATTCGGACGGAAGTATTGATAAAAAAGTTTTTCTTAATTTGCCGAGCGAATATAACGATTGGATTAAAGAAAGACAGATAGAAAAACCAAATTCAGAATGGATAAAGGCAGAAAATACTTACGCTTATAATAATTTAAATCAAATTAATAATTTTAATAGTCTAAATAATCAAAATAAAATAAATGAAAGAATTTCAATAACTTCGCCAACCGATAATTCCGTTTATAAAATAGATTCCACTTTGCCTTTGGAATATCAAAATATTTTTATTTCTTCTTATATTCCTAAAAATATTATCGAAGCTAATTTATATTGCAATGAAGAGATTATTGCAAATATTGAAGAATTAAAAAACGGTTCTGTGATTTGGAATCTTAAAAAAGGAGATTATACTTTTTATATTAAAGCGATTAATTCAAATGGAAACGATATAAAAAGTCCGAATATTAATATTTTTATACAATGAAATTTTAATAAAGCTTATCATAAAATTAAATTTTATTCCGATAATTTTTAAGTATAAATGTAAATTGGAGTTTATTTTAAAAATGAAAAAAAGAATTATAGCCACAATATTAATATTTGCAATTTCATTAAATATAGAAGCCTATTATAATTCGACTAAATATATGAAAGTTGTCGATGTTCAAGGAAATGTAAAACTTGAAGTAGATGTAAAAGGTTCGACTGAAATTCAAGCGTCAAAAAAAATGATTCAAAAACCTGCAAGATTGGGAGATTTATTATTTACGAGAGACACTATAATTACGGAAGCGTCTTCTTTAACTGCATATTTGCAAGACAGAATTTTATTGAAAGTCGAAGAAAACTCCTCAATATATTTAGACAATACTTTTGATAAAAATGGAAATATTGTATTTAGTTTGCATAAAGGCGAGATTTTAATCGTAGCGCCTATGAGTTATAAACCCGAATATATTACAATTTATACGCCCGACAACAGCACTATAAATATATCTGGAGCCGCTATAGTTTCTTATAACGGAGGAATAACAAAAGTTCAATTCTTGCATGGGTATGGAAAATTAAATAATACGGTTGTAGGACAATTTAGCGAGGTTAATCTAAAAGATGGAACTACAAAAGATATAGTTATGTCGTCTTATTTAAGAAATAGAATAAACGAAATATTAAGAATGCAATATATAGAGAGAGTGGCGCAAGCTAATGTTTACAAAAATATTGCAAAATTAAGCGACTTTACGGTATTTAATGTAAAACAAATAATAGCTCCTATAGAATATGATTTTAAATTAGAGAGATAGTTAAAATTTTACAATTCTTTTTTTAATCGGATTTTATATTATTTCCAAGCTCGCAAATAAATATTGCCGATATTACTAAAATTCCGCCTAATACAAAATTAAAAGTAAGTTTGTCGTTCATAAATATAACTCCGCACAAAGCTCCTAAAAAAGCCTCTAAATTTAATAAAATGCTTGTTTTATTTACCGAAATATATTTTTGAGAAACAGTTTGAAGCAAATAAGCGAGTCCCGAACCGACTATAGCCAAATATAAAAAAGATATTATATCGCTTCTTGAAAGAATTTCTATATTTAACGAAGTTTTTGTAATAAGAGCGAAAGATAAAGATATTATGCCCGCTATTATTAATTGCCAAATTGCCATTAATATTCCGTTTACATATTCTATTATAGCGTCTATCAAAATTAAATGAATTGCAAAAACTACCGCGCATAAAATTGCAAATAAATCTCCAATTTTAACTTCGTTCAATCCGTTTGCTAAAGTGAGAAAATATAAACCGATTATTGTTATTATCGCGGCTACAAACGAAGATAAATGCGGACGCTTTTTATAAATAATCCAAGCTAAAAAAGGAACGAATATAACATTTGAACCCGTAAAAAAAGCGACTTTTGAAGCGGTTATAAATTGCGCTCCCATAGTTTGAAAAAAGAAACCAAAAAATAAAGCTACTCCAACGGGAAGCGAAAGCAATATATCTTTTAATTTCGTCATTTTAAAATATCTAAAAAATATTATAGCGAGAAATAATCCGCCGATTAAATTTCTAAAACCGACTAAATAAAAAGGCGGAACTTTTTCAACAACGACTTTTACGGCTACAAAACTATATCCCCAAATTAAAGCCGTTAAAAAAATTCCTAATGTCCCTAACTTTTCTAAAGTTTTTTTATTTTTTTTATTAATCATTTGATTTGATTTTTAATCTATTTTGATTTCTTTTGAATCAATTTAAGTATCTCTTTATCGCCTTTTTCTTTTGCAACTTTATATACTTTTTCACGCCCTTTTTCATCGTAATAGTTTAATAATATATCGCAAACTTCTATATGTCCGTATTCCGAAGCCAAATATAAAGCGCTAAATCCGTTTACGGTTTTGTCTTCTATTTGATTTAAAGCGCCGTTATCGAGCAAATATTGAACTATATTAGCTTTGCCGTTGTCTGCAGCTATAATTAAGGCTGTTTCTTTATTATTGCTTTTTTTATTTATAATATTTGGAGATAATTTTAATATATATTGAACGATATCCAAATAACCTTTTGCGCATGCAAACATAAAAGCGTTCCATCCGTTAACATCTTTTTCATCCAAAACTTTTATATTATCCTGAATCAAATATTTAACCGATTTCAAATTATCGTATATAATCGCCCACATTAAAGGAGTTATATTATTTGAACTTTTATTTGTTAAAGAATATCCTCTACTTCTTAATAATTCTATAATATCGATATTTCCCATTATTATAGCATGAACCATAGCGCTTCTTCCTATGCTGTCCACCGCTTTAATATCCGCTTTTTTATCTAAAAGTTTTTCCGCTATTTCAACCTTTCCTTGAAAAGCCGCATACATTAAAGGCGTTCTATAATCGTCATCCGCTTTATTTATATCGGCTTTATAATTTATTAAAATATCTATTAATTCGTTATTTGAAATTTCGATTGCATAAATTAATGGCGTTTTGCCTTCGTCAGAAACTCCGTTAGGCGAGATGCCGTTCATTAATAAATATTCTACGATATGTTTATGTCCCGCGGATGCGGCCATTGCCATTGCTTTTGGAGCTTCTTTTTTTGAATCTGCAAAGAAATATCTTACAATATCTAAAAATCCATTATGAGCAGCAGAAACAAAAGCGCTTGAAAAAACATTTTCTTTTTTATTTCCTAATCTTTGATGAATATAATGAACTAAAGATAAATTGCCGCTTATAGCCGCTATCGTTAAAGAATATCTTGGAATTTTCAAATTTCCTTTATTTATTATATATTCCACTATATCGATATTTCCGCTTGCAATTGCATAAGATAAAACGCTCTCTTCATACATATCTTCATCATCAAGATTAGCTCCGTTGTCTATTAAAAATTTTACGGCTTCAAAATCGGATTTCTGACAAGCATACATAAGAGGCGTCATACTTACATCGGTTTTAACATTTACATTGGCTTTATTTTCAACAAGCAATTTTATTATATTAAAATAATCTTCCGAACATGCATAATGCAAAGCCGTTTCGCAGTTTACATTGCTTATATTTACATCCGCTCCTCTTTCAATCAATAATTTCGCTATATCAAAATGTCCGCTCGCCGAAGCGTTCATTAAAGGAGTTATAAATAATTTGTCTTGTTTATTAATATCCGCTCCCGCGTCTAAAAGTATTTTTACTATTTCAATATGCCCTAATTTAGCCGCATGAGTTAAAGGAGTAAGTCCCAATACATTAGGCAAATTAATATCTATATTCTTATTTTTTAGTAATATTTTAACTACAGACGCTTTATTATGAGCAGCCGCTTCATGAAGTTCGATTTCTATCTCTCTCATTATTATTCCCTTTTATTAGATTGTTAAAATTACATTATATAATTTTTATTATATAGTATTTATTATAAAACTTCAAATTTTTAAGCGTTAAAAATTATGTTAAATTTATATTTTTTAAATAAATTCTATATTTAATCTTAAAGAAGAAAATATATAGAAGCTATAGAGCAATAAATCGCAGTTCCCGCTATATCGCAAATTGAAGTTAAAACGGGCGCTCCGCTTATCGCAGGGTCGATTTTAAATTTAGTTAAAATAAAAGGCAAAGTAATTCCTATTATGCTTCCTATAAAAACTATACTAAACATTGACATAGCGACTATAGAAGCAATCTCAAGCCCTCCTCTAATTATTCCTAAAATATAACCTCCCAAAGCCATGCTTAATCCTAATATTGACGCGACAATCATTTCTTTTGAAAGCATATAAAACCAATCTTTTAATGTTACATCGCCTACCGCTAAAGAACGAATTACTAAAGTCGCAGATTGACTTCCCGCATTTCCGCCGCTTCCTATTAATAAAGGCAGAAATACTACTAATATTATATGTTTTTGTATAGTCGTTTGAAAAGCGTTAATTATTCCGCCCGAAAATAAATTTACAAAAACCAAAGCTAAAAGCCATAATATTCTTTTTTTATATATTACGGTTATAGGCGTGATTTTTAAATTGTCGTCAAATTGATTTATACCCGCCATTTTGTGAAAATCTTCGCTATATTCTTCTTGAGCGACATCAAATATATCGTCTATCGTTACAATTCCAATCATAGAATGTCTATCGTTTACCACAGCCAAAGAATGCAAATTATATTTTTTTATTATATCAACGGCTTCTTCTCTATCTTCGTAAGCGGATATATAAGGGCAATTATTCATTATATCGGATATTAAAGTATTTTTATCCGTAAAGAATAATTTTCTTATCGCTATCGAACCTATTAAAGTTTTTTTAGAATCTAAAACATATATAGTAGTATAAGTTTCGGATTCTTCAATATTGCTTCTCACATATTCAAAAGCTTCTTCCACAGTCCAATCGGGTTTTATCGCTATATATTCTGGCGTCATCATTCTTCCAACGCTTCCTTCGGGATAAGCCAAAAGCCAAGAAGCAATTTCTCTCTCTTCGCTTCCTAATAATTTTAATATTTTTTGAGACATCTCTTCGGGAATAGATTCTAAAAAATATGTTCTATCGTCTGGACTTATATTTTCAAGCAATTCTGCAATATCGCTTTCGCTCATATTTTCTATTATTTTCTGCTGGTCTATAGCCGTTAATTCTGGAAAAACTTTTGTATAATATTCTTTTGGAAGAATGCTAAATATTTTATATTTGTATTCTGATTTTAACGATGTTATTAAATCGGCGGGTTCAACTTCCTGCCATAATATCAATGTGTCTCTTATATCGTCCCACTGTTCTTCTTCTATCAAATCTTCTATTTCTGGCTTCAAAAGTTCTTTAAGCATATTTCACCAACCAAACTATTTTTTGAAGTATATATTAAAGTTTTGTATAAAGCAATACATTTATTTAATTTATTATTGCTTTTTATTTAAATATAATTCAAAATAAATAAAATGAAAAAAGTAAAAGATTTCTACTACAAAAAAGCAAAAGAAGAAAATTATAAAGCGCGAAGCGTATTCAAACTTGAAGAAGCGCAAAATAAATTTAAGTTTATAAAATTTTCCGATAGAGTTTTGGATATAGGATGCTCTCCTGGTTCTTTTAGTCAATATATGCTTAATAAAATTTTAAAAAGCGGTTTTGTTGTGGGAGTGGATATTATTCCAAATTCTTTTTCTCATCAGAAATTTACTTTTATACTTGGCGATATTAAAGAAATGAATTTAAAAACTTTTAATAATATAGAATTCGATGTCGTTATAAGCGATGCTATGCCAAATACTACTTCCGATAAAGAAACAAATCATTTTCGCTCAATAGCTTTAGCAAAATCTATATTTTCTCTTACAAAAGAAGTTCTTAAAAATGAAGGAAATTTTTTTATAAAAGTTTTTGACGGAAAAGATTTGTCCGATTTTAAAAACGAAATTAAAAAATATTTTAAATCGGTTGAAATATTTAAACCTAAAAGTTCGAGAGATGAAAGCAGAGAAATATTTTTAATCGCAAAATATTTTAATAAATCGATTGATACAAAATGATTTTTTATATATAATATTTTTAATTTGAATAAAAGGATAAATTATGAAAAGAGAATTCGCATTGGTTTTAGAAACCTATGATAATAATATAGCAAAAGTAGAATTGCAAAGAAGTTCAAGTTGCGAAGGTTGTTCAATTTGTTCTTCGGGCAAACCTATTGTTTTACGAGCTTTAAATAATATAAACGCGAAAAAAGGCGATAGCGTTGTAATAGAAGTCGAAGAATTAAAAAAAGGATTAAATTTTTTAGTTTATGCCGTTCCTTTAATTTGTCTTATAATCGGATATGTTATCGGAAATTATTTTTCAAAATTAATATCTATAAAACAAAATTTAGGACCCGCATTTTCTTTCGCTTTATTTTTTATTTATATTATTTTTGGAATTTTAAAATTAAAAAAGAATAATAAAATAATAGCGAATATAATTTGCAAAAACGAAGTTATATCAGATAATGAAAAATAAAACTATAATCACGGCATTAACCGTTATAATAGCTTCTTTAATAACTTATTTTTTTGTGTCTATAAAAAAAGAATATCCGCAACTTTATAATATAGAAAACGATGTTATCTCTTCTGTTAATAAAGTTAATGGATTAAAAATTATTCCTAAAATTGAAAATTTAGAAAACGAAAAAATAAAAATTTTAACTTTTAATAAAGTTTCAAATTCAATTTCTAACGCCGTAAAATATGCAAATTATTTATGGAAAAACGAAGGCTATTATATAATAACGAATAATAATTTCGGAAAAGAAAATGGAATAGTGGAGCTTGCAAAAAATTCTTCAGAAAATGGAAAAATATTAAAAGTAAATGTAAATTGTTATACAAACGATTCTTTTTCCGTTGTTATAAGTCTTATAAACGGAAGCCTTTTATTAAAAAACAATATAAGCAATAATTAAATATTGCTCATACTAAAATTTAGCCAATATCCTAATTCTACAAATAACTTTTTTTCTTCTTCCTCAAAATGAATATTTCCGCTTTTATATTTTTCAAGTATTTTATAAAAAATATTTTCGTAAGTGTTTCTGTCTATAGGCATATCGTTATTTGATAAAAATTGTATATCGCTTAAAAGTTCAAATATTATTTTAGGATTTCCCGTTTCATATAATTGATTCAAAGCGTTTTTAATATTGTCGCCTATCAAACTCGATATTCCGCTATTTGAAACAAACATTCCCGCATGCCTTGCGTTTTTTAAACCTTCCGAAACTTCATCGTAAGCGTCTCTTCCTCTTTCAAGAATTTTTTCTCTTAAAATCGGAGAAGCCATAGCGCCCATAAGTCGCCTATAATCGTAATCGGGAGTTATTCCGTTTGAATTAAAATATTCAAATAATTCTTTATACTCGGGATAAATATCATGCATTAATTTATCTAATTTTTTTATGTCGTCTTTAAATATCTCGTTTGCAAATTTATCTCTCACATCGGAAGTTAAATCTTTTAAAGATAAAGTATAAACTTGAGAATTGTCAATCTCTTCGTAAATTTGAGAGATTTGAATTTGATTTTTTAATTCGTAATTTTCTTTAATTGTTTTTGCCTTAAAATATATGTCGGAATCTATATTATCTATCAATATTCCCTCGATATAATTTTTTTCTTTTTTTGTCGCTCTAATTATATGTTTAAATATATTTAAATTATCTTCTTTATAATCTGACGCTATTAAATTAAATATAAAATGATTTATTATATATAATTTATAAAACGAATCTTCTTTTTCTTCTTTCTCGTAAAAATATCTAGCTGTGAGATGCTCAGGTTTATTGCTTATTGATTTTTCTAAAGTCTCTAAAAATTCTTTATGAGCTTCTTCTACGAATTTTGCATTTTTATTTTTTACAAGCATTCTTGCATAATGAAAAGACTGTTCGGCATATTGCATATTTTTAACGGGTTCTAATCTCGAAACATCTTCAAAAAACCATCCGCAAGAAGTATAAGAAAATAAAGAATATTTATAAGATTCCATTAAAAATATAAATTCTTTAAACGAAATATATTTATTGCATATCTCATACAAATCTTTAGCGTCCGAATCGTTATATATCGCTCGAACATATTCTTCTCTTAAAGAATTTCTCGTATCGTTAGTGAAATCTAAAAAAGTGCTGAATAATTTATCTTGCATATTTCTTAATATATCGAAAGCTTCTCTTAAAGGTTGTCTCCAAGATAAATCGCATCCGTCCCAACCTCCGCAACCGCAGGCGCTTCTCCATCTTTCAACTCCATGCGAACAACTCCATGAAGTTCCGCGTCCGCCCTCGCCTTCATGCAATATAACTTCTTCGGTTGGCGGAAACATATTTAAATAATGCTCGTAATTTGTAGGAATAATATTATCTCGATGAATATTTTCTTTAAAATACCATGAAAGACACATATCGGCAAAAGCTTCATGATGTCCGTAGCTTTCTCCGTCTGTAGCGATATTTACTAAATTTCTATTTCCATAAGCGTTTCTTATTCTCTCGGCAAATTTATCGGCAGACCTTAATAAATGCTGAAAAGCTATATCGTTTGAAATATAAGGGTCGTAAAAAAACACGGCTATTTTTTTTCCATTATGTCCGAATAACCAATAAGGTTTTGAAGTGTCGATTTGTCCGCCCGAAACATCTATTAAAGTTGAATTTTTTACATAATGCGCTTGATAAGGCGACAAGATAGTAAATTTAACTCCGCAGTCGTATAAAGCGTCAACTACATCCAAATTAATCGCCGTTTCCGAAAGCCACATTCCGTTTGATTTTCTTTTAAAATATTTTTCAAAATTATATAAGCCCCATTTTATCTCGACTCTCATATCTTCTTTTTTAGCCAAAGGCAAAATAATATGATTGTAAACTTGAGCTATAGCGTTTCCAAAACCTAATCTTTCTATGCTTTTTCTGTCCGCTTCGACTATTCTCTCAAGCAAATCGTTTCTTGTTTTTGCAATATAATCTATAAGAGTTGGACCGAAATTAAAACTCATAAACTGATAATTATTCGACATATCAGCTATTTTTCCGCTCAAATCAAGTATTCGCGAATAAGCGTTTGGGCTATAGCATTCTTTAGTTATTCTTTCATTCCAATCATGCGAAGGAGACGCACTCGCTTCTTTAGGAATTTCTCCCAAAAAAGGATTCTCTCTCGGCGGTTGATAAAAATGTCCATGTAAAATTAAGTATCTCATGTTTGATATTATATTATAAAATTATTTAATTTGCAAGAACATAGATATACAAAGCGCCTCGTATAAAAATCATAAAAAATGTATCGTTTATAAAGTTTAAATAAAAAAGACACCGTAATAAATACGATGCCTTTTAATTATTTTATCTATTAT
>ENA-ORSC01001362-ORSC01001362.1-human-gut-metagenome-genome-assembly--contig:-NODE-1362-length-16973-cov-7.508334_pt1 | contig 16973 bp, 13 predicted proteins | sample MGYA00242178_ERZ509140 | MGnify/ENA primary metagenome ERZ509140 (study PRJEB26280, sample SAMEA2338681) | human gut metagenome | biome: human gut; feature: human-associated habitat; material: faeces... | reverse complement strand
ATAGCCGGAAGGGTACGCCGACAGGCGATATGGGTTCAACTCTCGTCAGCTTAAATATTTTTTCGGAGGATACTATGGAAAAACTGTCGCATGCATATATAGTGTCCTCGGCGTCGGAGAATGCGCGAATGGGCAAGGCCTTTTACCTTGCCGAAAAAATGCTGTGCCAAAGCGAGGGCGAGCGGCCCTGCGGAGTGTGCCGCGATTGCAGGAAGGTCAAGGCGCGCGTGCACCCCGATCTTGCCGTCGTCGAGCGCATAACCGACGATAAGGGCAAGCAGAAAAAGGAGATACTGGTAGATCAGGTGCGCGCAATGGGCGCCGATGCTTACGTTCTGCCGAACGAGGCCGCCGAAAAGGTATATATCATAAAAGACGCCGACACCATGAACGAGCAGGCGCAGAATGCTGCGCTGAAGATACTTGAGGAGCCGCCGAAGGGCGTTCATTTCATTCTGTGCGTATCCAATCCCGAACGGCTGCTGGTCACCGTGCGCTCGCGCTGCGTGCTCGTGAGCTGCGCCGGCGAGGAGGACGCGGAGGACGAAAACGCGGCGGCTATGGCCGACGAATTTGTCGCTATCGAGCGAAAGGGCGACACTCCGGCGCTCACCGCGTGGTGCTTTGCGCATGAGGGCCTTGACGCTCGCTCGCTCGGCGAGTTTCTGCTCGCGCTCAAGCGGCGCTATGCCGCGCTTCTTGCGTCGCAGCAGGATAAAATGCGCATAATGGATATTATACGGCTCGTTGACCGCTGCATGGAGTATCAGACGGTCAATACGGGTGTGAAACACATTCTGGGGCTGCTGGCAGTCAGGTCGGCAGCGGAAACGAGGAAAGCAATTGACTGAAGTTATAAGCGTTAAATTTAAAAACCGGGGAAAGAGCTATTATTTTTCGCCGAACGGAAAGACCGTAAAAACCGGCCAGCAGGTCATTGTAGAAACCAGCAAGGGCCTTGAGATAGCCGACTGCTTCCGCGGCAACCACGAGGTCGAGGACGATTCGGTCGTGCAGCCGCTGCGCCCGGTGGTCAGAGTCGCGACGCGCGACGATCTTCGCGTTGCGGAAATAAACAAGCAGCGCGAAAAGGAAGCGTTCGAGATATGCCAGCAGAAGATCGCCGAGCACGGCCTTGACATGAAGCTCGTTGATGTTGAGTGCAACTTCGAAGGCAACAAGACGATGTTCTTTTTCACCTCCGACGGAAGGGTCGACTTCCGCGAGTTGGTAAAGGACCTTGCAGGTATATTCCGCAACAGAATAGAGCTGAGGCAGATCGGCGTTCGCGACGAGGCGAAAATGCTCGGCGGACTCGGCATCTGCGGAAGACCGTTCTGCTGCAGCCAGTTTATCGATGAGTTCCAGCCGGTTTCCACAAAAATGGCGAAGGTACAGTCGATGTCTCTCAATCCCGGGAAGATATCCGGCAGCTGCGGCAGGCTTATGTGCTGCCTGAGATACGAGCAGGAGGCCTATGAGGAGCTTACAAAAAATGTGCCCAAGCAGGGCGCGTTTGTAGAAACTCCGGCAGGCTACGGCATTGTTACGCAGGTAAATCTTTTGCGCCAGATGGTAAAGGTAAAGCTCGACGGCGAGGGCGACGATACGGTAAAGACTTATCGGGCTGTTGAAGTTGCGGCAGTGCCCGGAGGCCGCCCCAAGGATGGTGAGACTCCTCCCTCGGTGCTCAAGTACATCCCCGAGCCGGAAGAGGAAGAAGAGGAGCAGGATATCTGGAAGCTGCCGCAGCTGTTTGCCGATGACGATGCAGCCAAGGAGAAAGAAAGCACACAGGAACAGAAAAAGCGCAGCCGCAGCCGCCGCTCGCGCAGAGGCGGAAAGACGCCTCAGAGCGATGCAAAACCGGCGCCTCAGTCTGCACAGGCACCTTCTGCGGAAGAGAAGAAGACCACCGCAAAGCCAAAGCCGAGAAATCGCCGCGGCGGCGGAAAGAAGCCTGCCGAGCAGAGCGTTTCCGCCGAGCAGCCGAAGCCGCAGCAGCAGGCCAAAAGCCAGGACGGCGAGAAGAAGCGCTCAAACCGCCGCTATTATCACCGCGGCAAGCCAAAAAATAAGGGCGGACAGGCGCAGAATCAATAGTATTCCCGGAGGCTGAGATATGAGTAAAAAAAGCAATAACAAAAGCGTAATGAGCATGAAAACAAAGTGGATAATAACCGGCATCCTCTGCGTTCTGGCTGTGCTGACGGTGGTCGTCGTCGCGGCCGACGGCTGCTTTGACTTCAAGCCCGGCTCGGTTCAGTCGAATAATAAAGCCGTTGCCGAAAGCGCCGCGCCCGATGCCGAAAAGGACACCGCAAAGACCGGAGGAACACACACCGTTCTCGTTACGGCCGGCAACGGCGGCACAACCGATCCCAACGGCAGCCTCACGGTTGAAGACTGGGAGAGCGTAAAGATCAACTTCACGCCCAATGAGGGATACGAGATCCAGTCGGTTTCGGTTGACGGAAAGGATATGGGCGCTATCGAGAGCTACGAGCTGTCAAATGTCACGGAAGATCACAGCATCATCGCGACGTTTGTAAAGAAAGCCGTTCCCACGCCGACACCTGCTCCGGCAACTCCCACGCCGGATGACGGCGAGTGATATGAAATTAAAGCTGACTAGAGCCGAACGCATGTGTTCGGCTCTAGTCAGCTTATATGCTCCCTATGCAGCATATAAGCTACAGGGGGAGCATTTTTTGATACAGCATACAAAAAGGCCATCCGCGGATGCGGATGGCCGAATTGCTTTTTGGGGGAGTATCAGACGGAAGCGCTGCTTGCGCGGTAGATCAGAGTGACTGCCTGACCGCGGGTGCAGGTCGCGTTGGGAGCAAAGGTCGTTGCGGTGGTGCCCTTGGTAACGCCGTTGGCAACTGCCCATGCAACTGCGTCTGCGCAGTAGGAGTCTGCCGCTACGTCAGTGAAGTCGGTGCCGCTGGTGACCTTGTCGTCGCCGCTTGCGCGGAACAGGAAGGTTACGATCTGGCCGCGAGTGCACACGGCGTTCGGATCGAAGGTCTCGGCGGCCGTGCCGTTGGTGATGCCGGTGGAAGCCGCCCAGACGATCGCGTCGCGGTAAACGCTGCTTTCCTTAACGTCGGTGAACGGATTCTTCAGACTACCGACGCTGGGAGAACCGGCAGCGCGGTACAGGAAGGTTACGATCTGCGCGCGGGTGCAGCCGTCGTTGACGCCGAAGGTGTCGGCGGTTATGCCGTTTGTGACCTTGTTCTCAACTGCCCAGAGGATCGCGTCGTAGTAGGGGCTGCCGGACTTGACATCCTTGAACGGATTCTCGGCCGGAGTGGGCTCGGGATCGACGGCAGGAAGCTGATCGACGGGGATGACCGCGTTGACGGAGCCGTTGTCGAGAGTGATCTGATAGTTCTGCGAGTATCTTGCCTTGCCCTGCTCGTAGGTGTAGATGACGAGGGCGAGGGTGTGGCCTTCCTCAACGGTGTAGAGGTTGGGCTGGAGGTAGATGGTGTAGTCGTGGTTTTCGCCGACCTTCAGAGCAACCTTGGTGTCGGCCGAAGCGGAGTTGTAGCCTGCGCCGGGGTTGCACAGATCCATCCAGCCGCGAGCGATGATCTTGTAGCTGACGTCGCTTGCCTTGAGTTCTGCGTAATCATAGTTGCTCAGGCCGCCGCCCATCCATGCGCCGTTTTCGGTGAGGTCCTTGGGAACATAGCTGCCCTCGGTGTTGAATGCCTTGAAGGTCTTGCCTTCGGGAGCGATGTCAACGAGCATTGCGCTGACCATGAGCGCGTCGCGGTCGATAAGATCGGCTGCGTCGGGCAGGGAAACAGTCACGCCGCTGCCTGCTGCGCTTGCAACGTAGTTGTCGTGATCAAGCGCGCTGAGGTCAAGCTCGGGAGAAACTGCGTTGTCGTGATCGACGCCGCCGCGCGGAGCGTTGGGAGCGTCGTAGTTATCAACGCTTGCAGAGAAGTTAACGGCAACCGAGCCCTTGATGACCGTGTCGGCCTTGACGGGCATGGTGTACATTGCGCTGACTGCGGTATCGCCTTCGGTGAGCTTATCTCTCCAGTTGCGGCTGTTGATGCCGAGGGAGGAGTAATCGCTGTTTATGGTGGTGCTGCCGGTCTTGCCGGAGGAAAGGGTCACGCTCTTTGCGGTGTCCCAGCTGTCATAGGTGTGCCATACGGAAGCGTCGTGGCTGTCCTGAGCGGTGACTGCCGCCATGTTTTCTGCGCCGTTTTCAACGCCGCACAGATAGTGGCTGAACCAACGGTTAAGGACATTGTTGTAGCTTTCGCCGTCAATGTAGAACTCGAGGTTGCCGGCAGGGTAGCTGGGAGTGAGGTGAGCGTCCTGGTGGAGCAGGAGCTTTACGTTTACGCCGGCCTTCTGGTATGCCTGATACATCAGGTCAAATTCCTTGGTGCGGACGTTGTCGTCGTTGAGACCGTGAACTATGAGTGCAGGGCACTTGATGTTCTCTGCGTCAAGAGTGTAGTCACGGGTAGCCCAGTGCTTGGAGTAGTCGCCGTTGGTGGCGAGCTGATCCTGCTGGATCTGATACAGATAGTTGCCGTACTTCTCGGCGATGGTAGCGTAGTCGGCAGGATCGAGGTAACGGCCGTTGCAGTACCATGCGAGCATCTCAGAATAGCTTGCCGACCATGCGCTGGTGGAAATGCCCTGAGAGTTGGTGTACTCATACCAGCTTGCGATGCCTGCTACGGGGACGATGGTCTCGAGGCCGGCAACGCCGGTGGTGGCCAGACCGAACTGAGTGGTGCCTGCATAGGAGCGACCGGTCATGCCGACCTTGCCGCTGGACCAGTCTGCCGCGATGGTGATGTTGCTGGTCTTGTCGGTGTAGGCTACGCGATCGCCGTGCAGCCATTCGATGACGCACTTGAACGCATCGATCTCAAGATCGGTGCCGCAGGTCTCGAAGCCGTCCGAGCCCTTGGTGCCGAGACCGCCGCACTCGACGACGGCAAAGCCGCGCACGAGGTAGTAGTCGTACCACTCGAGATCTTCGTAGTCGTACGTGCCCTCGGAGGGGTTCCAGTAGTACCAATCTGCGCTGTTTGCGTTCGCGGCGGCCTGCGCGGTGGTTGCGCTGCCTGCCGGAGTGCGTGCTGCCGGCTGGCTGTAGAGCTTGGAAATGTCATAGCTCTCGCTGCCGAGATTTTCGCCGGGGCTCATGGAATCGTTGCAGCCGGTGATGTAGGGGCGAGCTTCGTAGATGGTAGCTGCCTTGTAGTTGCCCTCGACTGCCGCACGGGGAACCTGAACAACGGCCTTGACGAGGTCGAGCTTGCCGTCATCGTCGGTGTCGTAGTTGGTCTCGACGTATACGCAGTAGCGGATGATGTCGCTGTCGGCATTGCTGTAGCCGGTCTCGACAGAACCGGTGGTGTACGGGAATATGGGCTGAGCCATACCGTTCATGTAAAGCGGCTGGAGCTTATCGGCATGCAGTGCGTCGTACATGGTGTTGGCAACTGCCTTCATCTGACGGTAAGCGTCAAGGGTGCAGGCCGCGTCGGTGTCGGTATCGGCACTGATCATGCCCATGCTGCGAGCCAGAGCAAGATAGTCGGCAGGGAAGGTGCCGAGCTGCTTTTCGCTCATGCCCGTCCAAAGCAGCAGTGCGCGCACTGCGTCTGCAACAGACAGCTCTTCGCTTGCGGAAGCGCCGTCGGGGATGGTGATGCTGCTGTCAATGTCTGCAAGATCCGCATAAGTCAGCACGTCGCTGCTGTCTGCCGTCTCGGCAAAGGCTGCGCCGGGCAGAACGGAGAGGATCATGACAAGGCTCATCAACAGAGCAAGAAGTCTTCTCTTCATAATACGCCTTCTTTCTGAGTATTCTAAATCAGTACACCTAATAATACAAGGTTACCGACTTATGTGGTTTAGTTTAAAACGCGAAAGTGAAATTTTCAATTGACAGAATTAACGAGCGTTAAGAAAAATTAATACAGATATTTGTAGTATTTATATGAAATCGCGAAAGTGTATCAAACTTACGTGATTAAACGACAAAAGCAGCCTGAAATGTCCAGCATTTCGGGCTGCTTTTGGAAAATGATTATATTCAGAAAGCCATTCCGCCTGCGAAGCGGTTGAACATGACAGCGACCTGCGAGCGGACCGCGCTGCCCTTCGGGCTTAGCGTTGTGCTGCTTGTGCCGTTGATGATCCCTGCGCCTATTGCCCAGCACATGCTCTCGCGTGCAAAGGAGCTCACCTGCTGCGCGTCGGAATAGCCGCCGATATCGGCGTAAACGTCGGTGTTATAGCCCTTGTAGTTTGCGTATCTGTGCAGGAAGGTGACAAGCTGCTCGCGTGTGAGCGTTTCGTTCGGCGCGAAAGTGCCGTCGGCGTAGCCGTTGGAGATGTTGTTGTGCGAGCCCCAAAGCAGGGCGTCGTAGCAATACTGCGAGGAGCTTACATCGGAAAAACGGTTTTCGTATCCCGAAACATCGGGGCTTCCGTCGAGGCGATAGAGCACTGTCACGAGCATGGCTCGGTCCATTGTAACATTGACGCCGAAATTGGTCTCCGTCAGACCCTTGAACATGCCTGCCGCAACAACATTGTCAATGTCGTTATGCGCCCAGTAGGTCACGGGAACATCGGCAAAATTTTTCGAGGGACAATTATCTCCGAACAGGCAGCCGTCCTTCCACACGGCGACGGCTGTGACGTCCGATGCCGGCATCGTTATGTACCAGTATCCGTCGCTGCCCTTTGAGGCTGTCGCGCCGCTTACTTCCCAGTGGTCAAATATCTTTGTTCCGTTAGCGCCCGGAACAAGCTTTATTTTTGCTCCGGCCGTGTAGCTTCCGCTGCCTTCGCCTCCGGAAACGGTGAGCTTATAGGTCGTCGGCTCCGGAGTGGCGCCGCCTGCCCAAACGGCGACGAGAGTCCGAGTTTTGTCTGCGATCGTCGAGGTCGTAACGGCCTGACCTGTGCCGGAATCTTTCCAGTAGTCGAGCTTGTATCCGTCGCGCTTGACGGTGGGGAACGAGCCGTAGGCCTTGTCCTTATAGTAAGCAACGACACGGTTTCCGCTCACCGTGCCGCCGTTTGCGTTGAAAACTCCGGCAACAAAGTGCGTAAGCTCTGTGCTGTAATTGTTATAAAGGAAGATCTCCGCCTCGTTTATGCGGCGCTTGACAAGTCCGGGGAGGATCTCGCCGCCGGCAGAGCACAAAACCGCAAACGAATCCGCAAGCTCAAGATCTGAAACGGGGTTGCCGTAGCTGTCCTTAAAGCCCTGCTGTATGTACCGAGCCAGTCTCCAGCCTGTGTTGTAATCGACCCAGTTCGGCCCAAAGTTGTAAGCAAGGCTTACAAGCGCGTCAAACTGATTTTGCGTCAAGCTCAGTCCGTATTTTTTCGCGGTGTTGTTGACGCCTCTTTCAAATCCGACTATATCCTGCTCAAAATATGCATCGGCCTGCTCGAGCGTGATCTCCATGCCCTCGTAAATGTCCGAGGCGTAGTGACCGTAGCCGATCGTCCAGTATTCCTCGCTCGGATGCGCCTTGTATGCCGTAAGCCTGAGACCCTCCCAGCCCTTAATGAGGAGCTTTAGGTTGTCGCTGGCTTTCATATCTGCCTCCGCAGCATCGGCGAAAGCCGCCGTCGGCACAAGCGTCACGAGCATCAGAACGGCAAGCAGGAAGGATATGTACCTTTTCATATGCGTGTCTCCTGTTTTGCGTGATGTGTGAAAATAAGTTTAAAAATGAGTGGCAAAATTATTACATTCTGCATTCTAACAAAAAAACCTTGAAAAATCAAGGCTTTTGTTGTCGAACGGCCCGGACGGTAAAATTTACTGCGCCGAAAATGCCCGAAAGGGGCAAAAGTCGCCTAAATGCGAGGCGCTAGGACGGCCTATTTTGTCACAGGCGCTTATTGACAGAATCGGACGGATATTATAAAATTTATTGTCCGATATTTATAATTATTGAGGAGCTGAGTGCAATGCGTGATTACAGCAAGGAATTTGCCGACAGAGTGCAGTATATAAGAAGCCTCGTGGAAACGAGCGGCGTTGACGGCATCGTTTTCGGAAACTCCGGCGGCAAGGACTCTGCCCTTGTCGGCATACTGTGCAAGTTTGCCTGCGAGAACACCGTGGGTATCATGATGCCCTGCGCGTCAAAGCGCAATTTTGAGCAGGATATGAAGGATGCTAAGGAGGTTGCCGAGCATTTCGGCATAGAAAGCCGCGTCATCGACCTGACCGACGTCCGCCAGGCGGAGATAGACAGGCTTCAGGGCATAACGACGCTGACAAATGCCGCCGTCAATAACATTGCTCCGCGCCTTAGAATGACAACGCTGTACGCCGTTGCAGCCTCGGAATACCGCCTCGTTGCCGGAACGGGCAACCGCAGCGAGCGCTACATGGGCTATTTTACAAAGTGGGGCGACGGCTCGTGCGATTTTAACCCCATATCCGATCTGACCGCGACCGAGATCATCGAATTTCTCAAATGGCTTACGGCACCTGCATGCATCATAAACAAAGCACCCTCGGCAGGACTGTTCGACGGTCAGACCGATGAGGACGAAATGGGCGTAAGCTACCGCGCGATAGACAGCTATATAAACGGAGGCGAGGTAAGCCCCACCGAGAAGAAGATAATCGACCGCTACCACCGCGTAAGCGAGCATAAGCGCAGCGGCATAAACGTATTTAAGCAGATAGATGAGTAAACACGAATTTTATGAAAATCCCCTGTGCGGGAGATATGCCGGAGAAGAGATGAAGCGCCTTTTCTCCGATGACTTCAAGTTCTCGACCTGGCGCAGATTGTGGATCGCCCTTGCCGAGAGCGAGAAAGAGCTTGGACTCGATATAAGCGATGCGCAGATCGAGCAGATGAAAGCGCACGTTGACGATATCGACTACGAGTCGGCGACCCGGCACGAGCATGAGGTGCGCCACGACGTTATGGCGCATGTGCTCACCTTCGGCGAGTGCTGCCCCGACGCAAAGCCGATAATCCACCTCGGTGCAACGAGCTGCTATGTCGGCGATAACACCGATATCATCCGAATGCGTGAGGCGCTCGTTCTTGTGCGGAAAAAGCTCGTTAACGCCATTGCGGCGCTGCGCGATTTTGCCGAGAAATACAAAAGCGTTCCGACGCTTGCGTACACGCATTTTCAGGCAGCGCAGCCGACGACAGTCGGCAAGCGCGCAACTCTCTGGGCGTATGACCTCATAAGCGACCTTGAGCAGCTTGATTTCCAGCTCGGCAGGCTCGAGCTTTTGGGCTGCAAGGGCACGACCGGAACCGGCGCAAGCTTCCTTGAGCTTTTCGACGGCGACGAGAAAAAGGTGACGGAGCTTGAAAAACTCATAGCCGAAAAAATGGGCTTTAGCCGCTGCGCACCCGTGAGCGGACAGACGTATTCGCGCAAGGTGGATTTCTATGTTTTGCAGGTGCTCTCCGGCATTGCGCAGAGCGCGTCGAAATTTTCAAGCGATGTAAGGCTTCTGTCGCACCTTAAAGAGGTCGATGAGCCGTTTGAGTCAAAGCAGATAGGCTCGTCGGCAATGGCTTATAAGCGCAATCCTATGAGATCTGAGCGCATAGCGTCGCTTTCACGTTTTGTAATAAGCGATCTGCAAAACGCAGCCTTCACCGCTTCGAGCCAGTGGCTTGAGCGCACGCTGGATGACTCGGCCAACAGAAGGCTGAGTATCCCCGAGGCGTTCTTGGCTGTGGACGGCATTCTCAATCTTTATATAAACGTTGCATCCGGCATGAAGATATATCCTGCCGTGTGCAAAAAGCATCTGGATGAGGAGCTGCCGTTCATGGCAAGCGAAAACATCCTCATGTACTGCGTTAAAAATAAGGGTGGCGACAGGCAGGAGCTGCACGAGCGCATCCGCGTCCACTCCGTTGCCGCGGCGCAGCAGGTCAAGCTCTATGGCGAGAAAAACGATCTGCTCGAGCGCATAATGGCAGACCCTGCGTTCAAGCTCAGCGAGGATGAGCTGCGTGAGATGTGCGATCCGCGCGGCTTCACCGGCATGGCCGAGCATCAGACCGAAAAGTTTATAAATGAGTATCTTGATCCTGTCATCGACGCAAACAAAGAGTATCTCGGCGTCGAGGCAAGTGTAAATGTGTAAAGGAGCGTAACAATGTTAACTGCAATCGTGGGAACAAACTGGGGCGATGAGGGCAAGGGCCGCATGGTCGATCTGCTCTCTGAAAATTACGACATCGTTGTCCGCTATCAGGGCGGCAACAACGCAGGCCACACCGTGGTAAACGACAAGGGCAAGTTCATCCTGAACCTGCTGCCGTCCGGCATCCTCCGCGACGACACCGTCAACGTCCTCGGTGCCGGCATAGTCATCGACCTTGAGCACCTGTTTAATGAGACCGCGCGTCTGCGCGAGGGCGGTATCGCAATAAGCCCGGAAAACCTCAAGATCAGCGACCGCGCAACCATCTGCATGCCCTATCACAAGCTCCTTGACGGACTGGAAGAGGACAGACTCGGCGACAAGAAGTTCGGCTCGACACGCCGCGGCATTTCTCCGGTCTATTCCGATAAGTTCATGAAAAAAGCACTGCGCATGGGCGACCTTAAAAACCTCGATCACCTGCGCGGCCGCATTGCCGATATCATCGAGTGGAAAAACCTCACCGTCGCCGGCGGCTACGGTCACGAGCCGATAGACGTTGACGAGATCATGGCGTGGCTCGAAAAATATGGCAAGCCCTTTGCAGACTATGTGTGCGATACGACCGTGTACCTCACCGATGCGGTGAAGGCCGGCAAGTCGGTCATGTTCGAGGCTCAGCTCGGCGCACTGCGCGATATTGACTTCGGCATCTATCCCTACACCTCCGCCTCAACGACGCTTGCGGCCTATGCACCCATCGGCTCCGGCGTTCCTCAGCTCAAGCTCGATGAGAGCATCGGCATCATGAAGGCTTACTCCAGCTGTGTCGGCGAAGGCCCCTTCACCTGCGAAATGTTCGGCGACGAGGCTCACGCACTGCGCGAGGCAGGCGGTGAGTACGGCGCTGCAACCGGTCGTCCGCGCAGAGTCGGCGGTTTCGACGTCGTTGCATCGCGCTACGGCGCAATGATGCAGGGCTGCACCTGCATCGCCCTGACAAAGCTCGACGTTATGAGCTATATGGACAAGATCCCCGTCTGCGTGGCTTACGAGCTTGACGGCAAGAGAATCGAAAACTTCCCCGGCAACATCGAGGAGCTTGAGCGCGCAAAGCCCATATATGAATATGTCGAGGGCTTCAAGTGCGATATTTCCGGCTGCCGCAAGCCCGAGGATCTGCCTAAGGCGGCGCTTGACTATGTCAAGTTCATCGAAAAGGCAGTCGGCTGCCCGATCAAATACGTTTCAGTCAGCGCAGAGCGCGAGGGCTGCATCGAGATGTTTTAACGGGAGGGCAAGGAATGCAGAATCAGCGCGTACTTGTTCTGGACTTCGGCGGCCAGTATAACCAGCTCATCGCACGCAGAGTCCGCGAATGCAACGTCTACTGCGAGGTGAAGCCTCACAGCATGACGATAGACGAAATTAAAGCATATGATCCCATTGGTATTATTTTCACCGGCGGTCCGCAGAGCGTTTACGCTGCCGGCTCACCGCAGGTAGATCCGAAGATATTCGAGCTGGGCATTCCCGTGCTCGGCATATGCTACGGCTGCCAGCTAATGGCGCACTACCTCGGCGGAGAGGTCACCGCTGCGCAGTCGGATACGGCTCGCGAATACGGCAAGACCCCGACCTTTTTCGACACCGACTGCCGCCTTTTCAAGGGCCTGCCGGAAGAGAGCGTAACGTGGATGAGCCACGGCGACTACATGGCCAAGGTTCCCGAGAGCTTCCGCCTTGTTGCGCACAGCGCAGCCTGCCCGACCGTCGGCATATGCGACGAAGTACGCAGATTTTACGGCGTGCAGTTCCACCCGGAAGTGAACCACACCGAATACGGCCAGAAAATGCTGCACAACTTCCTGTATGAGGTCTGCGGCGCAAAGGGCGACTGGACGATGGGCGACTATATGCGCGCATCCATTGAATCTATCCGCGCTAAGGTCGGCGACGGCAAGGTGCTGCTGGCGCTTTCCGGCGGCGTCGATTCCTCCGTCGCGGCGGCGCTGCTCGCCGAGGCTGTCGGCAATCAGCTAACCTGTATTTTCGTCGATCACGGCCTTATGCGTAAGGATGAGGGCGACGAGGTCGAGGCGGCGTTCAAAAACTGGGATATAAACTTCATCCGTGTTAACGCACAGGATCGCTTCCTGTCCAAGCTCGCCGGCGTTTCCGAACCCGAGGCAAAGCGCAAGATCATCGGCGAGGAGTTTATACGCGTGTTCGAGGACGAGGGCAAGAAGATAGGCTCGGTTGACTATCTCGCTCAGGGCACTATTTACCCCGACGTTATCGAGTCCGGCACGAACGTTGCGGCCGTTATCAAGAGTCACCACAATGTCGGCGGCCTGCCCGATTTTGTTGACTTCAAGGAGATCATCGAGCCGCTGCGCCTGCTGTTCAAGGATGAGGTTCGCACGCTCGGCCGTGAGCTTGGCCTGCCCGAGTATCTGGTCATGCGCCAGCCGTTCCCCGGCCCCGGCCTTGCCATCCGCGTCATTGGCGATATCACGAAGGAAAAGCTCGATATCCTGCGCGAGGCAGACTTTATCTTCCGCGACGAGATCGCAAAGGCGCATCTCGAGGGTACGATGAATCAGTATTTCGCGGTGCTCACGAATATGCGCTCTGTCGGCGTAATGGGCGACGGCAGAACCTATGACTATACCCTAGCCCTGCGCTCTGTTACAACGACCGACTTCATGACTGCCGACTGGGCACGCATTCCCTATGACGTGCTCGATAAAGTCTCCGTGCGCATCGTAAACGAGGTCAAGGGCATAAACCGCATCGTCTACGACATAACCTCCAAACCCCCCGCAACAATCGAGTGGGAATAAATTGAAAAACACTGAAAACCCTTGCTGCAAGCGGGTTTTCGGGATTTCAATCCCCTCGTTGATAAGATTTTGATAAGATTGCCGCCAAGCAGAATTATTCTCTGTATCAGGTGGCTTGTGAGTAAAGAGTAATATCCTGTGGCTCACAAAAATAACGTATTAACACAAAACCCCGTACTGACGGAATTAAAGTCAGTACGGGGTTTCTTGCGTTTATGCCTATTTCAGTTTATCCTTGAACGCCTCTACCATTGCATCGCTGAATTCTTTTGACGGAACTTTCGCCCATTTCTGCGTGGTGTCCTCTTCGGGAAATGTGTAGCGCCAACTGTCGTATTGCTCTTTGTTAATCTCGCCGTTTCTGTATTTTTCGGCTTGCTCTGCCCAAGCGGTAAGCATTTGGAAAACAGAACGGTCAACATTCGGCTTGCTGCCGTCAAAAACGAGATGCACTTCGTTTTCCTTCTTTTCTACTTTTACACCGTATAAATCCTCAACGGTAAAAAGGGTATGAATAAAGCCTAAGCTGCTGTCGATGTCGGGAACCTGTAAAGTCAAAGGCGAAACCTCAAGCACCTCTGCAAGAGCATTTACTAAGTCGGTTTTGGGCGTCCTTGAGCCGGACTCGTACTGTGCCATACGAACATCGGCAGTCTTTTCGGGAAAACCAACCGCCTGACCGAGCCATTTTTGTGTCATACCACGCAAATTGCGGATAAAACGTATTCTTTCACCGATTGCCATAGTTATCTTCTCCAATCTATGTACTGTGAAATAAGTATAGCATATTCGCTTTGGTGCTGTCAAGATAGCAAAAGCGAAAAAATTTAATTATTTTCTCAAAAACCTCTTGACTTAACGGAATTTGCTTGGTATAATAGTTAAACAAATACCGTTAGTGTATTTGCAAACAACTGAATGACCGTCCGAGTGAGATACTCCGCCAAGACCTCCGAATCTACGGAGCGAGCGAGAAAACGCCGCTGAAAAAGCAGGGGCAGGAACGGCGCTTGGGAAGAACGGCGCAAAAATCCGCAATCCGAAAAAATAAAGAAAGGAGGATGCGTATGAACAACCAGATGTTGCGAGTCGCAGATGTCGCAAAGGAGCTTGATGTATCGGAATCTTATGCGTATAAGATTATCCGTCAGCTCAACAGAGAACTGAAAGAAAAAGGATTTCTAACGATTGCAGGTCGTATCAATCGACAGTATTTTAACGAAAGAATTTACGGAGCAGAAAGGAGTGATGATTGATGCCTGTTTATAAAAACAAAACCAACGGAACTTGGTATGTGGTAACACAATATACCGATTGGACGGGAGAACGCAAGCCAAAATGTAAGCGCGGATTTGCCACAAAGAAAGAAGCGCAGGAATGGGAGCAGAAATTTCAGCAGCAGTCTGCGGGAGATTTGGATATGCCCTTTTCCGCCTTTGTTGAGATTTATTGCAGGGAGCAACAGCCTCGATTAAAGGAAAGCACCTGGCAAACCAAAGAAAATATTATTCAGCAGAAGATTTTGCCGTATTTCGGTGACCGCAAGATTAACGAAATCACAACCAAGGATGTGAGGGCGTGGCAAAACGAAATGCTGGCTTATCGCAACGAGCAAAACAAGCCTTATTCTTCAACTTATCTCAAAACTTTGCACAATCAGCTGTCCGCTATTTTCAATTACGCAGTCAGATTTTATGATTTGCGAAGCAATCCTGCCGCAAAAGCAGGAAATATGGGCAGCGAGGAACAAAAAGAAATGCTGTTTTGGACGAAAGAAGAATATCAGAAGTTTTCAGAGGTGATGATGGACAAGCCGATTTCTTACTATGCGTTTGAAATGCTTTATTGGACGGGTATCCGAGAGGGTGAGTTGCTTGCTCTTACCCCTGCTGATTTTGATTTTGAAAAAGGCACGGTAAAAATCAGCAAAACCTACCAGCGTCTAAAGGGGCAGGATGTGATTACTTCTCCGAAAACCAAGAAAAGCAACCGCATCGTGCAGATGCCCGAATTTCTCTGTACCGAAATGCAGGAATTCTTTGCTATGCAGTACGGGCTGAAAAAGAAAGACCGCATTTTCAATGTAACCAAAAGTTATTTGCACCACGAAATGGACAGGGGTGCAAAGGAAGCCGGTGTAAAACGTATTCGTATTCACGATTTGCGCCACAGCCATATCAGCCTGCTGATTGATATGGGATTTTCCGCCGTTGCCATTGCAGACCGTGTGGGACACGAGAGCATAGAGATAACCTACCGATATGCGCACCTGTTTCCGTCAAAGCAAAAGGAAATGGCAGATAAACTTAATTTTATGAATAAAGGAGATTGATTGTATGTCAGCAAAAAATTTAGACCGTCACAACCGTTTTAGAAGTATCACAGTAGGGTTTCGGGTATCGCCAGAGGAGCAGGAAGAATTAAACAGAGCCGTTGCTCTTTCGGGACTTCCCAAGCAGGAATACTGTTACCGCAAGTGTATGGGACGAGAGGTAATCGTTCAGCCGAATCCGAGGGTGCAGAAAGCCTTAAAATCGCAGATGAACTTTATTCTTGAGGAGCTTCAAAGAATTTCCGCAGGAGAAAATGTTCAGCCGGAATTGCTTGAAACCATTGACCTTGTTGCCGTAATGATGAACGGACTGAAAGGAGATGTTGCCGATGAGTGATATAAACGAAAAGACTGTTCCTGATGTATCTGTTGGCGCAGATACGGAACAGCCTTCTCAAAAATGTACTGATGATATTATAACCGAAGAAGCCGAAGATTTCAATAGTTTTGAAGATTTTCAGCGTGAAATGATTTTGATGATGAATCCAAGCTATCTCAAAACGGTTTCTATGACCGAGCTTTATGAGAATGTGTATCAGAGCAAGCCACCGCTTATTGACGGCTTACTCTATCCCGGCACTTATATCTTCGCAGGTGCGCCGAAGCTCGGCAAGAGCTTTCTTATGGCTCAGATAGCCTATCATATCAGCACGGGCACGCCGCTTTGGAATTATACTGTCCGAAAAGGGACGGTGTTATACCTTGCGCTCGAAGATGACTACCGCAGATTGCAGGAGCGCCTTTACCGAATGTTCGGTGCAGAAAGCACAGATAACCTTTACTTTTCTGTTTCGGCGAGTCAACTCGGCAACGGACTTGATGAACAGTTGCAGGGTTTCATAACGGAACACCCCGACACAAAACTCATAATCATAGATACGCTCCAAAAGGTGCGTGAGGTCGGCGGAGATAAGTACAGTTACGCAAGCGATTACGAAATTATCAACCGCATAAAGAAATTTACCGACTGTCACGGTATCTGTGTTCTGCTCGTACACCACACACGAAAGCAGACCGCTGAGGATAAGTTCGATATGATTTCCGGCACGACGGGGTTGCTCGGTGCGGCAGACGGCGGATTTATCCTGCAAAAGGAAAAGCGCACAAGCAATGCCGCCACACTCGAAGTATCCGGCAGAGACCAGCCCGACCAAAAGATTTATCTCAACCGCAATCCCGAAACGCTTTTGTGGGAATTGGACAGAGTGGAAACGGAGCTTTGGAAAGAGCCGCCCGAACCATTGCTTGAAACGGTGGCGGGATTTATCACCGCAGACAATGCGGAGTGGTACGGAACGCCCACCGAGCTTGTAGCGGTGCTTAGCGTTGATATGAAAGCTAACGCTTTGTCAATGAAGCTGAATATCAACGCCGGGCGTTTGTTCAATGAATACGGTATCTGTTATGAGAACAAACGCTGTCACGACGGACGAAAGATACACTTGTGGATTTCGCAGACGTGACGATGCGTGACGGTCGTGTCGATGTTTCAGACGGTAGCAAAAAGACCGTCACCATCGACACACATCGTCACGGATTAGTTTGGGTTAGGGTGCAGGGTGCCTTTTTCAAAGGGCGGCACTGCTGGGTGTTGTCCGCAGACAACAGGGCAACGCCCTGTCTCGCCTGCCGG
>ENA-ORSC01001361-ORSC01001361.1-human-gut-metagenome-genome-assembly--contig:-NODE-1361-length-16978-cov-5.416947_pt1 | contig 16978 bp, 13 predicted proteins | sample MGYA00242178_ERZ509140 | MGnify/ENA primary metagenome ERZ509140 (study PRJEB26280, sample SAMEA2338681) | human gut metagenome | biome: human gut; feature: human-associated habitat; material: faeces... | reverse complement strand
ACCATCCAAGTTATCATATCCACGATCAATATGATAAATGTCTGAAATTGTAGTTACACCGTCAGCAATCAATCCCGCAACAACCATTGCCGCTCCACATCTAAGATCTGTCGCAACAACTTCCGTTCCACCTAATGGTGTTGGGCCTTCAATATCAGCTTCTCCATTTCTCACTTCGATATTTGCACCCATCTTTGTAAGTTCATAACAATGTTTGAATCTTTCAGGATAGATTGTATCTTCTACTTTACTTTCACCTTTTGCCTGTGTCATTAATACAGTCAGAGGCTGTTGCAAGTCAGTTGCGAAACCTGGATAAGGTTTTGTTGTAACGTCTGTTCCCTTTAAGTCTTTGCTTTCTTCAACTTCAACATAATCAATACCAACATGCATATTAACACCCATTTCATCAAGCTTTGACAATAAGGACTCTAAATGTTGAGGAATAACATTGTTAATACGCATTTTTTTCGCGCACGCAGCCGCTATCACAATAAATGTACCTGCTTCAATTCTATCTGGAATAATTTCATGGAAGCAGCCCATCAGATTATCTACACCATCAATTGTGATAACATTTGTACCAGCACCTCTGACTTTTGCACCCATTTTGTTCAATAATGTTGCAACGTCAATAATCTCTGGTTCTTTCGCTGCATTTTCAATCGTTGTTCTGCCTTTTGCATAAACTGCAGCCATCATAATATTGATTGTGGCACCTACAGAAACCTTATCCATATATATGTGTGTGCCCTTAAGCTCCTTTGCCCTGGCGATGACAAGGCCATGAGCTATGTCTATGTCTGCTCCCATGGAGCGGAAGCCCTTCATATGAAGGTCAATCGGCCTGCTTCCGATATCACAGCCTCCCGGAAGCGCAACCTCTGCATGCTTGTATTTTCCAAGTAATGCACCAATCAAATAATATGATGCCCTGATTCGTCTGATGAATTCATTATCGACATTTACGCCCCTGATAAATGAACCGTTTATCTTTACCTTGTGTATATCCACGCGCTCCACATGTGCGCCGATTTCTTCGATTGCCTGAAGTAAGACATTGATATCCCTTACATTTGGCAAATTATCTATTGTTACAGTCTCGTCTGTCATTATGGCAGCGGCCAAAATAGCAAGTGCAGCATTTTTAGCTCCACCAATTTCAACTTCACCGTATAAAGGATTTCCACCTTTGATTACGTACTGTTCCATATTCCACCTCTATGAATTCAGGAGTATACTTCCTCCTAATATACTATTCTCAATTTACACTATTGTTATACATCCAACTACAAATTTCATTTATGACGACGTATTTAAGCCGCCATTTGTGCTGGTGCTGCTTTTAATAAATGACGCAGCAGCTACTATTATCTAATCATATCACGATAAATAAGCACTATAATTCAAGTGCCTCCACCAGCTTCTCTACTGTCTGCTCCACATCAAGCCCCTCCTCGGAAACCTCGATGTCTGCATACTGCTCATACAATTTTGAGCGCTCTTCAAAAAGGGTCTCTAAAGTCTGCCCTTTCTTTAATACTACACCTCTACCCTTTATATCTGCAAGTCGTTTTTCCAAAATAGCATAAGAAACCTTGAGATACACAACTCTGCCTATCTCCTTAAGATGCTCCATGGCCTCTTTTCCGTATACCACCGAACCGCCTGTAGCTATAATGGCCCTATCAGCCCTGATAGAGGCATTGACACGGTTCTCTACCTCTATAAAACCGTCCGTGCCCTTTTCCTCAATTATCTCACGCAGAAGCTTTCCCTCCTGCTCCTGTATCAGTAAATCCGCATCCAGGAAACTGTATCCCAGCACCTTTGCAAGTATTACGCCTATGGTACTCTTTCCAACTCCCGGCATGCCTATAAGTACGATATTAGTTTTCTGTTCCATCTACTGCCTCAGTATTCTCTGTATCTGTACTATTGGTGCTTTCTGACTGCTGTGTGCTCTCTGTAGCGCTTGTGTCTGCTGCCTTTTTGTCCTTCTTGGTAGTAGTAAAATAATTGTGAATCTTGATCTTGTCAAGCTGCTTCTGCTTTACAGACCATTTTTCATCGTCCTGCCATCCTGAAAGGATGCCATTGTAATATTTGTCCTCTTTATTGCCCTTTACGGTTTTTCTGTTTGACTCTGTTGCTTCCTCATCGGTCTTTTTGTCAAGCCTTACGATATAGTAAGTGCTGTCTGTAGTGATGAGGTCTGAGGTCTGTCCCTCCTCGAGGGAATTGAGTGCATCTACAACGCTCTGATCAAGATTGTTTGTAGTATATACACTGTCCTTAGTCTTGCTGTTCGATGACTCTGAGCTCTCTTTAGACTCGGTATCGCTTACAGACTCGGTGGACTCTGTGTCATCTGATTTCTTATCTGAATCATCTGTCTTCTCCGCATCCGGATCAATGTATGTGGCGTATGTGCCTGTTGTGGCTGTAGTGCCTGCTGCCTTGGCCGCATCCTCTAAGGATGATCCACCTGCAAGCGCCTCTACCACTGCATCTGCCTGTGCCTTTATCTGTGCTGACTGCTCATCTGTATATGTCTGATACTGGTAATTAGAGTCATATGCACCCTTGTAATCAAGCTTCACAATGGTGTATGCAGCCATATTGGCTTCCTCATCCGTCACGCTTGAATCAGCATTTTTGATGATTGCAGCATACATCTTACTCTTTATAAGGCGAAGCTCTAAATATTCCTCGACAATCTCCTCTGTAGCACTCATCTCGTCTATCACATCATCGGAATTTGCCTTCATAAACTTCTCTGCGGCCTTTTTGATTTCCTTTTTCTCATCATCAGAAACCTCTACATCGTAATCTGACTGATGCGCCTTTAATGTGTAAAGCTCATGAGCCTCCTCGATAGCATTTTTCTTCCATGTTTCAAGCACAGTATTATTGCCTGATACTGTCTTGTCCCAGTAGCCCTCGCCCATGTACTGTATATACATGTCATCATAACCGGCCTCCTGGTACCTTATCATAAAATTAACAAGCCCAAGCTTGATATCCTCTTTATCTAATGTCGCAACTGTTGCGGTTTTATTTATTGCACATCCTGTAAAAGCTGTAACCGAGAGTGTTGCAGCTAATAACATAGCTATTACTTTTTTCGCTTTCATTGTATCTATCCTCTTTAAAATTGGTATAGTATCGCTCGTATATTATAGAGCTTTTCGGGCCTGCTGGCAAGCATTTTCTAAACTTTGTAAATTATCGTCAATTTCGCGTAAAACATGTGGTGTTTCCTATGCTATATGCTACATGATTCCAAAATTCGGGTAACTATTCAGCTGTAATAAGTTCCTTACGCATTTGCGAAATCAGTTCCTCCACCACATCAAGCACATCCCGCTTCTTCGCCAAGCTGCCATTTTTTAAATCAAATGTAAAATATGGGTTTTCTGCCATATTAAATTTGAGTGAGGATTTATACTGGGCAATAAGCTCCGGTATCTTCTCCGCATTTATCCTTGCCCGTTCAAACATGGTAAGCTTTATCAGAGAGCCGGTCTGCTTTATCTCAGTGATATATACGGCATGAGCCAACGCCTTAAGCCTTGCCACGCGAAGCAGGCTGAGCACTGATTTTGGTGGTTCACCAAACCTGTCTATGAGCTCCTCGAGCATCTCATCCTTCTCTTCCTCTGTCTCTATGCCTGCAATACGCTTGTATATATCCAGCTTCTGGAATTCGTTTGCAATATAACCTGCCGGAATATAAGCATCGGTAACAATATCCACGGTCGTATCAAATTTGTCACTGATATCCTCGATGCCCTTAGCCTCTTTTACAGCCTCGCTCAACATCTTGCAGTACAAATCATAGCCCACTGCCTCCATATGGCCGCTCTGCTCCGCTCCGAGCAAATTGCCCGCACCACGGATTTCAAGGTCTCTCATGGCAATCTTAAAGCCGCTGCCAAGGTCTGAGTACTCCTTTATCGCTGCAAGACGCTTTTCTGCCACCTCTTTTAGCATCTTGTTGCGCCTGTACATGAGAAATGCATACGCAGTACGGTTAGATCTGCCGACTCGTCCGCGAAGCTGATAAAGCTGTGAAAGTCCCATGTTGTCCGCATCGTGGATAATCATTGTATTGACGTTTGAGATGTCAAGTCCGGTCTCAATAATGGTTGTGGATACAAGCACATCTATTTCACCATTTATGAAATGGTACATGATGCGCTCAAGCTCCGTCTCCTTCATCTGTCCGTGCGCAAATGCAACAGTCGCATCCGGCACCAGCTCCTGCAGCTTTGCCGTTATGTCTGCTATGTCGCGCACTTTATTGTATACGTAGTACACCTGTCCGTTTCTGGCAAGCTCCCTGTTTATTGCCTCTCTGACAAGCTCATCATTGTACTCCATGACATATGTCTGAATCGGCACACGGTCCATCGGCGGCTCCTCAAGCACACTCATATCCCTTATGCCGATTAAACTCATGTGAAGTGTCCTCGGAATCGGTGTAGCGGTCAGTGTGAGCACATCGACATTGACCTTCATCTGCTTAATCTTCTCCTTGTGAGTCACTCCGAAGCGCTGCTCCTCATCGATTACCAAAAGCCCCAGATCCTTAAACTGCACATCCTTTGAGAGTATGCGGTGTGTTCCGATAATAATATCGACCTCACCCTTTTTAAGCTTCTCTATCGTCTTTTTCTGCTCCGCTGCGCTTCTGAAACGGCACATCAAATCCACATTCACCGGAAAATCCTTCATCCTCTGCGAAAACGTATCATAAATCTGCTGTGCCAGAATGGTTGTCGGGGCAAGATATGCCACCTGCTTGCTGTCCTGCACTGCCTTAAAGGCCGCACGGATCGCAACCTCCGTCTTGCCGTAGCCCACGTCACCGCAAATCAGTCTGTCCATTATTTTATGACTCTGCATATCAGTCTTTGTGGCTTCAATTGCAAGAATCTGATCCTCAGTCTCATCAAAAGGGAAAAGCTCCTCAAACTCTCTCTGCCATACCGTATCCTCGCCGAAGGCATATCCGTTTTGCTGCTCACGCTGGGCATACAGCTTCACCAGGTCTCCTGCAATCTGCTTTACCGCACCTCTGACACGATTCTTAGTCCTGGTCCATTCCTGACCGCCAAGCTTGTTGAGCTTTGGTTTTCTGGCATCCTTTCCGGCATACTTTTGTATCATGTCAAGCTGGGTGGCAAGAATATAGAGATTAGAGCCACCCTGATACTCTATCTTGATGTAGTCCTTTACCTTTTTGTCCACCTCAAGCTTTTCAATGCCGCGGTAAATACCTAGTCCGTGGTTTTCATGCACTACATAATCCCCAACCGACAGATCGGTAAAGCTCTGTATTTTTTCACCCTCATAGGTGCGGTGACGCTTCTTTTTCTTCTGCTGCGCCCCAAAAATATCTGACTCCGTAATCACGGCAAACTTTAGGATAGGATACTCAAAGCCTCTTCTCACCTTGCCGTAGCAGACCATAATCTGCCCCTCAAAAAGCTCATGGTCGTAGTTTTCAGTGTAAAAGCATGTGATTCCCTGATCTGTGATATCCTCTGAAAGCCGCTTTGCCCTCGTCCTTGAACCGGATAAAAGAATGACTCTGTAGCCGTTTTTCTTATAGCGCTTTAAGTCCTTTATCAAAAGCTCAAAGCTGTTATTGTATGGGCTGACACTCTGACAGTGAATACCATAGCTTCCCAGCTGGTGCAGACCGTTTGCTTTATTATCGAGCGCACCGAGTGCGATACACGAATACTTCCCAAGCTTTGCCACAATCTCCTTTTCTGTAAAAAGACCGTTCATCTGCCCCGGAAGTATATATCCCATCGCAAGTCTCTGCTTCATGCTCTCTGAAAACTCAGTCTCAGTAAGCTTTCCCTGCTCTGTACATCTGGTCAGCTCATCGAAGAAAATAAGGCTGTCCGATGGTTTAAAATAATCCAAAAGCCCGACTCTCTCGTCAAAAAAGTACGACAAAAAAGCATCCATGCCCGCATACATGGACAGCTCTCCCCACTCCTCAGTAAGCTCGTCTGCCATCACAGTCACTCTGTGTGCTTCCTCTGTCTTCATCTGCTTTCTAAGCTTGTCAGACACCCTCTTTGCCTCTGCCTTAAGCTTTTCAATTCCCCCGGCCTTTTCCTCATCACTAAGTACAATCTCTGCCGCCGGATATATGCTCACCCGGTCTGTATTTTCGATGGATTTCTGGCTCTCGCAGTCAAAATATCTGATAGTGTCTATCTCGTCTCCCCACAGCTCGATTCGGATAGGATTCTCCTCCGTCAGCGGAAAAACATCAAGAATACCGCCCCTGACAGAAAACTGTCCCATCGTCTGGACCTGATACTCTTTTTCATAGCCCATTCTGATAAGAGCAGCCTGAATTTCCTTCAAATCCAAAAGCTGTCCCTGCTCAAGTGTAAGCACATTTTCCCACATCTTTTCTATCGGCGCCATCGTATTCATCAGCGCATCAAATGTGGTCACAAGCGTCACTCTCTCCTGCTCACGGATAGCCTTCAAAGCCCTGATGCGCTCCGCTGTCAGGAGATTGCCCCTGATATCCGACTGGTAAAAAAGCACATCCTTTGATGGATAATACACCACCTCTTTGTCAAAAAAACTGTACTCATCGTACAGTTCCTTCGCCTTCTGCTCTCCAAAGGTCACAATAAGCTTGTTTTTCCTGTGACCTCCAAAGGCATATATCATCTGTGATTTTTGCGCATCTATGCATCCCGTGACAGATATAAGTCCGGACGATTTTTCTGCCGTTTTTGTCATCTCCTCAAAGCCCGCAAGGGAAAGGAGTGGCTCTGTAAATGCTTTCACTTTCAATTCTCCATTTCTGTCTGTTCAAAATCACCTTGTCGATTTCCAGCTAGTTATATGTGTTCATAGCCTTATCCGTCTCGCCCTGCATCATAAGAACTGCTGCATCCATCGCATGACCGATAGCTTCCTCCACCTTTGCCCTGTCCTCAGAACTGAAACGCCCGAGCACATGGTCAGCCAGATCCCAGCCCTGCGGCTTCTCTCCAACACCGACCTTGATACGGCTGAAGCCCTGTGTGCCGGTCATTGCAATGATGCTCTTAATCCCGTTGTGACCGCCGGCGCTGCCCTTTTTGCGGATACGGATACGCCCCGGTTCGAGCGAAATATCATCAAAAATAACAATCATTTCCTCATCCGGATCAAGCTTATAAAAATTCATCACCTCAGCAACAGACTCACCGCTTAGGTTCATGTATGTCTGCGGCTTCACAAGCAGCACCTTCATGCCCTCAATCAATCCGCTTCCACAGAGCGCCTTGTGCTTTTTGTCTGTCACACTTATATTATATTTATCCGCAAGCGCATCTATCACATCAAATCCGATATTGTGTCTTGTGTGCTCATATTTTTTGTCAGGATTTCCAAGTCCTACTATAACGTACATCGTTTATCCTTTCTCTTTCTCATATCATTTACAATTCAAAATAAAACAAATACTGCTGGATAATTCCCGCCACACCCTTGTAACGCTCAAAATCAAAGCCGTCACTATAATATTTGTCCAAAAGCTGCTTTACATGCGTATCTATCGGAAACGCATCCACATGATGCAAACCGAAAAGACATATGCAGTTCGCCACCTTTTTGCCAATTCCTTTGCGAGAAAGCAGGCTTTCCATCGCCTCATCATAGCTCATTTTGCGCAGATTATCAAGCCAGTCAGGATTATTAGCGCCATACTCATATATTTCCTTCAGATACGGTGCCCTATAGCCAAAGCCCATGCTCCTGTCATCAAACACCTCATCAGGCACCTCAAGAGGCTTGGGAAATGTATACAGTTCTTCCCCCTCTGCACTGCCGTCTATTTTATGTCCGCACCGCCTGCAAAGTAAATCCACACTATTTGTGATTCGCTTTATGTTATTATTCTGGGAAATCATAAATGTAACAATCATCTCCCACAAATCCTGCCTTAAAATGCGCACACCACTGCCATATGCATACGCCTCCTTCAGATGCGCATCATCTCCGTCTGCTATAAGCTTTGCAATCCCCGCATAATCCGTATCCATATCCAGATAACTTTTCCATATATTGTTCCAGTCAGCCTCATCACAGTCCAGCTCAAACTCATTCCCGTCCTGCTTAATCCGAAGTGCCCTGTCAAATGCCACTACCGTGTATTCGTTTTCTCCTGTGTTCTTCCATCTGAAGCACTGACCACTGTCAGCAATCTGTTTTAAATCCAGATTATCTATTTTCGTCTTGTACATATCTGTTTGTCTATCCTCTTTTATTGTAGCTATACTCGTAACTATTTAGAACCATCCCACGCACATTCTAAAAAGCCGGTCTGTCTGTGGCTTATTGTACCACGGATAGACCGGTTTGTGTGAAATATATTTGGATTATTATACCAGCTCAGGTATTTTACTGCCTTCTCGACACCTCTTTTTGCAGAATAGTCTCCCTCCTGTATACCATTCTTTTTATGATCATCCCATACCTCCTGCTTCCAAAAATATAAAAATAAGCCATCATAAGAAAGCTTTTTTATCTCTTTCTTATGATGGCTATAGCTTAGCATGTTACGAGTCCCATAGTCTGCCCTCGCAACTCGAATCCCTGTTTGATTTTATGCATTCTCAATCTCTGTCTTATACTTTTCAAGAATCATATTCTGGATCTTCTCGCGTGTGGCAGAGTTAATCGGATGTGCTATATCCCTGTACTCGCCATCGTTTGCCTTACGGCTTGGCATGGCGATGAAAAGTTCCTTTTCTCCTTCGATTACCTTGATGTCATGTACCACGAATTCATCATCGATTGTAATTGACACAACCGCCTTCATCTTGCCTTCCTTTTCTACCTTACGAATTCTGATGTCTGTAATCTGCATATTTTTGTCCCCCTGGTCTGTTTTTAAATTACATATCTTACATTTTTTTCTTTTACTATTCTGACTCCATCCTCACCACAGTAGTATGTGTTTGGACTGATGGTTCCGCGACTCTCTACGATGCAATTCTCAAGGTGCACATTGTCGTCTATGTAGACATCATTGAGTATCACGCAGTTCTTCACTGTGGTGTTTTTGCCCACAAATACCTGCTTGAAAAGCACCGAATCCTCCACTCTGCCGTTTATGATACAGCCACTTGATACGAGGCTGTTTGAAATGTCTGATCCCGGATTAAACTTGGCCGGTGGCAGGTCGTCCACCTTTGAACAGATTGTCGGCTCCTCCCTGAAGAAATAGCTTCTGACGTCAGGTCTTAAGAAATCCATATTGGTCTTGAAGTATGCATCAATATCGGCGATATTGTTCCAATACGAATTTATCTTGTAGCCATATATTTTCTTTACATTTTTGTAGCGCACGAGGATATCATTTACGAAATCGAATCTGTTTTCCTCAGCTGCTGCCTCCAAAAGCTCTATGAGCTGTCGTCTTCTGATGACATAGATACCTGTGGAAATGGTATTGGATGAAGCCTCGATTGGCTTTTCATCAAACTCTGTGATTCTTGACTCCTCATCCATGCGTACCACACCAAAACGGCTGACATCGTCGTTGTACATCATGTCCTTGCATACCACTGTAATGTCTGATTTTTTCTCAATGTGAAAATCAAGCACTCTGTTGAAATCCAGCTTGTATACACAGTCACCGCTGCTGATGATGACATATGGCTCATGGCGTCTTTTGAGAAAATCAATATTCTGATACATCGCATCTGCCGTACCCCTGTACCAGTCACTGTTGTCCGCTGTGACTGTAGGTGTAAAGAGGAATAATCCTCCCTGCTTTCTGCCAAAATTCCACCATTTTGATGAGCTTAAATGCTCATTCAGTGAGCGTGCATTATATTGTGTCAATATCGCAACTGTCTGTATATGTGAGTTTGACATGCTGCTGAGTGAAAAATCTATAGCCCTGAAGCTGCCTGCTACCGGCAGGGCCGGTACTGCTCGTTTTGCTGTCAGTTCCTTCATCCTATTATTGTTGCCGCCGGCCAAAATTATTCCTATTGCCTTCATTTTCCGTCACCTGCCTTGATAATAACTTCTCCGCCCTCAAGCACACCATCTTTGTAATCCTCTTCGTATGTAACACCGGAGATTGCTGTATTTTTGCCTATCTTTACCCCGTCCGGTATCACAGAATCTTCTCCTATAGTGACAAGCCCAAATGAGTATATGCTCTCATTTAATACGTTCGGCTTCTCCTGTCCGAAGCCAAGTGTCACATTGTCGCCCACCTTGCAATTTTCGGCAATGATGGACTTGTCTATCGTGACATTGGAGCCTATCTCCGTGTCACGCATGATGATGGAATCACGTATTACTGCGCCTCTTCCAATCTTGACGTTGGCACCTATAACAGAATGCTCCACATGACCATAGCATTCACAGCCCTCACCCATGATGCTTCGCTCCACATGACCCCCTTTGGCTATATAAAGTGGCTCGATTGCATCGTTCTTTGTGTAAATCTTCCAATACTCCTCGTACAGGTTGAACTCCGGAATGATGTCCACAAGCTCCATATTGGCCTCCCAGTATGAGCCCAGTGTACCTACGTCCTTCCAGTATCCGTTGAACTCGTATGCAAACATACGTCTGTCGTTTTCAAAGCAGTATGGTATGACATGCTTGCCAAAATCACAGTTTTCCTGATTCTTTAGTGCAAGTAAGGCTTCCTTTAGCACCGGCCATGAGAATATGTAAATGCCCATTGATGCGAGATTGCTACGCGGATGAACCGGCTTTTCCTCAAATGCATTGATGCGCTTATCATCATCGGCTATGACAATACCAAATCGGCTGGCCTCCTCTATAGGCACCGGCATTGTTGCTATGGTCACATCTGCATTGTTTTCCTTGTGGAAATCAAGCATCACCTCATAGTCCATCTTGTAAATATGGTCTCCTGACAGTATCAACACATAGTCCGGGTTGTAACTGTCTATATACCTCATATTCTGGTAGATTGCATTGGCTGTACCTGTGTACCACTCGCTGTTGCCGCTCTTCTCATAAGGAGGCAGTATCGCCACTCCTCCGTTATTCCTGTCGAGGTCCCACGGAATACCTATTCCTATGTGGCTGTTAAGTCTGAGTGGCTGATACTGTGTAAGTACCCCAACTGTATCAATGCCTGAATTGATGCAGTTGCTAAGCGGAAAATCTATGATTCTGTACTTTCCACCAAACGAAACTGCCGGTTTTGCTACGTCCGCTGTCAGAACACCAAGTCTGCTGCCTTGACCGCCTGCTAAAAGCATGGCTATCATTTCTTTCTTAATCACGTTATCACTCCTCGTCTGTCCTAATTTTTGTTGTGCCCATCCGGTCCCCACCACTAGTTTCTGTAATAACCGTATCTGTAATGCTTCTATAATAAATCACAATTGTTTCCATATAAATTATAGTTGCCGCTGCATAAATTGCAGTTACTGCCATATACTTTAACCCCATCAAATTCATATGGTCCGGATGAATTATTTTTATAAAAAAAATTATACCACAGCCGCATTATCACTTCAACATTTTTCACAAAATCAAATAATATTTTTCTTTTTTTTTGACATTTTGCACAAGTGTCATTTATCGTATATCTGTTTAACCTGCAAGGGTTCTTATCATTTGAAAGTCATGCCTGCTTTCACCTTATTTTTCCTTTGCAAATACTGTATTTAGTTGTATAATTAATATAAAGTAACTATTCAGAACAAGAAAATCTGTCGCTTACATGCAATCATGACGCATCGGCTTTTTGTTCTCAGCAGTTCTTAATAGTTACAATATAAATTATAATAAATCAGGCAGGTAAAATAAATGTATAAAATAGATTTCAGCAAACCAATACACATCCATTTCATAGGCATCGGCGGTATCAGCATGAGCGGTCTCGCAGAGATTCTGCATGAGGAGGGCTTTACCATTTCCGGCTCCGATTCAAAGGAATCAGACCTCACAAAAACTCTTGCTGCCAAGGGCATAAAAGTCATATATGGTCAGAGCGCAGACAATATCACCTCCGATATCGACCTGGTGGTTTACACTGCTGCTATCCACGAAAGTAATCCTGAGTTTGCCGCAGCAAAAGCAGCCGGTATTCCAATGCTTACCCGAGCCGAGCTTCTCGGACAGATTATGGACAATTACGATTATTCCATCGCTGTAGCCGGCACACACGGCAAGACTACCACCACATCCATGATCAGCGAGATTCTTCTCGCCGCCCAGACAGATCCTACCATTTCCGTAGGAGGTATTTTGTCATCTATCCACGGCAATCTGCGTGTGGGCGATTCAGAGTACTTCATCTCTGAGGCGTGTGAGTACACAAACAGCTTTTTGAATTTCAGGCCACGCTACAGCATTATTTTAAATATTGAGGCTGAGCATCTGGATTTCTTCAAGGATATCAACGACATCAGACATTCCTTCCACGAGTATGCATCAAACACTCTCGCAGGCGGCGCTACCATCATCAATGGTGAGATTGACCGCTATGAGGAGATTGTCGCAGGGCTTCCTCAGAAGATTATCACCTATGGCTTTGATTCAAAATATGATTTCTATCCGGAAAATATAACCTATGACGATAAAGCTTGTGCATCTTTTACAGCTATGAGACATGGTAGTCCACTTTTCGACGTAAAACTCTCTGTTCCGGGCGCTCACAATGTAAGCAATGCGCTCGCAGCCATAGCTTTATCCACCACACTCGGTCTTAATGAGGAGTCTATCCTCACAGGCCTTGACAAATTTGGCGGTGCTGACAGACGTTTCCAGTACAAGGGCAAGGTAAACGGCGTCACAATCATTGATGACTACGCTCACCATCCAACCGAGATCCGCGCAACACTGACAGCTGCACAAAAATATCCACATGACAGGCTTGTCCTTTGTTTCCAGCCACACACCTATTCCAGAACCAAGGCATTCTTAAATGATTTTGCCGATGTTCTTTCAATGGCAGATGTTGTGGTGCTTGCTGATATCTATGCTGCGCGTGAGCAGAACACATATGGTATCTCATCTAAGGATATCCTGGATTTATTGCTCGAAAAAGGTGTGAATGCGCACTATTTCCCATCATTTGAGGAAATCGAGAAATTTTTATCAGAAAATTGTGTAAACGGTGACCTGTTGATAACAATGGGTGCCGGAAATGTAGTAGAAATCGGCGAAGACCTGCTTAAGAAATAAGTTATCCACGTTATCCACATACAAAATGTTAACAACTCTCATTTTGTGTGTGGATTTTTTAAATAATTTTCAACAGCTTATATACCCTGTGATACATTGATTTTTCAATTATTTTACATAGTTATCCACATTATCCACATTTTTTTGTGGATTCAGAAAGCCCGATTTTACAAGGCTTGTAGCACTTTTACCATCTTCACACGGTTAAAATATTGTGCTATAATTGCTCACAGGTTAAGCGAAAGAGAGTTTTTTATATGACAGCGATAAACATTAGCAGTGACATAGCAACATCATTCACTACTGTGTCAGATATTTTTATAGATCAATACATGCCAAAGGCAAACGGTGAGTTTGTCAAGGTATACCTTTATCTGCTCCGTGCGACAGGCTCCGGGGCAGGCATAGCAACTATTTCAGAGATTGCCGATCATTTCAGCAATACTGAGGCCGACATCATACGTGCACTCAATTACTGGGCCTCTGAGGGCATTTTACAGTTGCAATCCGGCGCTGATGGCCAGATTATGGGAATCAACCTCTGCAGTCTTTCTGTATCCGGTATGCAGGCTGCTCAGAGTAATATACAAAGCGCTGTGGCTGATAATGCCGCGCAGAATAATTTACAAAACAGCGTGGTTAATAATGCTGCACAGAATATTTTGAAAAACGGCGTGGTTAATAATGCTGCACAGAATATTTCTACCGCAAATATTCAGATGCAGGATTCTGTTGTGGAAAAGCTTAAGAGCCAGACTCCTGACAAAGCTGCTTCTTCACAGAAGGAATACACACTTGATGAGATTAAGGAGTTTAGAAAGAATCCTGACATTTCAGAGCTTTTCTTTATTATAGAGACATATCTGAAGCATACGCTTTCATCCACAGACACCAATATGGTGCTCTACTGGCTGGACGAGCTTCATTTTTCTACAGACCTGGTGGAGTATCTCGTGGAGTACTGCATTACCAAAGGACATTCAAGCCTTCGGTACATGAACAAGGTTGCTCTCGGCTGGGCCGATGCCGGCATAAAGACCGTAGATCAGGCAAAGGACGATGCAGCCGCTCACTCACAGATTTACTATTCTGTAATGAAGGCTCTAGGCATCACAGGCCGCAATCTGGTTGACTCTGAGGTGTCACTCATCAACAAATGGGTCGGCGAATACGGTTTCGATATAGAGCTTGTAAAGGCCGCCTGCAGTAAAACTATTTCAGCTATCCAGAAGCCAAGCTTCGAGTACACAGACTCGATACTCGCGAACTGGAGGAAAAAGGATGTACATACATTAAAGGATGTTGAAGTGCTTGATGCCAACTTTGCCAAGGCCAATAAAGCCTCTGCTACAGGCTCATCACAAGGCACAAATGCTGCAAACGATTCCTCAAAACCCAAAAGCAATAATTCAAGTTCCAAGAATAAATTTAACAACTTCAATCAGCGCAACAATGATTACGACAAGCTGGAGAAGCTGTTTCTCAATTCTACGGTATGATTTAAGCTACATGATTTCAATTATATGATTTAAACTGTATGATTTCTGTTGCGTGATTTCAATTATATAATTTAACTTGTATGATTTCTGTTGCGCAATTTCGTTGTATAATTTTTCAAGTTAGATTTACACATCCCAAGGAGGGTATATGGCACTTACCAATGCTCAATATGATGAGATAATGCGAGGCTACGATAAACGCCAGCTTCAGAACAAATACATACATGACAAGCGTATTGAGGAAGCCTATCGCAAGGCGCCCCGCCTCAGGGAGATTGACTCAGAGATTGCATCCGCATCTGTCAGGCAGGCGTACAGGCTTATGGACGGCGATGAGAATGCTCTTGCCGCTTTACGCCTTGCAATCGATGACTATAAGGAGGAGCGTGCTGCACTGCTATCCACACTCGGATATCCGCTTGATTATTTTGAGCCTATTTACACCTGTCCAGATTGCCACGATACAGGATACATAAACGGTCAGAAATGTCATTGTTTCAAGCAGGCTATTATCAATACCGTTTATTCGCAGTCCAATATCAGGGAGATTTTGTCTCGTGAGAATTTTTCCACACTCTCATTTGATTATTACTCAGATGAGCAGAAAAATCCTGCGACAGGGCTGTCTGCGCTCGCCACAGCAAAGCTTGCCGTGACGAACTGTCATGATTTTATAGATAATTTTGAAAACAAACCTAAAAACATATTTTTCTACGGTAATACCGGTGTCGGAAAGACTTTTTTATCTAATTGCATTGCAAAAGAGCTTTTAGATGCAGGTTACTCCGTAATTTACTTTACAGCATTCCAATTATTTGATATATTAAGCAAAGGTGTGTTTGAAAAGGATGCAGATGCCATCGCAGCGCACCAGAATATATTCGACTGTGATTTACTTATCATAGACGATCTCGGAACCGAGCTTTCCAACTCATTTACCACATCACAGCTTTTCCTTTGTGTAAATGAGCGTATACTGCGACAGAAATCTACTATTATTTCCACTAATCTGAATTTGGAGCAGATAGCAGAGATTTACTCCGAGAGAACACTTTCAAGAATTTCAAGCAATTATAGTTTTATCAAGCTCTTTGGAGATGACATACGAATTAAAAAGCGTCTTTCCAAATAACGCTTTTTATATTATATATTTAGTTTATTTATTATATGGTTATATGGAGGAATAACAATGCCAAACGATGAGAGAATTTTGGAGACTATGCCAACCGGTACACTTGGACTTGTTGCAACCGACAGTTGTATAGGTCTTGCCCAGAAGGTAGATGCATACTTACAGGGCTGGAGAGAGCACAGAGAGCACCAGCATGCTAACGAGAGTGCTTTCAAGGACTACTACAAAAACAGCTACATTATCAAACCTTCTACACCTAGATTCGGTTCTGGCGAGGCTAAATGTGTTATCAACCAGTCTGTTCGTGGTTATGATCTGTACATCATGGTAGATGTAACTAACTACAGTCTTACCTACACAGTATGCGGTCAGACAAACCACATGTCACCTGATGACCACTATGCTGACTTAAAGCGTGTTATCTCTGCAGCCGGCGGAAAAGCAGCTGCTTCTGGAAGAGTGCTCGCCGCTTCAGCGGCTCACCATGCTCTGCGATATGCTGCACCGCGAGCTGGAGATTATGGATATCCAGCAGAATCTCCAGTCCACGGCGGCGGAGCGCGTGGCGAAAAATCAGAAGGACTATTTCCTGCGCGAGCAGATGCGCGTGATCCAGGAGGAACTGGGGGAAGCGTCCGAAACGGACGATCTCGACGAATACCGCCGGAAGATCCTTGATCTCGGACTCGATGCGGAGATCGAGAAAAAGCTTCTCAAGGAGCTCTCCCGTCTCGCCAAGCAGCCGTTCGGATCGGCGGAAGGCGCGGTGCTGCGGACCTATCTTGACGTCTGCCTTGAGCTTCCGTGGAACGAGAGGACGAAGGACGTCACCGATATCGCCCACGCGAAAAAGGTTCTGGATGAAGATCACTACGGTCTTACGAAGGTCAAGGACCGTATATTGGAGTATCTTGCCGTACGGCAGCTCTCCGCGCAGGTCAAGGGCGGGGTGCTCTGTCTCGTAGGGCCTCCGGGCGTCGGCAAAACGAGCATTGCGCACTCCATTGCCGAGTGCATGGACCGCAAATTTGCCCGCATGAGCCTGGGCGGCGTCCACGATGAAGCCGAGATCCGCGGCCACCGCCGCACCTACATCGGCGCGATGCCCGGTAAGATCATCAAC
>ENA-ORSC01001354-ORSC01001354.1-human-gut-metagenome-genome-assembly--contig:-NODE-1354-length-17035-cov-4.126914_pt1 | contig 17035 bp, 16 predicted proteins | sample MGYA00242178_ERZ509140 | MGnify/ENA primary metagenome ERZ509140 (study PRJEB26280, sample SAMEA2338681) | human gut metagenome | biome: human gut; feature: human-associated habitat; material: faeces... | reverse complement strand
ATCGTAAAAGATGGACAAGTATTAATAGTTGATGAATTTACTGGACGTATCATGTATGGAAGAAGATATAATGATGGATTACATCAAGCTCTAGAGGCAAAGGAAAAAGTAAAAATAGCAGATGAATCAAAAACACTAGCTACAATTACATTCCAAAACTTCTTTAGAATGTATGGAAAACTTTCAGGAATGACAGGTACAGCAATGACAGAAGAAAGCGAGTTTGAAGAGATTTACAACTTAGACGTTGTTGCAATTCCAACAAACAAACCTGTAATGAGAAAAGACTTAAACGATGCAATTTACAAAAATGAAAAAGCAAAATTTAATGCAATTGTAGAAAGCGTTAAGGAAGCTCATGCAAAAGGACAACCTATATTAATAGGTACTGTATCTGTTGAAAAATCAGAATTATTAAGCAAAAAATTAAAAGAAGCAGGAATAAAGCATACTGTATTAAATGCTAAATACCATGAACAAGAAGCAGAAATCATAGCACAAGCTGGAAAATTAGGAGCTGTTACAATTGCAACAAACATGGCAGGCCGTGGAACAGATATTATGCTTGGTGGAAATAGCGAATATCTTGCAAAACAAGAAATGAGAAAGCTAAAATACACTGATGAAGAAATTGAAGATGCTGCAGCGCATAACGAGACAGATGACAAGGCAATACTTTCTGCAAGAGAAAAATTCAATGAATTAGAGAAAAAATTCGATAACGAAATAAAAGAAGAAAAAGAAAAAGTTATTGAAGCAGGCGGTTTAAAGATAATTGGTACACAAAGACACGAATCAAGAAGAATTGATAACCAGCTTCGTGGACGTAGTGGACGTCAAGGTGACCCAGGAGAATCTAGATTCTACATTGGATTAGACGATGACTTAATGAAAATCTTCGGTGGCGACATTGTAACAAAAGTTTACAATACTTTAGGCGCAGACGAAGATATGCCAATAGAAAGCAGATTAATTTCAAAGGCTGTTGAAAATGCCCAAAAGAAAGTTGAAGGAAGGAACTTCAGTATAAGAAAGAACGTTCTACAATATGACGATGTAATGAATGTTCAAAGAACAGTAATTTATGAGCAAAGAAGAGATGTTTTAGACGGCATGAACTTAAAAGAAAGCATACTAAAAATGATGGATTCTGTTGTTGAATTAATAGTAGATTCTCACATAGTAGACGGAGAAGAAGTAAACAAAGAATCAATCGCTCAAGACATAGAAACAAACTTAGGAATAAGCGATGTAGCTGCATTAAAGACAGAAAAATTCGACAGAAATGCTTTAGTAGACGAATTAATAGCAAAAGTACACGAAATATATGCTTCAAAAGAGACAGAATTTGGTGAGGAAAATTTAAGAGAACTTGAAAGAGTTGTAATGCTTAAAATAGTTGACCAAAAATGGATGGATCATATAGACAACATGGACGAATTAAAGAAAGGTATTGGACTTCGTGGATATGGACAACAAGATCCAGTTGTACAATACAGACTTGAAGGAACAGAAATGTTTGACGATATGATAGAAGACATAAGAATGGACGTTGTAAAAATATTGCTAAATATTCGTAAAAAAGAAGGTCCAATAGAAAGAACAGAAACAACAAAAGTAACAGGAGCAAGCCTTGAAGATACAGCAATCAACTTAGTTGATGGAAATATATCAGAAAAAGAAGGCGGAATGAACAAAACAGTTGTAAACGAAGGACCAAAAGTCGGAAGAAACGATCCATGCCCTTGTGGAAGTGGTAAAAAGTATAAGAATTGCTGTGGAAAAAACGCATAAAATCAATACTTTCAGAGATTAGAACAATTTACATAAATATGAAAACAATCCAAATTGTTTGCATTTTGTTTGCAAATTGTTTTCATACAAGTAAGTAAAAACTCTGAAACTATCTAAAATAAAGACTTTGCGGGTTGCGAACAAACTAAAAACAAATATAAAAAGTGTTATCATTCGTGGTAACGCTTTTTTTGTTTACCTTCGTGGAAGGAGGTATAAATGTGAAATGTCGAATGTAACAATTCAAAAAAGAGGAAAGTACTATCAATATAAGTTTGAAACTGCAAAGATTGATGGTAAAAGAAAATTTTCAAGCAAGTCTGGATTTAGGACTAAAGCTGAAGCAGAAAAGGAGGGGATAAAAGCCTATAACGAATATATGAATACTGGGCATGATTTTACACCAAGTGATATGAGTTATTCTGATTTATTAGATTATTGGTTAGAAAAGCATTGTTATATTAATCTAAAATATCAGATGATGAGTTCATTGAAGAGTTAAGAACGAACTTTTTAGAGCTAGAAGGAGCATATTCAAAGGACTCAACATATTGGACGGAAGTAAATTACAAAATGGGTGGAATAGCTGGACTTAATCTTTTAAGAACAATGCAAAAATATAGAGAAAAGAGTAAAAATGAAAGCATTTATAGAACTTTATATGATAATTACACAAGTGATATTCTTTGCATTATAGAAGATGAAATTTTGAAACAATGCGAAGAATATAAAATTGCAAATAAAAAATATTGTGATTTTCTAATGGAAAACCCACGAATTGAAGATTTTTTAGATAATGGCAAAATAGAGAATATTACACCAAAAGAAGTTTATAAAATATTTGAACTAATGCAGATTATAAATGAGATAGATGAAATTAGATTTAAAGAAGGTGTAAGACTTGGCATTAAAGAGGGAAACTTATCTTAATGAAATTGCAGGGATTTGAAACATAATCTCTGCTTCTTTGTAAAAAAATAATGATATAATATAAAAAAATTGTTACCTTTTAAATATTATTTCGTCTTATTATATGAAAGGAGTTGAATATGGAAGATAATCAGATAATAGAGCTCTACTGGAATAGAAATGAAAAAGCTATTTCAGAAACTGATAAAAAATATGGTAAGTATTGCAATTATATTGCTTATAATATATTGCAAAATTCAGAAGATGCAAAAGAATGTATTAATGAAACATATTTGAAAACTTGGAATTCAATTCCACCACAAAGACCAAAAGTATTTAAGCTATTTATAGCAAAGATTACAAGAAATTTAGCCATTGATATATATCGTAAAAATAAACATAAATCTGTAATGGAAGATATTTTAGATGAATTATCAGAATGTACTTCAAATGTAAGTATTGATAATGAAATTGAATATTCAGAAATACTTAAAAATATAAATATATTTTTAGATAATTTATCACAAGAAAAGAGAGTTATTTTTAGAGATAGGTATTGGTCTTTGAATTCAATAGAAAATATAAGCAATAAATATCAGTTAAAAAAAGGTAATGTCAAAATGATATTATCAAGAACTAGCAAAGACTTAAAAGAATATTTGAAAGGGGTTGATTTAATATGAAAAATGTTGAATTACTAAAAATGCTTAATGACATTGACGAAAAGTTTTTAACAGAAGAATATCAGCCTAATTTAAAAAAAAGATATAGAATATCTTTTAAAGAAAGGATGAATGAGATGAGGAATGTAAAATTAAAATATGTTTTAACTCCAGCTATTGCTTTCTCAATTGTATTAACAGGTATTGTAATGATAAATAATTACGACAATAAAACAGGATTAGAAATAGCCAAAGATAATGAAACAATAGAAACACCAATGAATAATGAATCAAATGAAGATAATAAATTTGAAGATAATCAAATACAAATTGCAAAAGAAGATAATATAACATTTAGCAATAATAATATGCGTTCATCTGTAGCTATAAAAGCAAAATCTGTAAAGATGAATGTAATATCAGACTTTGAATTTCTTGAAAATTTAAGTATTCCTAAAGAATATGAGTTGAAAGAACAATTATCATTATACAAAGGAGAAAATACAAATGATACAGAATATAAAAAATTATGGCAATATGAATTGCATTATTTAGCAAGTAATTCAAACGATAGTGAAATTGAAAAAAATATTAACATTGTATTTACGAAGGAAGATTATATACTTGCGTGTAATACACTTAAAACAGAAAATCTTCCAATTTCAACTATAAATGGAAAAGATATATATTTATTCAAAAGTAATAATGATTTAGGAAAACAAGCATTTTTTGAATATAAAGGATATAAATTCTTTATTGAATCTACTAAATTAACAGAGAATGAATTTGTGGATTTAATAAAATCTATAATTCAATAATATAAAAAAATATGCAGGGATTTGAAATATAATCTCTGCTTTTTTTGTGCCTAAAAATGGGAAGAAAGGAGAATTTATGAAAGAAGAATTAATAAAAAAATTAAAAGCAGAAATGGAAAAATTTAAAGAAAAAATAGAGAAAGATAGGAGGTTAATTATATGTCGCAAATAGTAAAAGAAGAAAAATTAGTATATACAGCTCAAGAAGTAGCTAAAATATTGCACGCAAGCCCAAATTATGTTTATGAATTAATACGAAAAGGAAAATTAAAGGCTTTTAAGCTAAAGAGCATACGAATTCTTAAATCTGCTTTAGAAGACTTCATAAAACAAAATGAGGGGAACGATTTGTCTGATATAGATAATGTTAGAAGATTATCAGAATATGAAGACAATGAAAGATAAAGTCCATGGGTAATGTCACTATACAAAAACGAGGTAATTATTATCAGTATAAAATTGAAGTGGCTAAAGTAGATGGAAAAAGAAAGTTTATAAATAAATCTGGGTTTAAAACAAAAGAAGAAGCAATAAAAGCTGGGAATCTAGCTTATGCAGAATATTTGAATACAGGATTAAACTTTAAGGAAACAACGATTTCTTTTAGTGATTATCTAGATTATTGGTATGAAAACTATTGCGAAACTACTCTAAAATATAATACTAGACGAACTTATAAAACTATGATGGATAAATATTTAAAGCCAGAACTTGGAAAGTATAGGTTAAGTGCTTTATCAAGTGTTAAGTTAAATTCTTTTATAGTAGAGCTTTGCAATAAATACAATTATAAGAAATCATATTTTAATAATATTTTGAAGGTATTAAAAACAAGTTTTAGGTTAGCAACAGATGTATTTGGATTTATAAGATATAATCCAGCAGTAACATTAAGACTGCCTAAAATAGAAGATGAAGTAGAGTTTGAAAAACATCTTTATAATCAAGATGAAATAAACAAAATTTTAGAACGATTTAAAGATGATGATGTATTTACTTGTGCTTTTATTACAGCATGTTATACAGGAATGAGAACAGGAGAAGTTTGTAGCTTAACATGGGATGACATTGATTTTGAAAACAGAATTATAAATGTTAAGCATACTGTATATGATAAGCCTGATGATGGAAAAGGTAGATGGTATATGGGAACAACTAAAACTAAAAATGGAACAAGACAAATATATATGAGTCCAACTTTATATCAAGCCTTAATGAATTTTAAGAAGAAACAACAATATCTAAAGATACTATATGGAGCTAATTATATAACTTATTATTTTGAAGATATAATTGGAAAAAATGGAAAGTTAATTGAAAAAAGAATTATTGAGAATACAGGGAATATTCTTCATATGAATACTGCAAATTTAGTATTTACAAGACCTAATGGAAAATATGTAGGAAGAAATATATTAAACTATCCATTTAAGATAATTCATAAGGAATTAGGTATTGAGGATTGCAGGTTTTATGATTTAAGAGGAAGTTATGCAACAACTAATTTAAGGAACGGAGTTGAAATTAGAGATGTTGCAGATATTCTTGGACACAAGTATGTTGAAACTACTGAAAACTTTTATATATCAAGTACAGAAGAAGATAAGAAAGATGTTACAACTGCTTTTGATAAAGTTATGACTTCAGACTTAATAAATGATATTATAAAATATGAAATTGCATACTAAAATGTAGAGGGCTAGTATATTTACTGGCTCTCTAATTTTTTTATTGGTATAAAAAGTCAATTTATGATATAATAATGCAAGATAAATAAAAAGGGAGTAGCTATAATATGTCAAGTAATGTAAATGCTAATGATTATGTTGTATTAGATGTAGAAACTAATGGCTTGTCATCTATTAGAGATGATCTTTTATCTATTTCAATATTTAAACCTGATGATAATAAAATATATGACAGATTTTTACCATTAGAATTATCAAATGAAGTTGAAACGACTTATATAAATGGAATTACAAAAGAAATGTTAAAAGATAAAAGTCCATTAACACAAAAAGAATTTGATAAAGTTATAAATGATTTTGAATTAGAAAAAAGAATAATATTAATATATGGAAGTATTGATGAAAAGTTTATTAAGAATTATCTAAAAAGAAAGAAGATTAAAGGTTTTGATAAACTTAGATTTTATAATTTCAAACATGATATTATTTCTAGTAGATTTTCAGAAGGTAATATAACTAAAGATAACTTATGTAAAATTTATGGAATTAACAATATACAGGAAATACATACAGGATTAAATGATTGCATTTTGGAATGGAATCTTTTCCAAAAGATGAATGGAAATAAGCTTATAATTATAAATAATGATGTTTTTGAGTTTAATGATGATTATATTATTCCAGTAAGTTATTTGACAACATATACAAATTTTAAATATTGCATCAAAGATTTTCCCAAAATAGATGCAGAGATAAAAGAAATCAAAAAGATACGAATTGATTCTTCGGAAATTAAAAAATTTGAAACCAATATAAGTGGAATATCTATTGAACATTTAATAAATACACTATTAAATGTAAAAGATATGAATAGTGAAACTTTTTTGTTTCAATTAGAAAATAAGAAAAAATTGAAAAAATTAGGGAAACTACCATCAATGATTCATCAGATACCAATATTACTTAACAGAGATGGAACGATAACAGCATTAAACAAAGAAGATGAAAAAAGAGTAAATGAAGTTAATAAAGTAACTAATATTATTAAAGAAAAAATAAAACCTCTTATTAAATATATTAAAGCTGATGTATTTGATAATGAGCTAATTATGTCTCAAGAATTAGTTATTAATAAAAAAGATAATGTTTTAGCAAAATGTGATTTATCAACTAAAAATAAAATTTTAGAAATAAAAGCATTTATTCCAGATATAGATAAAATAAAATATCAATTATATTACGAAGCTAATGGTAGAGAGATTTATATATTACAAACAAAATGGAATAGAAATCTAAAAAAGGGACTTATTTTTACCTTATATAAAGTTGATATATTGGAAAATACAAAAAAGATAAAGAAGATAAATGATAATTCAAATAACCCCAAAATTAATAAAAAAGCTTTAGAAAGAAAAGTTGCAAAAAGAGTTAGCAATTATTTTAATGAAGAGGGTAATAGATGGTCATTAGGTTGTATGACATTTAAAAGCACGGATGATTTCAATTATCAATACTTAAAAGAATATATTAATAAGAATAAAATTAATATTAAAGAACTTTCAGCTAGTATAGATGTTAGTGAAAATGCAGTGAGAAATTGGATTAATGGAAAATCAAGACCTTATGTATGGAATGCAATAGCGATATGCATTTGTTTAGATATTGATGAAAGAAAAATAATAATAAAAAAATAAAATTGTTTTTTAAATGTTGCATATTTTTTTTAGTTAGTATATACTAAAAACATAATAACGAATGTAAACATTGTTTGCATTTTGTTTGCAAAAAACTAGAAAGCATAATATAAATAATACTAATAATACAATAAATACAAATGGAGAAAATGCTTGATATTATTAGTATAAATAGATATGCATAGTATTGATAATATGCTTATTAAATCGCCTTGTGGAAGTGGGAAAAAGTATAAGAACTGCTGTGGAAAAAATGCATAAAATAAACTAAAAAATATTGCAAATAGAAAGGATATCAGCAAGAAAAATTGGACTGATATCCTTTTTAAATATATATAAATACTGAAAATAGAAGGATGAAATAATATGGAACGATTGAATTACTCTGAAATTTTTGATAAGAAATCCCCAATATATTATTTGGAATTAGAGGCACAACAAGAGAAAAGCCTTTTAAACGAAAAAAATATTAACAAATTTGTAGATGAAGCTACAAGGAATATAAATATAGCAGAGAGATCAGCTATGTATAGTATACTAAAATATGTTATTCTAAATAATGGCTACAAGAAAATGAATATAATTAATAAAATTAGCCAAATGTATAAGAACGAGAAAATCGAACCAATAATTAATGCCTCTCAATTAAATAGACAAACTTTACAAAAATTTAAAAATTTAGATGAAGATACTAGAAAAAAGTTAATTATAGAATTAGTTAATTCGTTAAATAAAATGAATTTTGATAATTTAAAAGATGATGAAAATCAGCCAATAGAACTGGATGAAAATATTGTAAATACAATAGAAAATCAAGAGTATATATACATTGAATATAATGATAAAAATAAGAGATTATTATATGTTTATGAAGATGGAACAGTAATTGCAATAAACATTAAAAATAACCAATGTACATCCAAGATAAAAAAAGTAGAGAAAGAAAACGTAAAATATTTAAAGCAATTTCTAAAGAACGATATGTTTGATTTGAGAAATGATAACGAAACTATTATTATAGATATTGACGGAAAAGACATATTAAAAAATAAATATATTTTTTATATAATTTTGCTATTATTAAAAGAAAAAAGCAAAATACAAGATAGAAATTTCTTTGATTATGAATATTACTTCAATTTTACATTTAAAAGTGAAGTACGTATGCTGCATAAAGAACAAAGAGAAGCACTATTTATCTTTGAGGATTGGTGCCCAGAACAAGAAAGTCAAGAAATAGTTGAAGTATGTAAAAATATAACGAGCAATATAACTGTAGATTTGAATAATAAAGATGTTATGGAATTGTATTACTTTGCAAACTATTATAAGCAAAATAAAAATTATGCAAAAGCTATACAGTGCTTTGAAAAAATTGCAGAAGATGGTATAGATTATGCTAATGGTGAAATAGCATATTTATACAACCTGATGAGTAATAGTTTAAAGGAAAAAGAATATTTAAATAAGGTTAACGATTTTATTACTATATATAAGGATTTGACAGCAAAAAAATGTTATGAAATAGTTATTTCCGAAAATTCGGGAGAACCTAATATCACAGATTCAAAAATGTATGGAGATCCATATTTACCAATTGGAGAGGAATATCCAATTAGTAAAGAAGGAAAACTTTTAAAATTGTTAATACAAATAAATTTTAAAGATGTAAAACTAGATGGATATCCCGAGGATGGAGTTTTACAGGTTTATATAGAAAATAATAGTACAAAACCAGAAAGTCAAATAAGATATTATAAAGATTTATCACTTCCGTATCAAACAGAATTGCCTGAAACTGAGGAGTTGAAATCATGGAAATTTGAACCTACTAATACAAAGATTAATTTAAGAGAAAGCACCACATATATGCCATTAATCGATAATGGAATAGAGTCTGCTATAAAAAGAACAATAAAAGAGTATAACAAATCCATAGGTATAAACCTTTTAAAATATGATGTGGATGATGCCGATATATGGTGGTATTTAATAGAAAACAAGGTTGAGATTTTTCCAAAATTATTAGGAGGATATGCGGATTATTATAATACAGATTTTTATACATCAAGAAAAAAAGAAAGTTTATTGAAATTGATGAGCAATTTCAAAACTGGAGATAATTATTCTGTGAATGTTTTAATTTCAAAAAAAGAATTAGAAAATAGAGAATTTAATAAAGCAGAAATAATATTTGAATGATAAATGAAAAAGAAGGCTCGCCCATGGTGGGGCGAGCCTTTTATGAGATTTTTACTTAGAATAAGGTTTGCAGCTATTTACACAGGCGCAGATATCAGCCTGCGGCATGTCTTTGAAGTCATCAGTGGCTTTTGCCATGTTCAGGCAAGCTGTGTTGTACAGCTTTTCTGCCTCGGAATCTTCCTGATTGATAGCCTGGGACTGGTTCTTTCTAAAAAAGCTCATAGTTTCCTCCTTGGAGAATATCTCCATCAGATGTGTGTATAATTGCGAACCTATATATTATATCACTTTTAATGTTAGTTGTAAATAATTTTAAATTGCTATTTTTAGCTAAAAAGCTTACAAATCCAGAAAAATGTGATATAATCTAAGCCTAGGAATACTATTAAATAAAGGAAGTACTATGAAAAAGATATATAAAGAACCAAATAAATCAGAAACAGAAACAACAATAAATGTATTATATAGTGAGAATATTCTTTCTATATGTACTAATAAGGTAGATTTACAGAAAAAATTAAATAAGCTATTAGGAGAACCGGCAAAAGAACATAAAATAAAAAGAAGTATTGCTGGAAGTACTTGGAATATATCACTAGATGATAAAACAAAAATTCAGAAGATTATTTTAAAAGCTAATATATATGATATGTAAAGATGTAAAGGCAATTATAAATGAAAAAATTTGCCTTTACATTTTTATATAAAAACACAAACAAATGTTTACAATACAAATAATATGTGTTATACTATTTGCACGAGGTGATTTTCTGTGGAAAGGATATATGCTGCAATAGACTTAAAATCTTTTTTTGCATCTGTAGAATGTAGAAAAAGAAATCTAGATCCACTCACAACAAATTTGGTGGTGGCGGATAATACAAGAACTGAAAAGACAATATGCTTAGCTATTTCGCCAAGTTTAAAGGCATATGGATTGCCTGGTAGAGCAAGGCTTTTTGAAGTTGTGCAAAAAGTAAAAAATATAAATAATGATAGAAAAAGGTGGGCTTTTCAAAATATTTTTACAGGAAAATCTTATGACGATATAGAATTAAAGCAAAATAAAAACCTAGAATTAGACTACATAATTGCACCTCCACACATGGCATCATATATGGAATATAGTGCAAAAATTTATAATATATATTTAAAATATGTTTCTACAGAGGACATATTTCCATATTCGATAGATGAAATATTTTGCGATTTAACTAGTTATTTAAATACGTATAAGCTTACTCCTAGGGAGCTTGTTACGAAAATAATACATGATGTATACGAAACTACTGGGATTACTGCAACTGCTGGAATAGGAACTAATCTCTTCTTGTGTAAGGTTGCCATGGATGTTATGGCAAAACACGTTGACCCTGATAAATATGGAGTTAGAATTGCAGAATTAGATGAGAAGAGCTTTAGAGAAAAGTTATGGAATCATAGACCAATTACAGATTTTTGGAGAGTAGGTAAAGGCTATGCAAAAAGATTAGAAAAATACAGAATGTTTACAATGGGAGACGTAGCAAGATGCTCAGTAGACAATGAAGAATTATTATATAAATTATTTGGTGTAAATGCCGAATTATTAATTGACCATAGTTGGGGTTGGGAATGTGCTACTATAAAGAGTATTAAAGAATGTAAGCCAGCAAATAGAAGCTTGTGTTCTGGTCAGGTACTTCATTGCCCATACAATTATGAGCAGTCTAGGCTCATAATCAAGGAGATGGCAAATGAAATTGTCTTAGACATGGTGCAGAAACATTTTGTTACAGACATGTTGGTTCTTACGGTAGAGTATGATGTGGAAAATTTAAAAAATGCAGAATTCATTAAGAATTATAATGGGGAGATAAAAGAAGATAGATATGGAAGAGAAGTTCCGAAACCGGCACATGGAACATTTAGACTAGATAAAAAAACATTTTCTACGAGAATAATTAGTGAAGGGTTTGTTCATTTGTATGATGAAATAATAAATAGAAATTTGTTAATAAGAAAGATATATTTGACTGTTGGAAATTTGACAGATGAAAAAGAATTAAAACAGGAAAATCAATATGAACAGGTAAATTTATTTACTAATTATGGAAAGTTAGCAGAGAAAGAAAAAGAGGAAAAAGTAAAATTAGAAAAAGAGAAAAAAATTCAAAGTACTATTATAGATTTAAAAAATAGATTCGGTAAAAATGCAATAATAAAAGGAATGGACTTAGAAGAAGACGCTACAACAATACAGAGAAATGGGCAGATTGGAGGCCACCAAGAGTAAAATGAAAATATTTTGTAGAGCGGAGGTATGGAACTATGAGGATTGAACATAAATACGATGACATAATAAAATTGGAGCACCATGTTTCAAAAATACATCCACGAATGAGTCTAGAGGCCAGGTCTGCACAGTTTGCTCCATTTTCTGCTGTAACAGGCTATGAAGATGAAGTAAGTGAAGTAGCTAGAGTAACTGAAAATCAAATAGAAGTAACAGATGAAATACGAAACGATATAAATAAAAAACTAAGGTATATTAAACACAATCCCAGCCAACAAGTATCAATAACTTTTTTTGTGAAAGACACAAAAAAGCAAGGTGGAAAATACGAAACAACAACAGGATTAGTAAAAAAGATTGATGATATAAAAAACATTATCATATTGAATGATGATAAAGTAATAAGAATGGAAGATATAATAGAAATTATATTATAAAGCTTTAAAATTGGATTTTAATATGGTATAAACAATATATTAGAAATATGTTATAAGAGGTACAGTATGTCGGAAATTACGAAAAGAGCATTAGCTACATCTTTAAAGAAGTTGCTGTCTCAAAAAGAATTAACAAAAATATCTATTAAGGATATAACAGATGATTGTGGAATACAGAGGCAAACTTTTTATTATCATTTTGCAGATGTATATGATTTGATAGAGTGGATATATACTAATGAGGTTATTAAACCAATTATTCACGATAAAGATACATATGAAAAGTGGAAGGAAGGATTTCTTAGTATTTTTAAGTATGTGCAAGATAATAAGGATTTTGTGAGAAATACATATAACTCAATAAGTAGAAAATATGTAAACAAATTTATATATGAACATACTGATAAATTATTGAAAAATGTAATCGATGAAGAAGCGGAAAAAGAAAGCATAAAGGTACAAGATGAAGATAAGACTTTTATAGCTACATTTTATAGATATTCATTTGTAGGAATAATTCAGAATTGGATAGAAGAAGGCATGAAGGAAAGTCCAAAAGAAATAATAGAAAAGTTAAGTAAAATTTTAGATGGAAGTTTTAAAAAAGCTTTGTATAATTTAAGCAATGATAGGTAAAATATTTACTGATTGTTTAATAAATTTTTGACAATTATATAAATTTGTAAAATTTTTTGACATTATGAAAAAACTGGTTATTGAAAATTATAAATTTTTATTTTTATAATAAATTTATTAAAACTAAGGAGGTAAAATTTATGTATTATAGTAGTGGAAATTACGAAGCTTTTGCAAGACCTGTTAAACCAGAGGGTGTTGATGATAAATCAGCATATATTATAGGCTCTGGACTCGGAGCTCTTGCTGCAGCTTGTTTTCTAGTTCGTGATGGACAGATGAAAGGCGAAAAAGTTCATATTCTTGAAAAGGACTCAATTCCAGGAGGCGCATGTGATGGATATAAGTATGACAATTTAGGATATGTTATGCGTGGCGGGAGAGAGATGGATAACCATTTTGAATGCATGTGGGACTTATTCCGTTCAATTCCATCAATAGAAACAGAAGGTGTAAGTGTTTTAGACGAATATTATTGGCTTAATAAAAAGGATCCAAATTATTCTTTAATGAGAGCCACTATAAATAGAGGTGAAGATGCACATACAGATAAGAAATTTGGTTTGTCTGATAAAGGTGCAATGGAAATATTAAAATTGTTCTTTACTCCAAATGAAGAACTATACGATAAAAAGATTACTGATTTTTTTGATGATGAAGTGTTAAATTCAAATTTCTGGTTATATTGGCGTACCATGTTTGCCTTTGAAAATTGGCACAGTGCATTGGAAATGAAGTTATATATACAAAGATATATACATCATATTGGCGGATTGCCAGATTTTACAGCATTAAGATTTACAAAATATAATCAATATGAATCTATGATATTGCCAATGATTAAGTATTTGGAAGGATTCGGAGTTCAATTCCATTACAACACAAAAGTTGAAAATGTTGAATTCGACATTCAAGAATATAAGAAAGTGGCAAAAAGAATAATATATACTACAGAGGGAAATCAAAATTCTATAGATTTAACGGAAAATGATTTAGTATTTATTACGAATGGTGGATGTGTAGAAAATGCAAGACTTGGAAGTCAAAATACACCAGCTCCATTTGACTCAGAAATAAAACCAGGCGGTGGCTGGGATATGTGGAGAAAGATAGCAGAGCAATGTGAAGAATTTGGTCACCCAGATAAATTCTGCTCCGACCCAGAACAAACAAACTGGATGAGTGCAACAGTAACTACTTTAGATGGAAGAATTCCACCTTATGTAGAAAAAATATGTAAGAGAGATACATTTAGTGGAAAAGTTGTAACTGGAGGAATAGTAACCTGTAAAGATTCTAACTGGTTATTAAGCTGGACATTTAACCGTCAACCACAATTTAGAAGTCAGCCAAAAGACCAATTAGTTGGCTGGATTTATGGATTATTTACAGATAAACCAGGAAACTTTGTTAAAAAGCCAATGAGAGAATGTACAGGAAAAGAAATTTGTATGGAATGGCTATACCATATTGGAGTTCCAGAAAATCAAATAGAAGATATGGCGGAAAAAAGTGCAAATACAATTCCATGCATGATGCCATATATAACAGCGTTCTTCATGCCAAGAAAAGATGGCGATAGACCACTGGTTGTGCCAAATGGAAGTGTAAATTTTGCATTCTTAGGACAATTTGCAGAAACCAAAAGAGATACAATATTTACAACAGAATATTCTATACGTACAGCAATGGAAGCCGTTTACACTTTGTTAAATGTAGATAGAGGCGTGCCAGAAGTATGGGGCAGTGTGTATGATATAAGAGATTTGTTGAATGCAACTGTAAAGCTAAGAGATGGCAAGAAAGCAACAGATATGGATATGAATTTACCACAAAGAATGGCAGTGAAAGAACTTCTAAAAAAGATAGAAGGAACAGATATAGAACTTATTTTGAAACAATATAATGTAATATAAAGATTAAAATGCTAATATGTCAGATAAAAAATTTTGACATATTAGCATTTTGCTGTGATTTTAAATTGACATTTTATGTAAAATATAGTAAAATGAATAATTGTAAAAATGCTGTATAGATATATCATAGTCAAATTGACGATGGTAATAAAAGTGTACGGCAGATGCTATACTAACAAAAGAGAGGTTAGGAGTATGAAATTGAAGTTGTTTTTGTCAGATTATCAATATCGGCAGATGTTAATGAAAGACTTGACGATGAAAATTACAGGGTTACCAATTGTGAAACAGGTTTATCATCATTATCGGGTGAACCAGTTTAAGAAGGAAAACAAAAACTTGGACGGTTGGGAGTGCTATGTTAAACTTCTTCAGATTGAAGAGGATAACAGACGTTTTTTGTTTAACGTAGCTCTTCTGAGGCTGAAAGAATGCCTGCAGGATGAAAAGACCACACATGAAAAACTCGAGGATCAGAAAAAATTGGTCCTGTCTTACTCGCTTATCCAAGAAGAAAGGTTTAATAGCCTCAAAACATGGATCGAGACGGTAGAAATTGGAGAGAAAGATCTCTCTATGTTAGACAATGCCATGAATGGCTTGCTAAAGTAAAATAGCCATTCGAAGATAATCCTCTGCAACAGACGAAGAAAAAATTATGTCTGGTGCAGGGGATTTTTTATAAAAGGAAACAATAAGTGATAAGAAGTTATAAAATTAGAAAAATCTATTTACTTTATATGCTTGGATATGTTAAAGTATAAGTAGAGTAAAAAATAAAAGAAAGGAATTTTAAAATTATGAAAAAACAAACAATTATCGCAATAGTTATTGCAGTAATCGTAGTTCTTGCAATTACAATAGGAGTAGTTGTAGAAAATAGTAAAAAAACAAAAGGAGAAAGTAGTACAATAGAGACAGCTTCTCAAATGAAGGCAATGTTTAAATCTATCTATAATAAATTAGGAGATGAATTGCCAGATTTAGAAACAGCTAAAATTGATGTAAGTGATGCCTTAGCTGTAAAAGATTATACAGGTTTGCAATCAAACGAAAATGTAGAAACACTTGTTGTATCTGAACCATCAATGTCTTCACAAGCATATTCAGCAGTTGCAGTAAAAGTAAAATCGGGTGCTAATGTAGAAAAGATGAAACAAGAAATGCTAGACAATATCGACATGGCAAAATGGATTTGTGTTTCAGCTAGTAACTTATATATAACAAACAGCGGAAATACAATATTTATGGTAATGTCAGACGAAGACTGGGCAAAACCAGTATATGAAGCATTTAAAGAATATGTAAAAAATTATGACCCAGAAGATAAAAAAGTAAAATTAAAAATTGAACACATAAAAAGAGTGGCCGAAATTAGCAGAAAATTAGCTAAAAATTTGAATCTAAGTGATGAGCAAATAGATTTAGCTGAAGCAATAGGAATTTTTCATGATATCGGAAGATTTGAACAAGTTAGAATTTATGATACATTTAGCGACAAAGACACAGTAAATCATGCAGAATTAGGTGTAAAAATTCTATTTGAAGATAATTTGATTGATGATTTTGAAATTGAGGAAAAGTATAAAAGATTGATAAAAATTGCTGTTTTAAATCATAATAGAGATAAAATTGAAGATGGTTTGTCAGAAGAAGAAAATCTTTTCTGTAAAATTATAAGAGATGCAGATAAATTGGATATTTTTTATGTGCTATGCAATTATGATTTTGAAAGCGCTTTTTGGTATAAGGATTTCGAAATTGATGAAATAAGCGAAAAAATTCTAAAGGAAATTTACGAGTTACATAAGTTAAATTATAAAGATATCAAAAACAATGCAGACCAAATTGCAGTTCCTTTTGCATATGTTTATGATTTGAATTTTGATTTTTCTTTGAAGTGAAAATTATCTCTTGACTTTGCTTTTGCGATATTATATAATCAGTATAGAAAGATTTTTCAGGGAGGTAACACTATGAAACCGACAAAACCCATTGCTC
>ENA-ORSC01001348-ORSC01001348.1-human-gut-metagenome-genome-assembly--contig:-NODE-1348-length-17089-cov-3.526887_pt1 | contig 17089 bp, 16 predicted proteins | sample MGYA00242178_ERZ509140 | MGnify/ENA primary metagenome ERZ509140 (study PRJEB26280, sample SAMEA2338681) | human gut metagenome | biome: human gut; feature: human-associated habitat; material: faeces... | reverse complement strand
CAATTAAAGTTGAGACTTCAAAAACCGAGCCAATTAAAGTTGAGACTTCAAAAACCGAGCCAATTAAAGTTGAGACTTCAAAAACCGAGCCAATTAAAGTTGAGACTTCAAAAACTGAGCCGATCAAAGTTGAGACTTCAAAGACCGAACCGATCAAAGTCGAAACTTTCAAAACTGAACCGGCGAAAGTTACTACTTCCAAAACCGAACCTCTGAAAGTCGAAACTTCTAAGGAAGACACTGCCTACGATGCACTCTACGAGAAACGCCTGAACCACTACTACAACGATCTGAAATGGCTCTACTGCGAGCTGTTCCGTGACCATCCAGAGGTTGCCGGCACATTCTCAAGCCTCATAAAAAAAATGAAAGAAATCTACTGCGAGCGTTCTCTTTCCATGAAAGAAGCTGACCAGAACTGTGCTGCTGATCCGGACTGGTTCCGTAAGACCACGTTTACCGGAATGGCTGTAAATCCTGCTGATTTCGCAGATACCCTTGCCGGACTGTCCGGTAAGCTGGACTATATCAGTGAATGCAAGGCAGACACTCTGTACCTGACAGATCTTTTCCAGGCAACTTCCAACTGCTCTCTTCGCATTATCCCGGAGATCGGAACCTCAGAAGATCTGCACGACCTTGCAGTTAACTGCCAGAAAGCAGGTATCCGCCTGGCTCTTGAAATCCCGTTAAGCCTTTCTGTGGACGACCCACAGTCCGGCGCGCCATGTGTACTTCAGACTCCGGCCTTTTTCAATGCAATGCTTCTCCAGATCCTGGAGCTTGCAAATGAGGGCGCTTCTGTATTCAGTCTTGGTGTCCTTCCTGTGATGGATAGCGAAAATCTCTGGAAACTGCACTCTCTTCTCCGCATGACACGTATGGTCTGCGAGATCGTATGCCCTGGAGTTCTTCTCCTTGGTGAGACAGACCGCACACCAGCAGAAGCGGCTGCATTCGGTGGAACTTCCGATATGCCGGAACTCCATATTGTAAACAGCACTCAGCTGATGTCCGATATCTGGCACACTGTTGCCACAAAAGATACCACTCTTCTCCGCCGCGGAATTGATAAGACGGCCAGTCTTCCACAGGCACCTGTATTCCAGAATTACCTCCGCAACCGCAACACGGTACGCTGGAACCTGGACTATGATTTCCTGAAAGACAGCTTTATCACAGAGGGTCCTCACAGAGATTATCTGAATGAATTCCTTTCCGGTCTTTTCCCGAATTCCTTTGCTCGGGGTGAGATCTATGTAAATCCGGAAACAGAAGAATCCGAGCTCTGCGGAACAACTGCCTCCCTTGCAGGAATCGAGCGTTTTGATTATGAGGGAAATACAGATGGTGTCAGCCGCGGAATCCGATATGATGTAGCACTTCATGCACTGCTTCTTTCCCTTCCTGGAATCCCGGTACTTCGAAGCGGTGATGAAATCGGACAGCTCAACGACTACACCTATAAAGCAGACCCTTCCAGGGCTTCTGACCCCCGTTGGCTCCACAACGGCCATTTCAACTGGATTCTTGCCCGGAACAGAGCCGATGCTGAGACGATCCAGGGACGCATTTTTAACAGTCTGGAACAGTTGGAGTCCATCCGCGCCAGCCATCCGGTATTTGCCCCTGAGATTCCTGCACACACACTGGAAACCTGGGAAAAATCCCTTCTTGCCCTGGTAAGAGAAACTTCCGAAGAGAAACTGATCTGCATTTACAACTTCAGTGACCAGGACAAAGTAGCCTGGATCAACGAACAGGACGGCACTTATACAGATCTCCTCACAGGAGTTCAAAGAGATGCACAGGCCGTAGAGATCCCGGCCTTTGGATTTATCTGGCTCATGCATACGAAATAGTATCTTCGTCAAGCGGATATGCGTGATCCACATTCGCTACACAGCTCTGCTTCGGATATCTGTTTCGCAGTTTATTCACTCAACCTAAAGAGGACACTGCCCGTTTCCAGGTAGTGTCCTCTTACTTTTCTCATATTATTATTTTCTCAGCTTATCAATAAATGTGGCAAATTTTCCCTGTTCTCCTTTATCCAGTGAACGGCTGTAAATGTTCCTGATCCAGGCTGTGATCACATCGATCAGAATCGGAGAAAACGTCATCAGAAGGAATACCAGAATGATCATTCCGAATTCCAGAGATCCCAGCGTCAGCAGATTCTGCAGAACCACCGCCGCCCCGAAAAAGATCACCTGCATACTGTAAATGATCACCTTACGATAGGTATTCAAAGGTGCGTAAACCGTCTTAAGTGCGGCCATATAATTCCACCCGGTTACAAGCACACAGGCCGTATTCAGCATCGCATTGGAATGATATACGTTCTGACATACCAGCATCACACTGAACACGCAGCCTGTGATTGTCACAGCGGCCGGAAATGCATTCATAAACACGTGACGCAAAAATGTATGGTCGATCTTCTCATAATTATTCTCCTGGGCCAGAAGAAACGTAGGAATACCAACTGCACAGGCGCTGATCAGTGACATCTGGATCGGCTCAAAGGGATAGGCATCCCCGAAGAAAATTGTGATCAGTGACAGCAGCACGGAAAAAATTGTCTTGATCAGAAACATGGATGCTGCAGTACGGATATTATTTACAACCCTGCGTCCCTGGTTCACGATCTCCGGCATCGCTGCAAAATTGGAATCCAGCAATACCACATTGGCAATATTCTTGGCCGCATCACTTCCTTCAGCCATGGCAATACTGCAGTCAGCCTCTTTAAGGGCCAAAACATCGTTTACACCATCACCGGTCATTGCAACCGTATGCTTCTGTGCCTGAAGAGATTTCACCATCGCCTGCTTCTGCTGCGGTGTCACACGTCCGAACACACTGTATGTTACAACTGCCTCGTCCATCTGTTCCTGGGTTGTGATCGTTGTTGCATCTACATACTGCTCCGCATTTTTAAGGCCTGCACGTCTGGCTATGGCAGAAACGGTCACCGGATCATCACCGGAGATCACCTTCAGATCCACCCCCTGGCTTTCGAAATATGCCAGGGGATCCGGTGCCTCCTGGCGGATCACATCCGTAAGAAGAAGAAGTCCGATCGGCTCAAGCCCTGCCGGGATCTCAGTGCCTTCATTTACATTCTCACTGTGAGCAACAACCAGAACACGAAGTCCTTCTTTCGCAAAACCGCTGCAGTATTCTGCCAGCTCCGGATTCCCTTCCGGAAAAAGAAACTGCACAGCACCCATCAGATAAGTGCCTGTATCTTTAAAAGCAGCTCCACTGTACTTTCTGTCAGAAGAGAACGGGATCACATGATCCAGCTCCATATCCTGGGATACTTTAAATCTCGCCCGCAGTGCATCGGCAGTAGCATTCTGGTCTTTCAGCACAGAAAGGAGATTTCCCATGATATGCTCGATCTCCCGGATTTTCTCCGGATCTTCCTGGCTGTACGTCTCTGTGCCAGCTTCAGACTCTTCCCGTGGTGAAAGAATCGAACTCCCATCCTCTTTTGCAATCGCTTCTGCGGCTGAAACTGCTGAAATTTCAGAAGCTGCTGAAACCTCGACCAGATCAGAACTCTCAGTTCTGTCGTTCTTACTTTCACCAGACTCAGTCTTATTTCCTGCTGCTTCACCTGAAATCTCATCATACACCGGCGGATAGCTCTCCACTGCTTCCACACACATGGTACCCTCTGTGATGGTTCCTGTCTTATCCAGACAGAGCGTATCCACACGTGCAAGAGTCTCAATACAGTACAGTTCCTGCACCAGTGTCTTCTTCTGGGCCAGTTTCAGGGCACCCAGGGTCAGCGCCACACTGGTAAGAAGAACAAGTCCCTCGGGGATCATGCCAAGAACTGCCGCAACCATATTGACAACAGAATCCCGGATATTATCTCCCACAAAATAATACTGTTTATAAAAAAGCATCGCACCCAGTGGTACGATAATAATACTGATCACCTTCAAAATAGCATTCAGGGAATTTCGAAGCTCTGAATTATGGCGTTTGAATTCCTTGGCCTCACTGGTGATCCTCGATGCATAGTTGTCACTTCCCACATGGATGATCTGGCAGCACGCCTGTCCCGCTGTCACAAAACTTCCGGAAAAAAGCTCATCTCCCGTATTCTTCGGAAGATTGTCTGCCTCACCGGTCAGCAGAGATTCATTGACCTCCAGGCTTCCTTCCAGAATCTTCGCATCTGCCGGAACCTGTTCTCCGGCTTTCAGAAAGATCAGATCATCGACAACCAGCTTCTCTGTAGAAATTTTCCATTTTTTTCCTTCACGCAGAACAACCGTCTTGGATTCTGTCAGGATAGCCAGCTTGTCAATGGTCTTCTTGGCACGGATCTCCTGAATGATTCCAATTACGGTATTAATAAAAATGATTCCTACAAACATGGAGTTTTTGTAGGAACCAACCAGCAGTACGAGAACCAGCAGCACCAGGTTCAGAAAATTGAAGAACGTCAGTGTATTCTCCAGAATGATCTGCTTATATGTCCTGGTGTTGGGGTTTTCGTTATTATTTACCTGGCCCTGCGCAATTCTTTCCTGAACTTCTTCGTTCGTAAGTCCTGTCATGCTATTTGCTTACCTGTCCTTTCAATGGCTTACGGTTCCGTTTGCGTACAGCTTGCTCATGCCATGGCTCTGATCATGATCTTCGTGGATCAATACTCTTCCTCTGTATCCTCTTCTCCCTCATGGATATCAGACTTCGGTTTCGCAAGACCCTCAATCTTAATGTGATGCTTCTCTGCATAATCCCAGAGAGCTGCATGAATAGCCTCCTCAGCAAGCAGGGAACAGTGGATCTTTACCGGCGGAAGTCCGTCCAGAGCCTCCATAACGGCTTTGTTTGTTACTTCCATGGCTTCCTCGATGGTTTTGCCCTTTACGAGCTCTGTTGCCATACTGCTTGTTGCAACTGCTGCGCCACATCCGAAGGTCTTGAATTTGGCCTCCTGAATAATGCCGTTGTCATCTATATCCAGATACATTCTCATGATGTCTCCGCACTTTGCGTTTCCTACTGTGCCGACACCACTTGGATTCTCCATCTCTCCTACGTTTCTCGGATGGTTAAAATGGTCCATTACCTTTTCACTGTATGCCATGTCCTTAGTTCCTCCTAATTTTCATGTATATATTAATGTTGTGATAGTCACTATAATTTCTGACCTGATCATTTATGCCTCGGATTTACCGTTTTTCTTTACAAAATCCTCGTATAACGGTGACATGCTTCTGAGCCTTGCTATGATTTCCTTTAACTTGTCCACTGTATAGTCGATATCCTCAAGAGTGGTCTTCTCTGATAATGTAAGACGCAGTGAACCGTGTGCTATCTCATGTGGCAGTCCTATTGCAAGGAGCACATGTGATGGGTCGAGTGAGCCTGATGTGCAGGCTGAACCTGAGCTGCCGCATATGCCTGCCTGATCAAGCAGGATAAGCATTGACTCTCCCTCGATGAATCTGAAGCAGAAGTTTGCATTGTTTGGCAGTCTGTCTGTTCTGTGTCCATTTAAACGTGTATATGGAATCTCACTTGTCACTCTCTCGATGAGGTGGTCTCTGAGCTTTGTCTCATATGCGCTGCGCTCTGCCATGTTGGCCTTTGCAAGCTCTACTGCCTTGCCGAGTCCTACGATACCCGGCACATTATGTGTTCCCGCACGTCTCTGGCGCTCCTGTGCTCCGCCGTGGATAAATGAGCGGATTTTTACGCCCTTTCTGATATACATCACGCCGATGCCCTTTGGTCCGTTGATTTTGTGACCGCTGGCGCTGAGCATGTCGATATGCATATCATCTACATTAATCGGAATATGTCCGAATGCCTGAACTGCATCTGTGTGGAACAAAATGTCATGCTCCTTTGCTATCTCTCCGATCTCCTTAAGCGGCTGGATAGTTCCAATCTCGTTATTTGCCGCCATAACTGAGATAAGGATTGTGTCAGGTCTGATGGCTGCCTTAAGCTCATCAAGCTTGATTTTTCCGTCCTCATCAACACCCACATATGTCACCTCAAAGCCATGCTTCTCAAGCCACTGTGCTGTGTGAAGAATTGCATGATGCTCGATGGCTGATGTGATGATGTGCTTTCCTTTTGCGGCATATGCCTCTGCTGTGGCCTTTAATGCCCAGTTGTCGGACTCGCTGCCGCCGCCTGTGAAATATATTTCATCCTTCTTGGCTCCGATAAGGTCTGCGACCTCTCCTCTTGCATGATCCACTGCTCTTTCTGCCTCATCTGCAAAGCTGTATATAGCTGATGGATTGCCGTAATGCTCTGTAAAGTAAGGAAGCATTGCATCCACGACCTCCGGATATACCTGTGTGGTTGCCGCATTATCCAAATAAATTAATCTGCTCATCTATGATAACCTTCTTTCTTTATATGACATAATTTCCATTCTTCTCGTTCTGCCAGTCTACCAGATCCTGCAATGTGATATTGTCAACCACACCTGAGATTGCATCATTGATCTTCTTGTACACAATAGATGTGACGCACTGCTGCTGTCTGTCGCAGACTATCTCGTCATCCTCTATACATGCTACCGGCGCAAGGCTGCCCTCTGTCTGTCTGAGAATCATGCCGACTGTGTAGTTCTGCGGTTCCATCTTCAGCATGTAGCCGCCCTGGGCGCCTCTGACACTTCTGACGTAGCCCGCCTTATTTAAAATGGATATAATCTGTTCAAGATATTTATCTGAAATATCCTGTCTCTTCGCTACATCCTTCAGGCTGATGGGTGAACCACTGTTGTTCTCTGCAAGATCCATCATGAGGCGAAGAGCATAACGTCCTTTTGTTGAAATTTTCATTTATAGCACCTCTGTTTCATTTCCTACTGTTTTACTATACATTCAGAAATCGCCTTTGTCAAGCCGAAAAACAGAAATCATTTCATTTGTCAGGCTTAATTCCTCTAGGGATGCAGGTATTTCTTCTCTTGACACCCATTTTGCCACCGAAAGTTCCTGCATGTCAACCTCAATCTCATCTGTTCCGTCAACTTCACAGAAATATCCCGCAAGTATATTGTCGGTAAAGCCCCACGGCTGCGATTTGTAGTATCTGATGTTTTTCACACGCAGTCCTGTTTCCTCCATGACCTCACGGCGCACAGTCTCCTCAAGCGACTCACCTATCTCGTTAAAGCCTGCCACAAGTGCGTACTTTTTATACTCTCTGCCATTGTATTTTGTCAAAAGCAGCTTATCTCCATTTGTAACTCCCACTATCACTGCCGGATTGATGCGCGGGTAAACCATGTTGCCACAGACCGGACATCTGAGCATGCGCTCCACGTCGTCCTCTACCAGCCTGTTGGCGCATCTGCCGCAGAAATGGTTCTTATCATACCAGCCATCCAGATGAAATCCCGTTATCGCGGCAAGCACGTACTCCTTCGGTGCCGCGCTGCGCATATAGTGCCGGTTTATGAATTTGCCACCTGTTACTTCCAGTATATGCATTTTGTCAGCATGTGACAGTGCCACCCTGAAAAATGCAGTATCGTCAAGTGTAAACAGATACTGATATTTAGCATCGGGGCATTCTGCTTTTATATCCTCATATTTTGGAAAGCTTATCTGATGAATATCCTGATTGGATTCGTCAGCAGGCTTGTCCGATGCCTGCTGCACAAGAAGCTGTCCCCTGCTAAAAAAAAGGACCCTGCTGTCCGGGTCCGGCTGTATGTTTTTGTATGTTATGTCCCACGTATGTGGTGCAATGTCCTGAATCATTGTATGCCTCAATTTTCTTTATTTTCGGTTTCCGTTGCACCGTCTGATAATACAGGTAATCAGCCCGGAAATAGAATTTCCGCTGATTAACTATGTTATCATACGATGTTTATACGCTAAAAATCCGAGCGCCTCGCTTCGAACCATCACAACAGACGTTACCTCCACAGTTAACTCCCTCCAGGCTGCCTCGCGTCACATGAAAGCTTCTACTTAGTGCTGCTGTGTTCCCACCCTGACACGGTTCATAGATTTCCATTGCGCAAGACCCAGACGTCAACGCCACTTATGGAGGGCAGCTCCACCGCTTAAGCCCTCTACGAAGCATCACCCCAACTATAGCGGATTGTTGGTTCAAGGTACCGCTACCACCCCGGCTGCTCGGAGTCTTAAGTATACGCTATAATGCGGGGTTTTGTCAAGATTTATTGCAACTTCCTTGCCTTACGTTGTGGTTTTAACGACAATTTATTTTACTGTCCTTGAAGCTTGCGCTTCTTTCGCAGCTCCTTGAAAAAGGTAGAAAGCATGGTGCTGCATTCGTCGCCGCAGATGCCTATATCTGTCTGCACCTGATGGTTGAACTGCTGCATCTGCAGTAGATTGATGATTGAGCCTGCACAGCCTGCTTTCGGATTCATTGCTCCTATTACCACCCTGGGAATACGTGCCTGTACTATTGCTCCGGCACACATCTGACAGGGCTCAAGGGTGACGTACATGGTGCATTCCTCAAGACGCCAGTCTCCGGTCTTTTTGCTGGCTTTACGGATGGCAGAAAGCTCAGCATGAGCGAGTGGATTTTTGTCGGTATTTCTGCGGTTGTAGCCACGTGCGATGATTTTGTCACCGGCTACAATTACGCAGCCTATCGGCACTTCATCGAGTGCGTATGCTTTTTTTGCCTGTTTTATTGCCTGTTTCATATATTTTTCATCTTGTGTCATATTTGTCTGCTCCATGTGTTATAATCTATTTATCATGATACACCAAATGTGAAAGAAGGAAAATATGTTTTTTCAATATGAAACCCCACGCCTGCTTCTTAAGGTATTGCGCGCTGATTGTGCCCCGCAGGTTTTGGATTTTTACAATAGGGATAAAGAGCTTTTCGAAATGTATGAAATAGACCGTGTGCCGGACTTTTATACTGTGAAGCACCTGCAGAAGGTGCTCAGATATGAATACAATATGGCTGTCAAATCACAGCTTTTCAGATTTTATGTTTTTGAGAAAGAAAATCCGTACCGGATTATCGGCACTGTGTGTATACATAATATCGCTCCGGCTTTCTACGGAAGCTGTGAAATTGGCTATAAATTTTCCAGTGAGTTTCACCACATGGGGTATGCCACTGAGGCAGTCGGCTTCTGCACCAAGCTTGCCTTTAATGAGCTTCGCATGCACAAAGTGACGGCGGTTGTCCACCCGGGAAATGTGCCTTCGATGAAGCTTCTTAATGGGCTTGGCTTCGTGCAGGAGGGACTGCTTAGGGATTATCTGATGCTGCATGGACAGTGGTGTAATCACTATATATATGGGCTTGTTAATAAATAAGCCCATTTACACCTCTCTCACCACAGCAGTGATCAGTTCTGTAAACTGCTTTGCCACGCGGTCTGCGGTTTCCTGCACTTCCTTGTGGTTGAGCTTTTTGTCGGATAGTCCTGCTGCAAGGTTGGTGATACATGAGATTCCGCAAACCTCAAGTCCCATATGACGCGCTGCAAGTGCCTCACAGGCTGTACTCATTCCGACGGCATCTCCTCCGAGGATTTTACACATACTGACCTCGGCCGGGGTCTCATACTGCGGGCCTGTGAGCTGTACGTAGACTCCTTCCCTAAGCTTTATGCCTAGCTTATCTGCCTTTTCTTTTACGATTTCCCTCATTCTGCGGCTGTATACCTCGCTCATATCCGGAAAACGCTCGCCCAGCTCATCAATATTGGCTCCGATCAGCGGACTTGGTATGGCTGTCGCGATATGGTCCGAAATCAGCATAAAGTCTCCCGGATTAAAATCAGTATTGAGACCGCCTGCCGCATTTGTGAGTATCAGCTTTTTTGCGCCCATCATTCCCATGAGGCGTGTCGGTAGCACAACGTCTGTTATTGGATATCCCTCATAATAATGTACTCTGCCCTGCATGATGACAACGGGCACACTATCCACATATCCAAATACAAACCTGCCCTTGTGTCCGGGAACTGTAGATGTCGGAAAGCCCTTGATATCCTTGTAATCTATTGTTGTCTCTATCTTAATCTGCTCTGCATAGTCTCCAAGTCCCGAGCCCAAAACTATGGCTGTCTCCGGTACAAAATCTGTTTTTTCACGCACACTTGCAAGGCATGTGGTGAGTTTTTCATATATACTGTTCATTTTTTTCTCCATATATTTTCTGTCTAAGTTTAAAAAATTCCTGAGATATTACCCATTAAAGCTCTTCAAGAATAGAATGTCCGATGGTACCCTCCGGCATTTTTACGCCGAAGTTGTCAGTAATTGTGGCTCCAATCACCGCAAAGGTGGCTTCCTCCTCAATTGCGCCGCCGCCCTTCATGCTCTTCGAATATGCGATAAATGGCACATACTCGCGTGTGTGGTCCGTTCCCTTGTAGGTAGGGTCGTTTCCGTGGTCTGCGGTCAGTATGAGCAGATCATCATCCCTTAGCTTTTCCATTAAAATGCCCAGGTTTTTGTCAAATTTCTCAATTTCCTCTCCGTAGCCTGTCACATTTCTGCGATGTCCCCACAGTGCATCGAAATCGACCAGATTCACAAAGCACAACCCTTTAAAATCCTTCTCACAAATATCAATGGTCTGCTCCATTCCATGAACCGAGCTTTTTGAGCGGAATGCCTCTGTAATGCCCTCTCCGCAGAAAATATCATTGATTTTGCCGACTGAAATGACATCCAGTCCACTGTCCTTTAATTCATTTAATGCAGTAAGACCGGTCGGTTTAAGCGCGTAGTCATGCCTGTTTGAGGTTCGCACGAACTCACCCTTTTTCTTTCCCACATACGGTCTTGCAATGACGCGCCCTACTCTCCACTCGTCCTTGAGTGTTATTTTTCTGGCTATCTCACAGCAGCGGTAGAGATTCTGTAAATCAAAGGTCTCCTCATTACCGCAAATCTGAAGCACCGAATCCGCTGACGTGTATACAATCATCGAACCGTTCTTTATCTCTTCCTCTCCGAGCTCCTCGATTATCTCAGTGCCGCTGGCGCTCTTGTTGCCTATGACCTTTTTTCCGCACTGCTTCTCAAGCTCAGCGATGAGCTCCGGTGGAAATCCGTGCTCTGTGAAGGTCTTAAACGGCTTTTCGGTTTTTATGCCCATCATCTCCCAGTGGCCTGTCATCGTGTCCTTGCCGTTGCTTGCCTCTGCCAGCCGCGTAAATCTGCCGATTGGCTCAGCAGCCGGCTGCATCTGACCGTCACAGTGCAGATCTCCAACGATGAAATGTATCAGGTCGTGGGCGAAAAAGAATAAAGGCAGCACCACATAATTCGGCGAGAGGTGTTGCCTAAAAAATAAAGCGATAAAAAGTGCCGCAGGAGCAAGAGACCTCTCTCTTGTCCTGCGGCGCTTTTTCTGATACGATGGGGCTATAAAAAACAGGGAGGCCGCTATGAAGATCTATTCAGTATACGATGCGGAGTTCGTGCGCTACGGGCGCGTGCATTCCGGTATAGAGAGCGCGGCGCTGCTGCGCGAAATGGAAAAGATCCCCCTGCCGGAGAGCGGCACGGCGTATGAGCCGTCCATCGCCGCGCTCGAGGCGTGCGAAGCGTTCGCGGACTATCGGACGAGTGTGTTCGGCGGCATGCCGGTGCAGCTCGGCATGTGCTGGGGGCGCAATACAAAGCTTAACTGCCTTGAATACCACCGCGACAGCGAAATCAACATCGCCGTAACCGACCTGATCCTGATCCTCGGAAAAGAACAGGACATCACCGAAGACCACACCTACGACTCATCCAAAATGGAGGCCTTCTTAATCCCGGCCGGAACCACCATTGAAGTCTACGCAACCACCCTCCACTACGCACCATGCAACGTGGCAGCCAGCGGCTTCAAATGCGTCGTAGTCCTTCCAAAAGGAACCAATACCGACATCACCCTGGAAGAAAAACACACCCCGGAAGACGACCTGCTCTTCGCCAGAAACAAATGGCTCTTAAGCCACCCGGATGCAAACATCGCTGGAAGCGTAGCAGGCATCAAAGGAGAAAACCTCTCGGTAAAATAAAACCAGAGACAAAACCAGAAATCAGAAACACTGCCCCAAAAGAGCAGTTCTGAACATAAAAAGAAACCAAAAACCAAGAAAACCCAAAAAGGAGGATCTTCAAAAATGATCAACAATACACCGGAAATCAAATTAGGTATCGTTGCAGTAAGCCGTGACTGCTTCCCGAACAGCCTTTCCGAGAACAGAAGAAAAGCAGTCGTAAAAGCATACGACGGAGAAATCTACGAATGTCCAATCATCGTCGAGAATGAAATCGACATGATGAACGCACTCGAAGACCTGAAAAAAGCAGAGTGTGATGCACTTGTTGTATACCTTGGAAACTTCGGACCGGAGACCGAGGAAACCCTGCTTGTAAAATACTTCGACGGACCTTGCATGGTAGTAGCAGCAGCAGAAGAGACCGGCGACGACCTTGTAGGCGGACGCGGCGATGCATACTGCGGCGTTCTGAACGCAAGCTACAACCTGAAACTGCGCAACCTGCACGCATACATTCCGGAGTACCCGGTTGGCGATGCAGAAGACGTAGCAGCCATGATCAAAGATTTCGTACCGGTTGCAACTGCAGTTGTAGCTGTTAAGAACCTGAAAATCATCAGCTTCGGACCGCGTCCGACCAACTTCCTGGCATGTAACGCACCGATCAAACAGCTGTACAACCTCGGCGTAGAAATCGAAGAGAACTCCGAGCTTGACCTGTTTGAAGCATTTAACAAACACGCAGGCGACGAGAGAATCCCGGCAGTCGTAGAAGATATGGCAAAAGAGCTCGGCGAAGGAAACCTGAAACCGGAAATCCTGCCGAAACTGGCTCAGTACGAGATCACCCTGTTAGACTGGATCGAAGCACACAAAGGCTCCAGAAAATACGTAACCCTGACCGGAAAATGCTGGCCGGCATTCCAGACACAGTTCGGATTCGTTCCTTGCTATGTCAACAGCCGTCTGACCAAGATGGGCATCCCGGTATCCTGTGAGGTAGATATCTACGGAACACTGTCCGAGTTCATCGGAACCGTTGTATCCAAAGACACCGTAACACTCCTCGACATCAACAACACCGTTCCGAAGGATATGTATGAAAGCGAAATCAAAGGCAAATTTGATTACACCTTAAAAGATACCTTCATGGGATTCCACTGCGGAAATACCGCTTCCACCAAACTGGCATTCTGCTCTATGAAATATCAGATGATCATGGCAAGAACCCTTCCGGAAGAAGTAACACAGGGTACCCTCGAGGGAGATATCGTTCCTGGAGACATCACCTTCTATCGTCTGCAGAGCACATCTGACGCAAAACTGCGCGGATACATCGCAGAGGGCGAGGTTCTTCCTGTAGCAACACGTTCCTTCGGAAGCATCGGTATCTTCGCTATTCCGGAGATGGGCAGATTCTACCGTCACGTACTGGTAGAGAAAAACTATCCGCATCACGGCGCAGTAGCATTCGGACACTTCGGAAAACCGTTATTCGAAGTATTCAAAATGCTCGGTGTTGAAGTAGATGAGATCGGCTACAACCAGCCGAAGGGTGTTCGTTACCCGACAGAGAATCCGTGGGGCTAATCCGTTCCGGAAGATTCACTGAAAAATAAGAAAGATATGTAGTAACGCATAAGCAAAAGGGCGGAGCAGAGATCTAGGTCTGCTGCCGCCCTTTTTGAAAAAGAGTAGAAAAAGGAGATTCGACATGTATTTTATTGGTGTTGACCTTGGTACTTCCGCTGTCAAACTGCTTCTGATGGACGAGGAAGGCAAAATTGTAAATATTGTATCGAGAGAGTATCCGCTGTATTTCCCGCCTCATGTGCACAATTTTGTTTTTTAATTATTTTATTTAAAGCTTTTTCGTAACATGCCTCAATCCATTCTTCACTGTTTTCTGCATCATAATTATCTAATTTTTTTGCTTCTTCAACAATTTTTTCTCTAGTGTTCTTTCTTTCTTCTTTTTCCTCTTCACTTGTAGAACTTGATGTTCCATTTCCACCTAAGATCTTTGCTGATGACAAAAACTTTGAATTTTTAACATAAACTGTTATTTTTTCACTTTCTAGTTTCTTTGTTACTATTGTGTCAGTTATATTATTTGAAAAACCTACAATAAAGTTCATGAAAAAGATTGACAATGTTAAGAAAAATAATGAACTTATCCATTGTTCAACAGCCTTTTTAGTTTTTATTTCCTTTTTGGGTGTTTTTTGTAACTTTCCATTAATAGCTTTAGAAAAAGGTAAAAAATCAAAGTCGGGTGAAATTCCAGAAGTAACAATAACCACAGCCATATATACTAAAACTGTAAGCATACCTGCAACTGCAATGTAAAGAGAAATTCTATACACATTTCTTACTACTTCTCTAATCATCATATATCCAGATTGACTCTCTTCTGTTTCATTGCTTTTCCCAAAAAAATCTATACTCCCAATGTCTTTTGAACTATTTAAAACTTTTTCAATGGTTGTTTGTATTCCTGCTGGAATTCTTTCATTTGATATAAGAGATTTTGCATCAATTTTTACATCATATGAAGCTGGCTCTTGATTTCCATCAAGTATTGTAAAATCAACCATTTTTTTAACCTCATCTATTGTATATGCATAAACATTGCTATTGTTTACAAGGCATATAATGCAAAATAAACTTGCAAATATTATAAAAAATTTACTTATTATTTTTTTCAATTTATATGCCCCCTTTTTATTTATATTCTGATATGTCTATCTTTCCATTTGGATTTACTATAACTCTTATTTTGTCTTCTTTAGGGTTGTTTAATTTAAATACTATACCTAATCGACTTGTACTTTCTTGGTATTCATATTTTTGAACTTCAGCATTCGTAACATTCACATAGTGATTGTCTATAATATATCGTTTTATAGCTTTATTAAATTCATCAATATCTTGAATATATTTTGATATTTCTTGAGTTATTCCTTTTACTTCAAAAGAATAATTATTCATTGGGTCAGGTGTTCCTTCCCCGAGCAGTTCCCCAGAAATTCAAATCATTGTTTTCAGGTAATTCATTATTATTATATGCCTGCGTATTATTAAGGTTTGTATTATTATTTGTTTCATTCACCAAATTTTCTTTACTAAAATTACCCGTATCATTTGATATAGTATTATTATTTGTAAAAAACATTATATTTGCAATAAAAAGCAATACTCCTACCAAACATATTATTAATAATAAAATTATAATTCCAATTACTTTCGTTTTCTTCACATTAATTCTCCTTATCTTCTTACTCTACCGAATGCATAGAAATGTTCTCCATTCCACCATCCTCCTTGATATTGGGTAATTTTTACACCGACCCGATGCTTGTGAACCTGTATCTATAATCCATTCTCCCTCAATACCATTTACTGTCATCTGTCCTAAATAAATTCCAACGTGTGAAATTTTACGGGAATTATTATATTCAGCATACGCACCAGAATATGTTTTTTGCAAAAATATTAAGTCGCCTGGTTGTCTATCTTCTACTGCTACGCCTGTACAATAGTTAAAATAAAGTCCCTCTGCTGTAGAATCCCCTAGCCTTGCAACTCCAGAATGTGCCAAACAATGGATTGTCCATGATGAGCAATCATAATAAGACATACAATTATCTAAATTTAAATTGCTGTGGTCCATTATATATGTTCTTCCCCTATTATTTAAAAATTCATTAAACATTGCCTCAATTTCATCATTCGCAAAATCTTCTCCAACTATTGTTTCACTTGCATTAACATTTATTCCAGCTCCATTTATATTTCCATCTGTGTTCTTTGCTTCATTTTCTTTATCATTCAAATTTTTAATATCATATAAAGTTGTAACATTGTCTTCATCATTAACAGAATTTTCAAAAAGAACAGCTAAATAATCCCAAAAATCTCTAAGCCATCCACCTATAATACCACCAACAGATGAATCATCATTGCCTGCTCCAGATGAACCATCAAGATAGTTATATGGTCCTTCTAATCCTGTAGGTCCGTCTGGATTTTCAAGCCAGCTTCCTCCATTTGCAATTTGTGTAACTCCTGTTAAAGTCGCCATCATAGCCGAAAGGCCTTCATAGTCACCAATTGCATTTGGCGTTATAATCTCTATAATATTGCATTGTTCGCTATTTCTTCCAGCAAGATGTCCATATGCTATACCATCATATATATATGCGTCATCTACCCAAGTGTCTTTTGCATCAAATATCATGCATGGATAAACTTTATCTTCTCCATTATATGTCAAATATATATCAACATAATCCCCTGGTAATCCAAAAACCGGTGTTAATGCCACTAAATACCTTTTTTCGCCATCAATTTCCAAGTAAGCCCATCCAGCTTCTGAAAGTTCTCCCTGTCTTATCCATTCTTCTTTTAGCTTTTTTTGTGTGCCAGCGGTAAAACTATTTTGCATACTTTCACATGTTGCCCCACTTTGGTCAACTTCTTCTGGTATTTTTATTGCATCTCCAGCTTCCGGTACACTTATTTCATGTTGCGCATCCGCCCTATCCCAAACTACTGTAGTTTTAAATGCAATAGCTTGTCCTAAAAATCCTCCCCAAGAAGAAACTAAAACAATAAATACACATATTAATCCAAATAATTTTTTTCCTATTTTTTTGTTCATATTTTGCTCCTTTCTTAGGAAATTAATACTTTCCACTTGCTTCCAATTAACATCAGTGTAGTTTCTACGGGACAAGCAGGTAAATTGTCGTTGTTTTTTTTGTTATTCATACAAACACTCCTGTATTTTTATTACATAAATTATATCATACAGTATACGAAAAATCAAAATAGTATGCATTAGTTTCTTCTAGGTAACTATGGTACAAATAAGTGCGTACTTTACAATTTGGGTTAAAATTTATACAATTATATAAAAGAGGAATTAAAGACGGAGGTACAAATATGAATACAGAAGATTACATTAAATTTTTGGAAAAGGAAATTCATACAACTATTATTGCAACAGTAGATGAAAAGGGATTACCTGTAACCTGTGCCATAGATATTATGCATAGTGATGAAAAA
>ENA-ORSC01001347-ORSC01001347.1-human-gut-metagenome-genome-assembly--contig:-NODE-1347-length-17100-cov-5.663010_pt1 | contig 17100 bp, 10 predicted proteins | sample MGYA00242178_ERZ509140 | MGnify/ENA primary metagenome ERZ509140 (study PRJEB26280, sample SAMEA2338681) | human gut metagenome | biome: human gut; feature: human-associated habitat; material: faeces... | reverse complement strand
TGCGGCTGTGGTTGGGGGCGTCCCGTTCCGGGTCCTGGGTGCGCAGGCCGTGCGGGCCGTCCGAGACCATCAGGGTGGGAATGCCCAGGCGTTCCACGGTTTTGGTGTGCCAGAAATCCGCGCCGGAGCAAAGCCCGGCCTTTTCTTCCAGCGTGAGCTGGGCAACCAGTTCGGGAATGTTGTGTTCCATCAAAAAGTCATCCTCCTTTTGTCCACCAGCTGCGGGTGGGGGCAAGGGCAGGTGGCGGTTGTTCGGGCAGTGGAAACGTGCCGGATACACCGTTCCGCCCACGCTGCCTCCGGGGTGTGCCAAAATGGACACACACCCCCATATTTTGTATCATTATACACCACTTTGCACGCGAAAAGATAGCCTTTTTATTAAAAAATGTAAAGTCTGAAAACTTTTTCTGTGCAGGATGTTGGTGCGTCTGGCATTGTATTTCCCCTCTGTTTCATGTAAAATTTAAAATTAGGATATACAGCGGCAAAAACGTTTTTTTGGCTGTATTCCAGGGAGGAAAAAATGAAAAAAGATAAACGGATTTTGGCCCTTGTTTTGGCGGCGGCCATGATGGGTACCACTGCGCTTCCGGTTTGGGCCCAGACCCCGGAAACGGCGGACAGCAGCGTGGTGGAAGTGGAAGGCACGCTGGAAAACATCATAGCTGCCCGTGAAGCACTGGCTGCGCGGCCGGCAACGCTGGCGGAGGATGACAACAACATTCAGGCGGCGCAGACCATGGTGGAGCGCGTGGCCAATGCCGTAAAGAACCATACGGAAACAGCAGAGAAAGTAAATATCAAAGACCTGAACTTGGATAAAGATCTGGTGCTTTCCACCCTGGCTGACCTGAATGCGCGTGTGGAAGGCGGCGAGGCCATCAGCAAATTGTCCTGCTATTATAGCAGAGATACCGGGCTGGCGGTGGCAATCGGCCTTGAATACTGCACGGCGCAGGATGTTGCCGCCATGCAGGTAAAGCTGGACCAGCTGGTGGACCAGGCCAACACCCTGTGCCAGACGGATCTGGAAAAGGTGTTCTATGTGCATGAATGGCTGGTGCAGAACATTGCCTATGACCGGGAACACCTTAGTGATGATGTGCAGGACGACCACAACCTGCGCGGCGCCCTGCTGGAAGGGACTGCCGTCTGTGACGGTTACGCCAAAACGTATGCCCTTACCCTGCGCAAGCTGGGTATCACTGGTGTGCTGGTAACCAGTAAAGATATCGGCCATGCGTGGAACATGGTCGAGCTGGACGGGAACTGGTACCAGGTGGACTGCACCTGGGATGACCCGGTGGACGGTTCGGATCAGCTGGGATATTGCATGCATAAACACCTGCTGTGTACCACAGAGGAGATGAACACCAACCATAACGATGACGGCGATGACAGCGTTGCCTTTGACCTTGAAAACCTTGGCACGCAGAACATCGTGAACCTGGCCACCGATGACACCTATGAAAACACCTGGTGGAAAGACAAAAAGAGTGCAATCTTCCCGTGCGGGGGCGACTGGTACTATGCGTCCGGCGAACGCCTTTTCTGGCGTGATGACCTGGGCGACTGTGATTCCAACCTGGCGCATGAAGATGATTCGGGTGTGGTTGCCGGCAGTATTGCGCTGGACGGAACGCTGCTGGTCGCCACGGACAAACAAGCGTGCGAGCAGAGCAGCTGGATCAAACAATATGAACTGGATCCGGCCAGCCATGAAGTGACCGAGAAAAAGAAGGAAAGTCTCCAAAGCATCGGCATTGCGGCCCAGTGGGATGGCATTTATTATGCCGTAAGCCAGCAGGAATACCACCAGGATGTGCGCCAGTATATCAAGACAAGGGATATCCCAGTCCCCACAGCAACCCCGACTGCTGTACCTACCGCAACGCCTACTGCAACGCCTACTGCAACGCCTACCGCAACACCTACCGCGACCCCCGCTGCAACGCCGGTCAAGCCGACTGCTACACCTACCGCTACCCCTGTGAAACCCACCGCAACCCCTGCCAGCGGCTATACCGGTTGGAAAACCGTGAACGGCAAGGATTACTGGTACGAAAACGGCGTAAAGCAGGGCACCACTGGCCGCGGCAAAGAAATTTATGACCCCGATTCCGACGCCTGGTACTGGCTGGACGCCAACCAGGGCGGCGCAAAAGCCGTCAATAAGGATGTCTACCAGGAATCCAACGGCGGCAAATGGGTGCGCTACGATGCAAACGGCCATATGATTAAAGGTTGGGATACCAACGATGACGGCACCTATTACTTTGACCTGATCACCGGCGCCATGGCCAAGGGCGATATTGTGGTGGACAACCTGCCCTGCAGCTTTGATGCCACCACCGGCATTGGCTGCAACCTGATGTGGCACAGCATGGACGGCAAAGATTACTGGTACGAGGCTGGCAAGCGCCAGGGTTATGACCCCAACAATGCAGCCTACCGCGGCAAAGAAATCTATGATCCGGCCTCCGATGCCTGGTACTGGCTGGATAACGTGCAGCAGGGTGCTAAAGCCGTCAGCAAGGATGTATACCAGGAATCCGAAGCCGGCGACTGGGCCGAAAACGCAGACGGCACCGGCAAGTGGGTGCGGTATGATGCCAACGGCCACATGGTAAAAGGCTGGGATACCAACAATGACGGCACCTATTACTTTGACCAGGTGTACGGCACCATGGCCAAAGGCATTGTGACGATCGACGGCAATCTGTACCTTTTTGATGTTGATACCGGCGTGATGCAGGCCAGCATTACAGCCAGCGAGGAAGCCATGGCAGACCGCGTGATCGAGCTGGTCAACCAGGAGCGCACCTCCCGCGGGCTGCAGCCCCTGCTCAAGCACGATGGCCTGATGGTTGCCGCCGCGGCCCGCGCCAAGGAGCTTTCCCAGCGATACAGCCACACCCGCCCCAACGGTTCTGAATGCTTTACCATTTTGTGGCACCTGGGCATTGACTATGGCTATGCCGGCGAAAACATTGCCATGGGCCAGAGAACCCCGGAGATCGTGATGAACGACTGGATGAACAGCTCCGGCCACCGCGCCAACATCCTGAACGAAAACTATGACTGCATCGGCGTTGGCTACACCATGGTGGACGGCCACCCCTATTGGGTGCAGCTGTTTACCGGTGACTTTGATTTATAAGTAGTTTGTAAACAAATTTAAAACACAGCCCCGCAGCCGTTGCATTTTTTCGGCTGCGGGGCTATACTGTTTCCATACGCTTAACATATGCCAACTATTTACATATAGTAACAGAAAGGAGAACCTTTATGGAGGGACATATTGGTGACCAGCGCAGCAAAGCCGTGATGCGCTATCTTGACCGGCTGAAAAAGTCTGTGCGCCGCGGGGCGTCTTTAAGCCTTGCCAACGCCCCCAAGCTGCATCTTGGCATTCTGGAAGGGCTGAACCACGCCATTGAGGTGCGCGGCCAGGATGGTGCCGTGTATGTTTCGGACCTGGCGGAGATTTTCAAGCAGCCGCTGCCGGCGATTTCCCGCGGACTGCGCACACTGGAGCAGGATGGCCTGGCCCAGCGCCAGACCGATCCCAATGACCGCCGCCGCACTCTGGTGCGCATCACCCCAAAAGGGGAGGAATCCCGCCTGATCTGCGAAAGCCGTCTGAATGATTACATCACCGGCATTATGGATGACCTGGGCGAAGAATTTTGCCAGCAGTTTGCAAAGGATGCCGAAACCCTGCTGCAGGCCATTGAGCGCCAGAACGAAAAGCTGCTGGCCGAAAAGGAGAAGATGCCATGATAAAAATTTTCAAACATCTGGCCAAACACTGGGCGGCCTGCCTTGTTATTATTGCCCTGCTGTTGGTGCAGGCATACGGCGATTTGACCCTGCCGGACTACACCAGCAAAATTGTGGATACCGGCATCCAACAGTCCGGCATTGCGGACGCTGTGCCAGAAGTAGTGCGGGATTCCACCCTACAGGTGCTGGAGCTGCTGATGACGGACGCGGACGCCGCCGCGGTGGAAGCCGCTTACACCCAGCCGGGCGGCACCGACAACGCACTCTCCTCCGCTACCAGCTTACAGAAAAAGCTCGCATCCCCCTATACGGTCCGCCTGCTGCGGGCCGATGCGGACCGGGATACGCTGGCGGAGGTATTTTCCACCCCGGATATTGTGCTCTATCTGGCTTCCGCTCAGGCAGCCGGGGAGGGCAACGCCCCGGATGCCGCCGCGCTGGATACCGTTACCGCCCAGTTTGCGGCCATGACCCAGATGCCCGGTTTCAGCCGGGATGCCGTACAGGCCCAGCTGGCCGCAGCCATGGGTCAGGCCGGCGAAAGTGAGCTGAGCGGGCTTTCAGCCCAGGCAGTGCTGCTGGTGGGGCTGGAATATCAGGCCCTTGGCATCAGCGATGCGGTACAGATGAACTACCTGATGCAGACCGGCGGCCGGATGCTGGGGCTGACCCTGTTGATGGTTGCCGCCGCGGTTCTGGTGGGGCTGCTTGCTTCCCGCGTGGCGGCTGCCATTGCGCGGGATCTGCGCCGCGGTGTGTTCCGCCGGGTGGTCAGCTTTTCTGCCTCTGAAACGGATAAGTTTTCCACCGCATCCCTCATCACCCGCACCACCAACGATGTACAGCAGATCCAGATGACCTGCGTAATTTTGCTGCGCATGGTGGCGTATGCCCCCATCCTTGGCATTGGCGGCATCATCCATGTGGCGCAGGCGGGTTCCAGCCTGACCTGGATCATTGTGCTGGCCGTCGCTTTGCTGCTGGCGCTGATTACGGTATTGATGCAGTTTGCCATGCCCAAGTTCAGGATCATGCAAAAGCTGGTGGACCGGCTGAACCTGGTATCCCGCGAGATTTTGACCGGCATTATGCCCATCCGCGCATTCAGCCGCGAACAGCACGAGGAAGCACGCTTTGACGCCGCCAACACCGACCTGATGCGCACCCAGCTGTTCACCAACCGGGTAATGGCCGCCATGATGCCCTTTATGACCCTGATTATGAACGGCACTTCCCTGCTGATCGTCTGGTTCGGCGGCAAACAGATTGATGCCGGCACCATGCAGGTGGGCAGCATGATCGCCTTTATCACCTACACGATGCAGATCGTGATGTCCTTCCTGATGCTGACGATGGTTGCCGTGATGCTGCCCCGTGCCGGCGTTGCCGCGGACCGCATTGACGAAGTGCTGACCACCGAGCCGGCCATCCATGACCCGGTGCCGGAAGCCATCCCCGCTGACCTCAATCAGCACCACTGGAACGGCGAAGTCGCATTCCATCATGTCAACTTTACCTACCCCGGCTCCAGCGAGGACGCCCTGCACGATATTGATTTTGTCGCCAAACCCGGCCAGACCACGGCCATTATCGGCTCCACCGGCTGCGGCAAAACCAGTTTGCTGCATTTGATCACCCGTTTTTATGATGTGACCGGCGGCAGCGTGACGGTAGACGGCGTGGATGTGCGCCAGATGCCACAGAGCACCCTGCGCGGCCTTTTGGGGTATGTGCCGCAAAAGGGCGTACTGTTCAGCGGCACGATTGATTCCAACCTGAAATTCGGCGGCGAGAATATCACCGATGCCGATGTGCGCACCGCCGCCCGCATTGCCCAGGCGGAAGAGTTCATCTCCGCCAAGCCGGAGGGGTACGAAAGCCCCATTGCCCAGGGCGGCACCAACGTTTCCGGCGGGCAGAAGCAGCGGCTTTCCATCGCCCGCGCCATTGCCAAACACCCGAAGATCTACCTGTTTGATGACAGTTTCTCCGCGCTGGACTACAAGACTGATGTTGCCCTGCGCCGCGCGCTGAAAGCCGAAACCGGCGACGCCACCGTGATTATTGTGGCACAGCGCATTTCCACTGTGCTGCACGCCAACCAGATTTTGGTTCTGGAAGATGGCCGCATTGTGGGCAAGGGCACCCACGCCCAGCTGATGGAAAGCTGCCCGGCTTACCAGGAAATTGCCCGCAGCCAGCTGAGCAACAAAGAGCTGGACCTGAAAGGAGGGGAAGCCTGATGCCGCGTCCCGGACGAATGACGACCCAAAAGGCAAAAGACTTTAAGGGCACCATGCGCAGCCTGCTGGCAGAGCTGGGGCACTACAAGTTCCGCCTGATTGCCGTGATTGTTTTTGCCGTTCTTTCCACAATTTTTAATATTGCAGGCCCCAAGGTGCTGGCCAAAGCCACCACTGCCCTGGCCACCGGCTGGGTGGCCAAGCTGCGGGGCACCGGCAGCATTGACTTTGGCTATATCGGCAAAATCCTGCTGATCCTGCTGGTCATGTATCTGGTTTCCGCTGCGTTCAGTTTCTGCCAGAGCTGGATCATGAGCGGGCTTTCGCAGAAGATGTGTTATGACTTCCGCCGCCAGATCAGCGAAAAGATCAACCGCCTGCCCCTTGCCTATTTTGAAAAGCGCACCGTGGGCGAGGTACTTTCCCGCATTACCAACGATGTGGACACCCTGGGCCAGAGCCTGAACCAGAGCATTACCCAGCTGATCACCAGCATTACCACCATGATCGGCGTGCTCATCATGATGCTGACCATCAGCCCCACGATGACGCTGATTGCCATTTTGATCCTGCCGGTCTCGATGGCGCTGGTGCTGTTGGTGGTCAGGTTCAGCCAGAAATATTTCCGCGCCCAGCAAAAAGTTCTGGGCTCCGTGAACGGCCAGGTGGAGGAAGTATATTCCGGCCACAATGTGGTCAAAGCGTTCAACCGCGAAGATGCCGTTCTGAATGATTTTGACGAAGCCAACAACCGCCTGTTTGAATCCGCCTGGAAAAGCCAGTTCCTTTCCGGCCTGATGCAGCCCATCATGACCTTTGTGGGCAACCTGGGCTATGTAGCAGTGGCCGTTTCCGGCAGCATTTTTGCCGCGCGCGGCATCATCACCATTGGTGACATCCAGGCGTTCATCCAGTATGTGCGCAACTTCACCCAGCCCATCCAGCAGCTGGCCCAGGTCAGCAACATGCTGCAAAGTATGGCGGCGGCTTCGGAGCGCGTGTTTGAATTTTTGGGTGAGCCAGAAGAAGAACAGAACGCTGACCCCGCCCGCCGGGCAGACCCCGCCTGCATTGACGGCCAGGTCACCTTTGACCATGTCAAGTTTGGCTACACGCCGGAAAAGACTGTTATCCGGGATTTCAGCTGCGATGTAAAACCCGGCCAGAAAGTTGCCATTGTCGGCCCCACCGGCGCAGGCAAAACCACCATGGTCAAGCTGCTGATGCGCTTTTACGATGTCAACTCCGGCGCCATTACGCTGGATGGCCACAACGTAAAGGACTTTGACCGCAGCGCCCTGCGCGAAGGCTTTGGCATGGTATTGCAGGATACCTGGCTGTTCCAGGGCACCATTATGGAAAACATCCGCTATGGCCGCCTGGATGCCACCGATGAGGAAGTCATCGCCGCCGCCAAGGCCGCCTGTGCCGACCACTTTATCCGCACGCTGCCCGGCGGCTACCAGATGGAGTTGAACGAGGATGCTTCCAACGTGAGCCAGGGCCAGAAACAGCTGCTGACGATTGCCCGCGCCATTCTGGCGGACAACAAAATTTTGATTTTGGACGAAGCCACCAGCAGTGTGGACACCCGCACCGAACAGCGCATCCAGACCGCCATGGACAACCTGATGCGCGGCCGCACCAGCTTTGTGATTGCCCACCGGCTTTCCACCATCAAGGACGCCGACCTGATTTTAGTCATGCGGGATGGTGACATTGTGGAGCAGGGCACCCACGACGACCTGTTGGCCGCTGGCGGGTTCTACGCCGATTTGTACAACAGCCAGTTTGAAGATGTAAGCGCGTAATTTTTTCTCTGATAAAACAGCAAAAGCCCAAAGCTGCCGGTTAAGTGAACCGTGCCGCTTTGGGCTTTTGGGTTATAAAGAGATGTGCGGTCTTTTCTTTCAAAATCTCATCGCAGTGCTCATATTGTGCAGCCGTTTTCGATTTGTCCTTTCCAGTATAACACACTCTGCATTGCTTCTTCCACTTTTCTGCCAGGTTTCATTCCCAGCAGTCTACACATAAAAACACCAAAGGGCCAGCGTGCAGTGCTGGCCCTTTGGTGCGGTATAGGAAAACATAAAAAAGAGAATGGCAATGTTATTGGGTGTACCTGAAAATTCAAAATCCAAGCAGTTGGCTTCAGGTTCACCTTGGAGCGGCCTCACACGCCGCCGGGCAAGATCACACGATCTTGCGGGATTTGTGAACGCCGGTCTTTAAGAATTCGACCCATTCGGCCACGTTCACGGCGTGGTCACCAAGGCGTTCCAGATATTTGGTCACCATAAACAGATCCAGCGCGGTCTCTGCTTCGGTGGGGTGGGCGGCAATGTACTGGGCAATTTCGCTGCTGATGCGCCTGAACGCGGCGTCGATGACATCATCATGGGCGATCACTCCCGCGGCGGCGGCAAGGTCCACCTGCACATAGGCGGCAATGGAGCGTTTGACCATCTTCAGCACATCATCGCCCATTTTCAGGATATCTTCCAGCACGCCCACGGCATCGGTGGATTTGGCGTGCAGGTGCAGCACCAGTTCCGCAATATCGCTGGCCTGGTCGCCGATGCGCTCCACATCCGTTACCATTTTCAGGGCTGTACTGACCTTGCGCAGATCCGAAGCTACCGGCTGCTGGCGCAGCAGCAGCTGCAGGCAGCGGTGTTCGATCTCGTGTTCGCTTGCGTCGATCTGGCTGTCCCGCGCAACCACGCTGCGGGCCAGTTCAATATCATCATTGCGCAGGGCAGTCAGTGCGCTTTCAATGGCGGCACCGGCTTCGTGACCCATGCGGGCCAGCAAGGTATCCAGCTGCAAAAGCTCTTCATCATAAGATTTACGCACACTAGGCATGGTATTGCTCCTCCGATCAACCAAAACGGCCGGAAATATAATCTTCCGTACGCTTGTCCACAGGGGTGGAGAACAGGCGTTCCGTATCGCCCATTTCCACCAGCTCACCCAGCAGGAAGAACGCCGTCTTATCTGAAATACGGGCGGCCTGCTGCATGTTATGGGTCACGATTACGATGGTGTAGCGGTCCTTTAATTCCAGAGCCAGCTCTTCCACCTTGGAGGTGGAGATGGGGTCCAGGGCAGAGGTCGGTTCGTCCATCAGCAGAACTTCCGGCTCCACCGCCAGGGCGCGGGCAATGCACAAACGCTGCTGCTGGCCGCCGGACATGCCCAGCGCGCTTTTGTTCAGGCGGTCCTTCACTTCGTCCCAGATGGCAGCGCCGCGCAGGCTTTTTTCCACAATTTCATCCAGCTGCGCCTTACTGCGCACACCGTGGGTGCGGGGACCGTAGGCGATGTTATCGTAAATGCTCATCGGGAAGGGGTTGGGCTTCTGGAACACCATGCCAACCCGCTTGCGCAGCACATTGACATCCATCTTATCCTTATAGATATCCACACCGTCCAGCAGGATATCGCCGGAAATGCGGCAGCCTTCCACCAGGTCGTTCATGCGGTTCAGGCTCTTCAGAAAAGTAGACTTGCCGCAGCCGGAAGGACCGATGAACGCCGTGATCTCTTTTTCGGGGATGGCAATATTGATATTTTTCAGTGCATGGAAGCTGCCGTAATACAGGTCCATGTTTTTAACTTCGAATTTATTCATCATGCAGTTCCTTTCGGCATTACTTTTTGGCAAGGCGGCCGGCAATAAAGCTGGACAGGCTGTTGATGAGCAGCACCAGGATCAACAGCACCACGGCAGTGCCGTAGGTTTCATTGATATGCAGGCCCTCGTTGGAAAGCAGATACATATGGGTGGCAAGGGTACGGGTGGAGCTGAACACGCTGGCGGGCACGGCGGCAACGGTGCTGGCCGTGTAGATCAGGGCCGCGGTTTCGCCCACAATGCGGCCCGTTGCCAAAATCACGCCGGACAGGATGCCCGGCATGGCGCTGGGCAGCACAATGGTAAATACGGTGCGCAGCTTGCCGGCCCCCAGGCCAAAGCTGCCCTCGCGGTAAGAATCCGGCACTGCAAGCAGTGCTTCCTCGGTGGTGCGCATGATGACCGGCAGCACCATGATGGCCAGCGTGAAGGCACCGGCGATCAGGCTGTAGCCCCATTTGAGCTGCATGACAAAGAACAGCATACCGAACAGACCGTATACGATGGAGGGGATGCCCTGCAGCGTTTCGGTGGTGATGCGCACCACCTTGACCAGCTTGCTGCCGCGTTTGGCGTATTCCACCAGCCAGACCGCAGCAAAAATGCCCAGCGGTGTGGCAATGGCCAGCGAGAACGCCGTCATCAGAATGGTATTGATAAGCGCGGGCATCAGGGATACGTTGTCGGAATTATAGGTCCACTCAAACAGGGACGGCTTGAGGTTGGGAATACCGTTGACCAGGATATAGCCGATCAGGAACACAAGAATCGCCACGGTAATCAGGGCCGCCAGCCGCACCAGCCAGCGCATGACAAGGGCATACGCGCGGGCCGCCATGCGGTTTTCGTGGCGGGCGGGGGGAACGATTTTTGCATTTGCGTGGGTCATATCATCGGTTTTACCGGCGGTTGCAGCAAAATCAGCCATTCTTTTCGCCCCCCTTTACCAAACTAAAGCAGAGATTGATCAGCAGAATGAAAACGAACAACACAACGCCGGTTGCGATCAGCGCTTCGCGGTGCAGGTCTGCAGCGTAACCCATCTCGATGACGATGTTGGAGGTCATCGTGCGCAGCCCCTGGAACAAGCCCTTGGGCATCCAGGTCTGGTTGCCGGCAACCATCACAACGGCCATCGTTTCGCCGATGGCGCGGCCAACACCCAGGATTACAGCGGACATTACGCCGCTTTTGGCGGCGGGCAGCACCGCGCAAAACACGCTGCGCTCATGGGTAGCACCCAGAGCCAGGCTGCCCTCGTAATAGCTTTGGGGCACAGCGTCCAGGCTGGTTTTGCTGACCGTGATGATGGTGGGCAAAATCATGATGCCCAGCAGCAGGCTGGCGGTAAACAGGCTCATGCCCTTGCCGCTTTTCACGTGCAGCACAGTTTTGAAAAAGTCCGATTTGACCATAGCCTGCACCGCCGGGACCATAACGATCATGCCGAAGAAGCCGTACACGACCGAGGGGATACCGGCCAGCAGCTGTACCGCCGGCAACAGCACCTTGTTGATACGGGGCGATGCAAAGCGGGACATATAGATGGCCGTCAGCAGCCCAATGGGCACCCCCACAATGATCGCGCCTGCGGTGACATAGATGCTCCCCAGGATCATGGGCAGGATGCCGTACAGGTTGTTGCCGGGTTTCCAGGTGGTGCCAAGCAGGAACTTGAGGGGGCCGATCTCAAAAATGGTGGGCAGGCCGTTTGCAAATAAGAAGATGCAGATCAGCGCCACGGCCAGAATGGAGATGCACGCGCAGGCGGTAAATACACCCTGCATGACGATCTCTTTCAGGTGCGAAGTTGTTGTTTTCATTTTCCTATACTCTCCTGTCTTTGCTCAGGAACTATATACCGATGGCTTTCAAAAAACGGCCGTTGCCGCCTTTTGCCGCCGCAACAGCCGTCTTTTTTAGAAAGGGGGATTACTGAACGTCTGCCCAGGTGGTCAGCTCGCCGGTGTAGATGCCTTTGATCTGGTCAACGGTCAGGTTATCAGTGGGGTTGTCGTTGCTGACGATAACAGCAATGCCATCCTTTGCCAAGACAGTCGCCTTTGCGCCGCCCTCAACCTCAGAATCTTTCAGCTCACGGCTGGCCATACCGATGGTGTAGGTGCCATCCAGTGCGCCGGAAACGCCGGTGGTGGAGTCGGTGGTCTGGAGTTCCAGGGTTGCGTTGGGGTTCACGGTCTTATACGCTTCGATCAGTTTTTCCATCAGCGGGGAAACAGAGGAGGAACCGCCAACCACGATCTTGCCTGCGGGCTGGGTGCTGGTGTAATCAGCGCCAACATCGCCGATGTAACCTTCCTCGGTGGCCAGGGCCTGACCGTCGGTGCTCATGCAGTAAGCAATGAAGTCCACGGCAACGGGGTCGGCAGCTTCGCCGTTCGTAACGATGTTGAACGGACGAGCCAGGGTGTAAGTACCATCCTTCACGGTGTCAGCGCTGGGGGCAACGCCTTCCACGGTGACAGCCTTGACATCATTGTTCAGAGAACCCAGGCTGATGTAGCCGATTGCGGTCTCATCGTTGGAAACAGCGGTCAGAACGCCGTTGGTGGAGCTCTGGATGGCAGCCGCCTCGGTGGTGTTGTCAACCTTTTCGCCTGCATCGTTCTTGGCTTCCACACCGGTCAGCTCGATGAAAGCGCCGCGGGTGCCGGAGCCATCCTCACGGGAAATCACGGTGATGTCCTGATCGACATCGAAATCGCCGGCAGCCGGTGCAGCAGTGGCTTCACTGGAAGCAGCCTCACTGGAGACGGCCTCGCTGGAAACTGCTTCGCTGGAAGCAGCGGAGGATGCCGGGCTGGAACCACAGGCGGCCAGGCTGAGAGCCAGAGCAGCAGCAACTGCAACGGAAACATTACGCTTTAACATAAACTTTCTTCTCCCTTAATTGTATCTGTTATTCTATCTCACACATTCGCTCAGGGGTTCGTGTTTTCCTATTCGTTCTTCCTGAGTGCGTATTTATTGTACCGCGCTGTTTCCCCAGTATCGACCATAGTGCAGTACAATCCGGGTAAAGCTTTGGTAACGGAAACTTTCCTTTTGCAAAGTTTGTGTAAAGTTGCCCAAAATCAATACGCCAAATTTTTACAATGTGCCAATTTTAGCAGTTTTCTTGCGTTGATTCGACATTTTACACAGTCTTTACAATTCTTTTACTGGCTTTTGGTGTTCATAAAGCCCTGTTTTCTATTATAATAGGTAACGGTATCGTGCCATTGTGGGCATGTGCAAAACGATTTGATTCGGTTTTGCTCCGGGTGCGGCTGCACCCAACAATGAAAACATAACAAAAGAGAAATGGAAGTGTAACCCCCTGTATGAGCATTTTTAATGTGTTCACGCTGATGGGCGGTATTGCCATGTTCCTTTACGGCATGGACCTCATGGGCAAAGCCCTTGAGCAGACCGCTGGCAGCAAACTGCAAGGCATCCTTTCCAAAATGACAGCCAGCCCGGTGCGCGGGCTGCTGCTGGGCATGGTCATCACTGCAGTGATCCAGTCCAGCGGTGCCACCACCGTTATGGCGGTCGGCTTTGTCAACTCCGGCCTGATGGAGCTGCACCAGGCCATCGGTGTCATCATGGGCGCCAACATCGGTACCACCGTTACCGGCTGGCTGCTCTCGCTTTCAGGCCTGGAGGGTGATTCCTTCGCCATCCAGATGCTGAACCCCAACGCGTGGGCCCCCATCCTTGGCTTTATCGGCATCTTCCTTTATATGCTGGGCAAGGATAAGGACCGCCGCAGCGGCGTGGGCAAGATCATGGTGGGCTTTTCCGTCCTGATGGCCGGCATGAACACCATGTCCACCGCCATGAGTCCTCTGGCCGATGAGCCCTGGTTCATGGACCTGTTTCTGAGCTTCAAAAACCCGGTTCTGGGCGTGCTGGCCGGTGCCGTGCTGACGGCTGTGCTGCAGTCTTCCTCCGCTTCGGTGGGTATTTTGCAGGCCCTCACCTCCACCGGTGCCGTCACCTATGCGGCGGCGGTTCCCATCATCATGGGCCAGAACATCGGCACCACCGTTACCGCGCTGATCTCCTCTGCCGGTGCCAACAAAAATGCTAAGCGCACCGCATTTGTTCATCTGTACTTTAACCTCATCGGCACGCTGGTGTTCCTGTGCGGTTTTTACGGGCTGCATGCGCTGTTGGGATTCTCGTTCTACAACGAAACCGCCAACACCTTTGGCATTGCCATTGTGCACACGATATTCAACATTGTGACCACCGCCATCCTGCTGCCGTTCAACCGCGTGCTGGAAAAGCTGGCCATCCTGACCGTGCCGGACAGCAAGGATCAGGCGGGCGAACAGCATTCCCTGCTGGACGAACGCCTGCTTTCCACCCCGTCCGTTGCCGTTGGCCGCGCTATGCTGACCGGCGGCGATATGGCCGAGATCTGCCGCACCTCCCTGCTGCAGGCCATGTCCCTGACCCACAAGTGGGATGAAGCCATTGCCGACGAGGTGAACCGCAAGGAAGACGCTGTGGACCATTACGAGGACGTTCTGGGTACCTATCTGGTCAAGCTGAGTGCCAAGGCACTTTCCCGCGAGGACAACCGCACCATCAACACCCTGCTGCACACCATCAATGACCTGGAGCGCATCTCTGACCACTCGGTCAACCTGCTCAAGGCCGGGCAGGAAATTCAGGAAAAATCCATCCACTTCAGCCACGAAGCGATCGACGATCTTTCCGTTCTGGAGGCCGCCGTTCAGGATATCGTGAACCGCACCGTGGATGCGTTCCAGAAGAACGACTGTTACGCCGCCGGCAAGATCGAGCCGCTGGAGCAGGTTGTGGACGGCCTGGTGCGCGAAGTCAAAACCCGCCATATTGCCCGCCTGCAGGCCGGCGCCTGCACCATCGAGTACGGTTTTGTGCTGGATGATCTGCTGACCAACTATGAGCGCATTGCGGACCACTGCTCCAACATTGCCGTTGCCATGATTGAAGTATCGGAGGACCGCTTTGATACCCATGAATACCTGAACCACATCAAAAACGGTGAAAGCCCCAGTTTTGAAAAGCGCTATGAGCGCTACCGCGGCCGCTATACCTTTGAGCCCGGCCCCAGCGGAACTGCCGCTGCACCGGAGCAGAAAAAATAATTATCGCAGGGCTTTCCCCTGTAAAATGGGCCGGAACCTGTGGCATATCGCAGGTTTCGGCCTGTTTGTTTGGAGGATCTTATGATCTATATTGTTGAAGATGACGCATCCATCCGTGAGCTGGAGCAGTATGCTCTGCAAACCAACCAGTACACCGTCCGCGGGTTTGAGGACGGGGCTTCCTTCTGGGCTGCCGTGCGGGAGACCGTGCCCGACCTGGTGATTCTGGACGTTATGCTGCCCGATGAGGACGGCTACCAGATTTTGGGCCGCCTGCGGGAGACCGCCGCGACCCGCACCGTACCAGTCATCATGGTCACAGCCAAAACCAGCGAGATTGATGTGGTAAAAGGGCTGGACCACGGTGCAGACGATTACCTCTGCAAGCCGTTCGGCATTATGGAGTTCATCAGCCGCGTCAAGGCGGTGCTGCGCCGCGCCAGCACCGCACCAGCCAGCACCACCACCCTGCGGTTTGGAGACATCACGCTGGATGACGTTGCCCGCACCGTTACGGTGGACGGTGAGCCGGTGGAGCTGACCTTTAAGGAATATTCGCTGCTGCATTTCTTTTTGGAGCATCCCGAAGAAGTTCTGGCCCGCGAGCGCATCATGAAAGCCGTGTGGGATACCGACGACCTGTTGGAAAGCCGCACCATTGACATGCACGTGCGGACCCTGCGCCAAAAGCTGGGCCACGCCGGGGACGCCATCTGCACCGTGCGCAAGGTGGGGTACAAACTGTCCGCCAAGGGCACGGAGGCCGGGGAAGATGCCTGATACCGCCGAAACCGCCCACATCACTGCGCCACGCAGCATGGCTCACCTGTTGCGCACCACTTTGATGGCTGTGGGTATTTTGTCCCTCCTGCTCAGCGTGGTGGGGGCAGCGCTGCTGTTCCAGCACGCTTTTGCCGAGCAGTTTGACACCGACCTTTCCCGCACGGTGGAAGCTATTGCGGTGGGGTATGAGCATTCTGCCGACCCACAGCCAGAGCAGCTGGCCCAGTATGCAGACGGCCTGCGTCTGACCCTTGTGGCCCAGGATGGCACCGTTTTGTACGATTCTGCCACTGCTGATCCCAGCACCTTGCCCAACCATGCCAACCGCCCAGAGATCCAGCAGGCTATGGCAGAGGGCACTGGTGCCAGCGTGCGCCGCAGTGCAACCCTTGGGTACGACACCCATTATTATGCCGTGCGCCTGACGGACGGAAGCGTTTTGCGGCTGGCGGACGAAACCAGCAACATGTGGAGCAGCTACAACCGCGTGCTGCCCGTTCTGGTGGCCGGGTGCATCCTTATCATCATTCTGGCGCTGGTGCTGGCGCAGGTCATTACCAAGCATCTGGTGCAGCCCATCACCCGAATGGCGGAGCACCTGGACTGCATCGAGGCCAATGTGCCGTATGAGGAGCTGATCCCGCTGGCGCACACGGTACAGTCTGACCGCAAGCTGCGGGAGGACAATGAGACCATCCGCCGGGAGTTTACCGCTAATGTCAGCCACGAGCTGAAAACCCCGCTGACAAGCATTTCCGGCTATGCAGAGCTGATTGAAAACGGCATGGCAAAACAGGAGGACATTCCCACCTTTGGCCACCGTATCCACAAGGAAGCCCAGCGCATGATCACGCTGGTATCGGATATTTTGCAGCTTTCGGAACTGGACGGCATGAGCAAGCAGCAGGAAAACAGCCCCACCGCCGATTTTGTACCGGTGGACCTTGGCGTGCTGGTCAAGGATGTTGCCACCAACATGACGGTGAACGCCCGCAAAGCCTACATTACGCTGCAATACAAAGTACAGCCCGTTACGGTGCGCGGCAGCCACGACCTGTTGACCGAGCTTGTAACCAACCTGTGCGACAATGCCATCCGCTACAACCGGCCGGGTGGCCATGTGGAGCTGAGCTGCGGCACCAATGCGGACGGCTGCCCGTATTTCTGCGTGGAGGACAATGGCATCGGCATCCCACAGGACAGCCAGAGCCGCGTGTTTGAGCGCTTTTACCGAGTGGACAAATCCCGCTCCAAGGCGACCGGCGGAACAGGCCTGGGGCTCGCCATTGTCAAGCATATCGCTGTTCTGCACGGTGCGCGCATTGATCTGGAATCCACCGTCGGCACCGGCACCACCATCCGCATTATCTTCCCGAAGATGTGAGGTTTTATTTACGGGAGATTGGCGGCCTTTTTGAAAAAAGTCCTGGCGAAAAACTTTAATGGCGATAGAATAGAATTATAGGGCAATACCGCATAATTCCCGCCTTACGGCTTAAGCACC
>ENA-ORSC01001345-ORSC01001345.1-human-gut-metagenome-genome-assembly--contig:-NODE-1345-length-17118-cov-3.163629_pt1 | contig 17118 bp, 17 predicted proteins | sample MGYA00242178_ERZ509140 | MGnify/ENA primary metagenome ERZ509140 (study PRJEB26280, sample SAMEA2338681) | human gut metagenome | biome: human gut; feature: human-associated habitat; material: faeces... | reverse complement strand
CCCCGGTGTATATCAACGAGCCCCGGCAGCCTGCCCGGTGCATCCGATGGTCGGTAAATGTCCATCATATGGCACGCTGCGCCGTCGCCGATATAATCGACATTTTCCGTCGGCACGACGTCCCGCGGCAGCGGATTTTCGGCATTGTGCTTCGTCATCCAGCTCTCAAGCGCCGCTTCTTTCTTTGTCGTCTCGGTCATTATCATCTTTTCAAGCATGGTATCCTCCGCGACATTATCATTGCTTATTGCAGCAAAGCTGCCGCGCCGTGACGCGGCAGCTTGCCGGATAAATTATTTGAGTTTGATGTTCAGCACCTGCTCAACGGGGCGGCAGCAGTTCTTTTTGAGCTTGCCGGCAGCCTCGACCTCATCGTAGTTGTAGATGGGATGAGGGCAGAAATCGTGAATGTCATATCCGGGATTGACCGGCTTTGCCCAGTGCACGGCATTGTTTATGATGCGCTGCACATAGGGGTTGTGGAAGGACGGGCAGGTCTCGTGGCCGGGCTGGAAGTAAAACACCTTGCCCGCATCGCGCAGGAAGGTCATGCCCGCACGGAATATGTAGCCGTCCTCGTACCATGAGCCGAAGATGAGCTCTGTCGGCTGCGGGATGAAGAAGGGCTCGGCGTAAAGCTCCTCTTCCTCAATGAAGAAGCTCTGAGGAATGCCTGCCGCAATGGGGTGCGTGGGAAGCAGATTCCACATTATCTCGCGCTGATTGCGTCCCCACTGGAGATTGCCCGTGGTGCCGAGTATCGCGCGGAAGGGCTTGGAGTGATGTGCGGAATGCAGACCGATAAAGCTCATCCTGCCGAGCAGAACGCGGCGCTGTATCTTTGTCACCAGCTCGTCGTTCACTTCCTTGTGAGCCATATGTCCCCACCAGATAAGCACGTCGGTATCGTTAAGCAGCGAATCGGGCAGACCCTGCTCCGAATCGTCAAGCGCGGCAAGGCGGATCTCAAGCGTCTCGTCCTTTGAAAGAAAATCGCCGATGGTGGCATGAATGCCGTTGGGATAAAGGGCTTTTGCCGCAGCATCGGTCTTTTCGTGTCTGAATTCGTTCCAGATAGTTACCTTGATCTTTTCCATTGGGTATCTCCTGCCTTTTTATTTTGTAATATTATTATAAGACAACTAATGCGTTTTTTCAAGTCATCTTTAGCGGAAACAGGGACAAAAATTGATGTGCCGTGCCGTCAGACGGTTATCATCATGCCGTCATATGCAGGTGTTACATCAAGGTGCGCGAGCTGGCGTTCAAGCTCCGCATGGCTGCCGTGCAGCGTCCTTGCCATGTGCGAGGTATAATACCTTGCATCGTCTGCCGGGCCGTGCTGTGCGCGCATGGTCTCGAGCATGATCTCTATCATCGGGATACCGGTGTGACCGAACATACGGTCGTCGCCCGGACAAAAGCCGAGCGTGCACTCGAATATCACCGCATTCGGTCGTTCCTTTTTGATACGGAGCCATGTGTCGTACATTATCCAGCCCGAGTCAAGCCCGTAAAAGAAGGATCGCCCTTCACGTCCGATAATGAAATTGAGCGTGTTCTCACCCGGAAGATAGGGGCCGTGGTTCGAACGGCACGGAATTATCTCATACCCGTCCGGCGTCGTGACGCTCTCAAACGGGGTGAGCCGAACATAAGTCACGCCGGTCACGCCCGCGTCGGTCAGCTTTTTTTCGACTGCGGGATCGCAATATACCGTCAGCTCTCCGTCCGTCTCTGCGGCAAGGCGCATAACGCTCCCGGCGTTCAGATGATCTCCGTGCGAATGCGTTACCGCGACAGAGCGGACTTTGCAGAAAAGCTCCGGCGTGCCGTTCTTTTCGGCAAAATCGAAAATGTGAGGTCCGGGGTCGATCAGCAGCGCTCCGTCAACGAGCGCCGACGAAAAGCGCCTGAAGAACTCGCCCTCGACGCGCTTTGAAATGTTCCAGTCGGCAGCTCCGGTGCCGAGAAACAGAAGCTCCATGTTACCCTCCTAAATTTATGTATTGTATGAATTCAGTCGATAAGCCCCACGCGGCGCATTTCTTCTTCTTTGACCGTTCCGCCCTCTGCGATAAACCGCTTTGCGGGAAGCAGATACGGGTCGCCGAGGATCGTGTATCCCCCCGACCTGAGCACCGAGATGAGCTGCGTGTTTGACGTTATCGGCGCATCGGTCACGATGCCGCCCGAAACGAGCCCGTTGCTCGTTCTGTGATAGTCGCTCCCCGACGTCCTGATGAGGTGAGGACATCTCTCCGCCCACCTGAGCGCGATGTCGTTGCGCGAATCATGCCCCACGGCACCGTTGTAGACTTCGATGCCGTCAAGCAGGCGCGGATCGCTTATCCGCATCTCGTTGCGGAATGGGTGAGCCTGAATGAGCAGAAGCCCCGCCTCGTGCGTCCTTCTCGAAAGCTCGGCAATGTCGATATCCATTATATCGGGATTGGCATACAGAAAATCGCCCGAGTCGCCGTATATCTGATAATCGTTATCATCGGTATTGAGCCTCAGCTCGCAGCCCTGGATCACAAAGAGCCTGTCGCCCGCGGCTGCGCGCAGAGCCTCTGTGCCGTCGAGAAAGAAATCCACACGCTGCGCGTGAGTGTGCCCGCGTCTGTCGCCGTGCTTTTTGTTGTTGAAGGTGAAGCGCGAAAAATGGTCTGTCAGCACGACCGTCGTATAGCCGTGCGCAAGGTATGTTTCAACTATCGTCTCCGGTGTGGCGGAGGCGCATTTTGACACTGTCGTTGAGTGGCAGTGCAGTTCGGTCTTGAAATTCAATTTATTGCCTTTCTTCTGCTGTGATAAATATATCATACTACTTTTTTGACCTTAATGCAACAAAAAACGCCGAATTGTCCCGCAAAAACTTGTAAACAGCGATTGATTACGGCTGTGTTATGTGGTATAATTGCCTTACAGGAGATCGAAAGGAAAGGTATTGCGATGACTCACAACTTCAGACTCTGCGCGTTCGCCGACGAAGCGTCGCCGCAGCTCGCCGGGCAGACCGACGCGCTGACGGCAAACGGTATCGGGCTTATCGAGTTGCGCGGCATCGACGGCAAAAACGTCGCGTCTCTTACCGCACGCGAGGCGCAGGACGTCAGAAAAAGACTTGACGCCTCGGGCATCTCGGTATGGTCGATAGGCTCACCCGTCGGAAAAAGCAATATAAGAGACGACTTCACCGCCGCACGCGACGAATTCATGCGTGTGTGCGAAACGGCTGAGATCACCGGTGCAAAGTGCATACGCCTCTTCAGCTTTTACGGCACCGACGGCAGCGGCAGCGCTTTTGACGAGGTGTGCCGCAGGCTTGATGAATTCATGTCCTCCGCACGCGGGTGCGGTGCGCTTCTCTGCCACGAAAACGAGAAAAAAATATACGGCGACACGCCCGAGCGCTGCCGTATGCTGCTTGACGCTCTACCCGGGCTTTCGGCGGTGTTCGATCCCGCCAACTTTGTACAGTGCGGCGCCGATCCGCTCGCGGCATGGAAGCTTCTCGGCGACCGCGTATACTACGCACACATAAAAGATGCGACCGCCGACGGCAAAAATGTTCCAGCCGGCTGCGGCGTCGGGTGCATTCCCGAGCTTCTTCCCCTATTCCGCGACGCGGGCATCGACGTGCTGACTCTTGAGCCGCACCTCACCGCATTCGTCGGGCTTTCGGCGCTTGAGGACGGAGAGGCGCATCACGTCGGCGGACGTCTGCAATTCGCAAACAACCGCGCGGCGTTTGACCATGCGGTGTCCGCACTGCGCGGCCTGCTCGAAAAATGATCCTACGGCGGGACCGTGATATCATCCGCCGATATTTATTATTGTTTATTTAAAGAAAGGCTATGGTAACAAAAATGATAATCGGAGCACAGCTTTACACACTCAGAAATCACTGCAAAACCCCGAACGACCTCGCAGAGACGATAAAGCGCGTAGCCGACATGGGCTATACCGCCGTTCAGCTTTCGGGAGTATGCGATTACGACCCCAAATGGATGAAGGATCTTCTCGACGAATGCGGCATCATCGCACCGCTGACGCATTTCAACTATGACAGGATAATGCAGGACACCGAGGCGACGATAGAGTTCCACCGCGTGTTCGGCGCCCCATATATAGGCATCGGTTCCATACCGAACTTCAAAAAGAGCGGCTGCGACCTTGCGATATACGAAAAATTCATTGCCGACGCCGTTCCCGCCGCAAAGAAGATAAAGGACGCGGGCATGAAGCTGATGTATCACAACCACAACATGGAATTTATGCGCCTCGCGAGCGGCAAGCTGCTCATCGAAGACATATGCGACCGCATACCCGCCGACGAAATGGGCATAACTCTTGACTGCTACTGGGTGCAGGCAGGCGGCGGCGACCCCGTGCAGTGGATCGAAAAGCTCCGCGGCAGACTCGACTGCATCCACTTCAAGGATATGTGCTGGAGTCCCGCCGACCTTGCCATACGCATGGCGCCCGTCGGCAGCGGCAATATGAACTATGAAGCCATCGTCCGCGCATCCGAAGAAGCGGGGTGCAAATATGCCTTTGTCGAGCAGGACCGCTGCTATGAGGACGACGACTTTGAATGCATGAAGAGAAGCTACGACTACCTTGCTTCTCTCGGCTGCAGATAAAGGAGACGGCAGATGGCAGAAAAACTGACGCTCGGCATAATCGGCGCCGGCAACATGGGCTCAAAGCACCTCTCGAACATACTTGCGGGCAAGTGCCCCGAGATCGAAGTCACCGCCGTTGCCGACCGTGATCCGGCAAAGCTTGAGGCGGTACACAAAACGCTCGGAAAAGCAAGAGAAAACGGAGCGGACGCTTCCGACATCGCCTGCTTTGCCGAGGGCAGTGAGCTGATATCGTCGGGAAAGTGCTCGGCGGTCCTTATCGCCGTACCGCATTATCAGCACCCCGAACTGACCGTGGAGGCCCTGCGCGCGGGACTGCACGTAATGTGCGAAAAGCCCGCGGGAGTGTATACTCTCGACGTGCGCCGCATGATAGCCGAGGCCGACCGTCACCCCGAGCTCGTGTTCGGCATGATGTTCAATCAGCGCACGAACCACGTTTACCGCAAAATGAAGGAGATCATCGCCTCCGGCGAGCTGGGCGAGATACGCCGCACGAGCTGGATAGTCACGAGCTGGTACCGCCCGCAGTTTTATTACGACTCGGGCGACTGGCGCGCCACATGGAGCGGCGAGGGCGGCGGAGTTCTGCTCAATCAGTGTCCGCATCAGCTCGACCTGTGGCAGTGGATATGCGGAATGCCCGCAAAGCTTGAAGCCAAAATGTATTTCGGCAAGTGGCACGATATAGAGGTCGAGGACGACGTGAGCGTGTTCTGCGAATACAAAAACGGCGCAACGGGAACATTCATCACCTCAACGGGCGACGTCCCCGGCACCAACCGCTTTGAGATAGTCTGCGACGGCGGCACGCTGCTGACCGACTCCAAAAAGCTTTGGGTGACAAAGCTCGAGGTGCCCGAGTCGGTATTCACCAAGCAAAACCGCACGGCTGCGTTCGGCGCGCCGAAGTCGGAAAAGTACGAAGCCGAAACGGACGGCAAGAATCCTCAGCACGTGGGAGTGCTTAACGCCTTTGCGGGCGCCGTCCTGCACGGCACGCCGCTCGTCGCGGACGGGCGCGAGGGTATAAACGGACTTATGCTCTCAAACGCCATGCACCTCTCCGCATGGCTCGGCAAAGAGGTCTCGCTGCCGATAGACGAGGAACTGTTCCGTGTCAAGCTCGGCGAGCATATAGCGACATCCAAACGAAAGACCTCATTTGCCGGATCGGTCGTCTCGGACACCGAAGGAACGTACTGAGGCAAAAGCCTCTGCGCATATATCACAATTACTTTTACAAGGAGATCAGAATGACATGAAAAAAACAACTGCGCTTCGTGCGCTCACGGCGCTTCGTGCGCTCACGGCGCTTCTTTCTCTCATGATGCTCTTCTCCGTTCTTACTGCCTGCACAAAGCCCGACGGCGGAAACGGCGAAGATCAGTCGTCATCGACGACAGATACCGCAACGACCGATACCCCGTCAAGCACCGATGAAAACGGTTTTCTGCTTGACGATATCCCCGAGACCGTGAATTTCAACAATTCGACCGTCCGTTTCCTCGTCTGGAGTGACGTCGAGAACCCCGAATTCGAGATCACCGAACAAAGCGACAACGCAATCGACAATGCGATATACACACGCAACAAGACGGTGGAACGCCGCCTTGGCGTAAAGCTTGAATTCGATGCCATCCCGGGCAACTACGGCAACCAGAAGAGCTTCATCTCCGCAGCGGAATCGCGCATCTCAGCCGGTTCCACCGGACCGCACATAATGGCTGCCTATTCGCTTACGGCTGCCGGGCTTGTCGCCAACGGCCTCACATATAAGCTCAACACGCTCGACACTCTTGACTTTTCAAAACCGTGGTGGCCCGACCGCCTTGTGTCCGAGTCGAAAATAAACGGCAACATCTATCTCTGCTCCGGCGATATCTCGACCAATATGCTCCACAAGATGCACGCCGTTTTCTTTGACAAGGATATGTGCAACAACCACGGATACAGCGCCGATACCCTTTACGCGAACGCGCTCGAGGGCAAGTGGACGCTCGACGACCTCTTCTCAATGACCGCAGAGGTGTACGAGGATCTGAACTCTGACGGCAAGAAGGACCGCGACGACCTGTTCGGTCTTTACATCTGCGACAACTATTTTGACGTATTCTACTATGCCAGCGACCTTCTCATAGTCGACCGCGACGCGGACGGCAAGCCGAAGATCTCAGACGACTTCACGAGCGAAAAAGCCGTGACTCTCGCAGACAAGGTGGGCAACTTCTTTGCGAACCGCAACGGCGCGTTCTTCATCACCGACTTCACCGAGAGCGGACATATGTCCGACGGCAAGGCAATGATGATAATCTCGCGCTGCGACGTGGCGCTCAAAAAGTTGAGATACTCCGATAAGCTCGTTTACGGCGTGCTGCCCGTTCCGAAGTATGACAACGACCAGGAAAGCTATGTTTCCTGCCTTGCGTTCCCCTGCTCTCTCTACGTTGCGGCAGCAAACATCGGCGACGATGCCCCGATGGTCGGTGCGGTGCTTGAAGCGATGGGCTCCGAGGGCTACCGCAAGATAACCCCCGTGCTTTTCGAAGCGACCATGAAGACCCGCTATGCCAGCGACGGCAAGATGGCAAATGTCTACGATATAATCCGCTCGTCGGTAACGTTTGACCTCGGCAGAATATTCTATTCCTCCCTCGGCGAGGTCAACAACGTATTCCGCCAGGCTTGCTCGGGCAATACGGGATCCTATATGTCCGTTGCGACCGGCAGACGCAAAATGCTCCAGCAACTGCTTGATAACCTTGTAAAAGACATAGGATAAGCGGCATAACGACAAAAATACCAAAAACGCGGACCGGGCGCTGTCGCGTCCGGTCCGTAAGTTTCGGCATTCGTGTTATTTCTTTCTCTTTTTCGTGATGCAGAGCGCGCCTGCCGCGACTGCGATCAGCGCCCACGCGCCGACGAACGAGCCGCAGCCCTTCTTTGCGGGTGCTGCCGTCGTTTCGGGCGTCTCTGTCACGGGAGCCGCGGTCGTTTCCGGCGCGGCGGCGGTAGTCTTCTCCGGCTCCGTCGAGGTTTCGGGAGCAGCCGGAGTCGTTTCCTCTCTTGTGGTCACGGGCTGCGGGTCGCTGCCGACAAGGCTTATCATGTATTCGCCCATCAGCTTATGCCCCTCGGCATTGGGATGGATGTCCATATTGACGATATTCGTGTATCCGTCCGCATTCGGGTCTATAACGGAAGGGATGTCGGTGACTTCATAGCCGAAGCCGGCGCCCGCCACCGCAACGCGCAGAGCGACGTTGAGAGAGTCGATAACAGTTCCCGCAAAGCCGCCGAAGGCACCTGCCTCGGGAACATTGTTCATCGGGTTGTATTGCGCGAGGAATATCACGCGCGCCGAGGGATTGTATTCGTGAACGGCGCTCATGATCTTTACAACGTTTGCCGAATAAGACGCGACCGTTGTGAGAAGCAGAGTCGATATGTCGGTGCGGGTCAGCGCGGCGTCGAGCGTCGCCTTGTCTGCCTTGAGGATCGCGCCCGCGGCCTCCTGTATGTTGCCGACCGGCGTGCCCGTGATCTTTTCAACGACCTTCGGAGCAATATGAAGCAGATCGTTGCCGCCGATGGAGATCACCACAAGATCGCTCTTTGCGACCTGCTCCTTGAGCGAGGGGATCAGCGCAAGAAGGTCGGACGACGTGTAGCCGTTGACGGCACGGTTGATGTAGCTCTCGCCGCCCTTCAGCTCCAGCGATTCCGCAAGTATATTGCAGTAGCTGCGGCACTCGTAGGGCGAGCCGCCCGGCGTGTAGTTTTCAAGCCCGTAGCCGGTAGATATCGAATCGCCGACGACAAGCATGCTTTCGTACTTTTTCTCCGCCGATGCGGAAACGGACAGCGCTGCAAATGCGCCGGCAAGCAGCACGGCGGCAAGCGCAAGAGAAACGGTTTTAAGTAATCTCACGACAGGTCATTCCTTTCGGTATCAAATCAGATATTACATTTATAATATCACATTCCAGCTTGAATTTCAAGTGCAATATACAAAAAACAAGAGGTTAGCAAAATGCAGCAGACAAAAAACAGACCGGATGATATATCGGGAGCCGAAGTCAAGAGACGGATGCAGTGGGTGTACTTTATTGCGTTCAACGGTGCGATACTTCTCGGCGCTGCGCTGCTCATGCCGTACCGTCACCTTGCAGACGGCGTGCTGAAGCCGTTCATCTTTTGCTTCTGGAACCGCTGCCTGCACCTCTACTGCCCCACCTGCGGCATAACACGCATGCTTGATTCGCTTTTGCATCTGCGGCTGCTCGAAGCCGCGCGCGAGAACATATGTATGCTCGTGTTCGTGCTCGCGGCGGCGTATTTCGACCTGCGCGCATTCATTGCGCTGTTGCGGCACGAAAAGCGCATCTGTAAAGTAAAGCTCGTATATGTGTGGGTGTTCGTCGCCTGTCTGCTCGTTTTCGGCGCCGTGCGGAATATCCTTCTCGTGCGCTTCGGGATAGACCCGCTCGGAGACAACCGCGCCTTTTGGGGCTGGAGCTGAAGGGATGAACGGATCAAGGGGAAATTTTCTCGGAAAATTTCTCCTTTTCTATTGACAATTCTGAATCAATGTGATATCATAATAATATCACATGGGCGATGCCCGGAAAGGACAGGATGCACAGTGAGCATTCTCGAAGTCAGAGATCTGACAAAAATATACCCAGCATTCAGGCTTGACGGGATTTCATTCTCTCTTGAAGCGGGAAAGATAACCGGTTTTATCGGACGCAACGGCGCCGGCAAATCGACGACGCTCGCCTCCCTTTTCAACTTTGTTCATCCCGACGGCGGAGAGGTAAGTTTTTTCGGCATGCCGTTTTCGGGCAACGAGGCAGAGATCAAGCGGCGCACGGGATTCGTCTCGGGCGGTGTCGATTTTTACCTCAAAAAAAGACTCGATACGATATCCGCGGTCACGAAAAGCTTTTATCCCGGTTGGGACGATGCCGCATACCGCCGTTATATGGGGATGTTCTCTCTCGACGGTCGCAAAACGCCCTCAGAACTTTCGGCGGGCATGAAGGTAAAATATTCGCTCGTTCTCGCACTCTCGCACAACGCGGAGCTCCTCGTGCTCGACGAGCCTACGAGCGGACTCGACCCCGTATCGCGCGACGATCTGCTCGACGTGCTCCTCGCACTCTGCGACGAGGGCAAGACCGTTCTGTTTTCGACACACATCACCTCGGACCTTGACAAATGCGCCCACAATATAATCTACATCCGCGACGGAAAGATAGTCGCCGACGCACCCACGCGTGTGTTTGAGGATTCATACCGCACGGTCACATACCGTGACGGCGAGGGCGCCGAAGATGAAAAATACTTTCTCGGCAAGCGCCGCGAGCGCGACGGCTTTACCGCGCTCGTGCGCGCAGCCGACGCACCGCTCATCGGGCGCAAATGCGAAAAGCCGGATCTTGAATCGATCATGGTCCATCTTGAAAAGGGGGTATGACCGTGAAAAACGTCGCAAAGCTTATCAAAAAAGATTTCATCCTTGCCATGCACCCTACGGTGCCGCTCATGCTGCTCACCGCGGCTATGGTGTCTATCCCAAACTATCCCTACACCGTCAGTTTCTTTTATGTGACGATGGGGCTGTTCTTCACCTGCCTGCTCGGGCGCGAGAACCGCGACATTGCATATTCACTGAGCCTCCCTGTCGCAAAGCGGGATATCGTGACCGCAAGGATCTCGTTTGCCGCACTGATCGAGCTCATTAGCCTTGCACTGACCGCCGCCGCGGTCCTTATTGTACCGTATCACGCGAACGCTGCCGGCATGGACCCTAACCTCGCTCTTATCGGCTGGGGCTTCATAACCTACGGTGTGTTCAACCTTGTGTTCTTCATGATGTATTACGGAAACGTAAACCGCGTAGGCGTATCATTTGCGGTATCGAGTGCGGCGGTATTCTTTATAACGGCGCTTGACATTGTGACAACATATGCCGTGCCCCTCTTCAGGGACATACTTGACACGCCAGACCCCGACTTCATCGGAAAGAAGCTGCTCTTCACAGGAGCAGGGGGCGCGTTCTACATCATTTCGTTCATCGTGACGCGAGCCGTTTCCGTAAAGAAATTCGAAAAGCTGGATCTCGGCTGACATAACCGCGCCGCCGGTCAAAAAATCGACCGGCGGCGTGTTTTTTTTGCCCCGTTCTATTGTTTTTCCCACGTGAATGTGCTATAATTAATGCGTATAATTTTGCTTTCACAAAGAAAGGTCTGGTACTTATCATGGAAAAAATGATGAACGCCGCTGTTCTTCACGCAGTCGGCGACCTCAGGTACGAAAAAGTCCCGATGCCCACAGTCCACGAGGGCGAGGTGCTCATGAAGGTCATGGCAGCGGGCGTATGCGGCTCGGATATCCCGCGTGTGTTCGAAAAAGGAACATACCACTTTCCCACTATCCCCGGTCACGAATTTGCCGGACTTATCGTTGACGGCGACCCCGAGCTCGTTGGCAAGCGCGCCGCGGTCTTTCCGCTCCTGCCCTGCCGCAAGTGCGCCTCCTGCGAGGTGGGCGAATACGCCAACTGCAAGAACTACGACTACTACGGCTCGCGCCGCGACGGCGGGTTTGCCGAATACATAGCCGTTGACAAGCGCAATCTTGTCATCACGCCCGACGATCTCAGCTACGCCTGCGCGTCTCTCTGCGAACCGGGCGCCGTCGGTCGCGCCGCGATACGCCGCCTCGGCATCGAGCTCGGTGATCTCTGCGTCATATGGGGCGCGGGACCCATCGGTCTTATCGCCGCACAGTGGGCGCGCCGCGCCGGAGCCGCCTGCGTACGCGTCGTCGATATAAGCGCCGAAAAGCTTGCCTTTGCAAAGAAATTCGGCTTTGAACCTTACGATCCCGAAAAAGACGGTCCCTGCGACTGCGCGCTTGAGGGCACGGGCGCGGCTCCCGCGCTTTGCGATGCGATATCCGCGCTCAAGGCGCACGGCAGGATAGTCCTCATGGGCAACCCCGCACGCGATATGACGATAAAGCAGAGCGTTTATTCGCAGCTTCTGCGCAAAGAGCTGTCGCTGCGCGGCACATGGAACTCCTCCTACAATCAGACCGTAAATGACTGGAGCGCCACCATCGCGGCTATGGCGTCTGGCGAGATAAAATACGAGGAGCTCATCACACACCGCTTCCCGCTTTCCGAGTGCAACCGTGCGCTTGACATGATGCACGAGCGCCGCGAATTCTACACGAAAGTCACATTTATAATGGGTGAATGAAATGAATGATGGATCTCTTACCGTAAAAACATCCGGCATGCGCCGCATAGACCACACCGCCGAGCTCTGCATAATCGGAGGCGGTCTTTCCGGCGTTGCGGCGGCGCTTTCGGCAGCGCGCCGCGGTGTGAAGGTCCTCGTCATGCAGGACAGACCCGTTCTCGGCGGCAACGCGTCAAGCGAGATACGCATGTGGGTGCGCGGCGCCAAGGGGCTGCACAACCGCGAAACGGGTATCATATCCGAGCTTGAAGAGGAAAACATCTACCGCAACCCCACGCTCTGCTATTCGATATGGGACAGCGTTATCTGGGGCAAGGTGAAGGACGAACCGAACATAGAGCTGCTTCTCAACTGCTCATGCGTTGACGCGGTGACCGAAAAGACCTCCACCGGAACGCGCGTGTGCTCTGTCACAGGCTGGCAGCTCACGACATACACCTGGCACACGGTAAAAGCAAAATATTTTTCCGACTGCTCCGGCGACTCGGTGCTGGCAACACTCACCGGTGCGAGATGGCGCGTCGGCCGCGAGAGCCGCAGCGAATTCGGCGAGCGCATGGGGCATGAGGTCGCCGACAAAAAGACGATGGGTATGTCGTGCCTGCTCCAGGCGCGCGAGACCGATCGCCCCGTAAAGTTCACACCGCCCGAATGGGCATATGTATACCCCGAGGACACCGATTTCATCGGCACGGGAAAGAAGAGATTTTCTCTGCCCGACGACGAAAAGACCGTTCCCGGCGAAAAAAGCGCCGAGCAGCTCCTTGCCGAGGGCGCGAGCATATCCGGCATAGAGATAAAAACGACTTCCTCCTGCACCCGCACGCACGCTCTCGGCACCTCAAAGGGCAACTTCTGGTGGATAGAGCTCGGCGGCGAGGATGATTCAATCCACGACACCGAAAAGCTGCGCGACGAGCTTCTGAAGATCGCCTTCGGCGTATGGGATCACATAAAGAACTACGGCGACCACCATGCGGAGAACTGGGAACTTGAATGGGTGGGCTTTCTGCCCGGCAAGCGCGAGTCGCGCAGATATGTCGGTCCCTGACCGAAAACGATATCGAAGCCGGCGGAAAATTCGACGATACGATAGCCTACGGAGGCTGGCCGATGGATGACCACAACCCCGGCGGCTTCAAGGCTGCGCCCACCGAATCCGCCTCTACGCTCTACCCCGCTCCCTCGCCATATGGCATTCCCTACCGCGTGCTTTACTCGGCTGACGTCAAGAACCTCTTCTTTGCGGGGCGCAACATCAGCGCGACCCACGCGGCGATATCCTCGACGCGCGTCATGGCGACCTGCTCGCTGCTCGGTCAGGCAGTCGGAGAGGCTGCCGCGATATGTGTTGCGAACGACATCCTGCCCGCAGATGTGTCTGACAAATACGTCGGTCTGCTTCAGGAACGCCTGCTCGACGACGGCTGCTATCTGCCCGGATTCCCGCGCAAAGTACCCGCTCTTACCGCATCCGCCGCGATAAATCTCCCCGCGGATGAGTTGGCGCTGCTCATGAACGGCGTCGAGCGTCCCGACGCGGACATGAACCGCAACTATGCGGAGCTTCCGGTCGGCTCGTCGCTTGAGTTCGACTTCGGCGAGGAACGTGCTCTCGGCACGCTGAGGCTCGTGTTTGACCCCGATTTCACGCGTGAATCGGTCTCGCCCAACGCAAAAATGCGCGTTTTTGCACAGCGCACGAACCGCGGGCTTGATTTTGAGCCGATGAAGGTCGCAAAAACGCTTGTCAGAGCGTTCACGGTCGAATGCGACGGCAAGGTCGTTTACAGCACCGACAAATGCCACAATTCCCTTGTCCGTATACCGCTCGACAGATCCGCGCGCAGAGTCAGCGTCAGATTCGACAGCACATGGGGCGCCGACAAGGTACATCTCTACTCTGCGGACATCAGCTGACGCGGCAGCAAAAAACACTTGACAAAACGCCGAAAACGGCATATAATCATCTTGTAAAATTATAATTTGACCGTTTCGCTCACAAATGCGACGGAAACGGTCGGAAACGGAGTTTCAGTCATGAAAAAAATCTCAGCGCTTTTCCTCGCGTGTCTCATGCTCATACCTCTTCTTGTTTCCTGCACAAAACCCAATGATGATGACAACGCGGGCACGACCACTGCCGGCAGCAATGGGACTCAGGAGCCGACGGCAAATGTCGATGCCGACGGTTACGAGCTTGACGACCTGCCCACAACGATGGATTTCAAAGGTGAGACCATCAACATCCTCGCGTGGAACGACTACACCATGACCGAGTTCACCGATGTTATCGGCAACGGCGACCTTGTCGGTCAGGCTATCACCAACCGCAACGCAAAGGTTGAGGAGCGCCTCGGCGTAAAGATCGAATTCACCGACATTGCCGGCTCGACGAGCGCGGCGCAGAAGGCGTATATCCAGAAGGTCGCCGCCGATGCGGCAGCAGCCCCGTCGTGCGAATTCGATATATACGCTACATACAGCCGCACCCCCGCGCAGCTTGCGATCCAGGGCTACACAGCCAATCTGCTCGACACCGAGTATTTCAATGCCGAAAAACCGTGGTGGCCCAAGGCTCTCATGAATGAATGCACAATCAACGGCAAGCTCTTCTTCTGCTCCGGCGACATTTCCACCAACCTGCTCTGGATGATGATCGGTACGTTCTACAACAAGGAGCTCATGGAAAGCTATCACATCGAAAAGACTCCCTACCAGCTCGTAAAGAGCAACGAATGGACTTTTGACAAGTTCTCCGAGATCGTCAAGGATATATATGAGGACGCAGGCGACGGCGCCAAGAGTGCCGACGACAAGTTCGGATATGTTATTTACGATATAAACATCGACGCGTTCCAGACTGCCGCGGGCATCGTTTCCATCGGCAAGGACGAGAGCGGCGATCTTACCATCTCCCCCGATTTCTCAGGTGAGCGCCAGATCGATATGGTATCCAAGGTCAACCAGCTCCTCAACTCTCAGGGCGTTTACTACACCAACAGCATCAAGGTGCGCAATGTCTTCTTTGAAGAGCGCGCGCTTATGATAACCGACCGCGTGTTCATCGTCGCCGGCAAGGATAACAGAGACGACAAAAACCGCATCGAATTCTCCTACGGCATCGTTCCCCAGCCCAAATATTCCGCCGATCAGGAAAGCTACATGACCAACGTCGGTCACCCCTATACTATGTACGCCATCAACGCCGCTTCCTCCAAGATCGACGCCTGCTCCGCGCTGCTTGAGGCAATGGGCTCGGAAAACTACCGCAGCGTAACCCCCAAGGTATTTGAAGTTGCCATGAAGGTGCGCTATGCCAGCGACTCCGAGGCGGGCGAGATGTACGACCTCATCCGCGGCGGCATCAGCTTCGACCTCGGCCGTCTGTTTGCCGAGACATTCGGCAACCACACCGCCAACCTCTTCCGCAAGGCTGCGATGAACGGCACATCTTACACCACGAATTACTCTGCCGCAAAGCCCGTTATCGAATCCGGTCTTGAAAAGATAAGGAACACCTTCAACAAATAAATTTCCAAAAGCATTACGGGTCTGCCGCGCAACGCGCGGCAGACCCGTTCGCAAAATAACGGCAGTACGGCTGCGGGAAGCGATAAACGCCCTCACGGTCATACTGCCGTTATTCTTTTACACCGACGTCCTGAAGGCTTATTCCTTGTCGGCATCGGCAGCGGGAGCATCCTCCACCTCTACCTCAACATCGTCGGAATCGTCGTCTTCATCGTCAAAAAGCTCGTCGTCGTCGCAATCGCAGCAATCGTCGCACTCATAGTCGCAGCAGCAGCGGTCAGCAAAGAATCTGTACGCAGCATATGCAGCGGCGGCAATGGCAAGGGTGACGCCCACCGTGATGGCGATAACTTTACCGTAATGGGGTTTTTCGGGTTTTCTGAAAAAGCACATGGTTTTAATCCTCCTGTAATTGTGCTACAAAGCCGATTATAGTATAACATATTTTCGGCGAAATGCAACCCCTTTAATAAAGAATAATATGTAAACTTTATTTTTTCACCCGCGCCCGAAAAACGCGCGGCAATATTGACAAGAACATACTGCCGTGATATAATTGTGAAGATATCCGCAGAGCGCACACGGAGGGCTGCAAATGGAGAAAAGCATACTCATAGGCACCGCCAATCCAAGCAAATACCCGTATCTTTGCGGATTTTTTGACGGCACCGGAATCAGGTGTGTCTCCCCCGCATCGTTGGGGCTCGCAGATTTCGAAGCTGCCGAAAACGGCAGAACGGCGCGCGAAAACGCGATAGAAAAGGCTGCGTCGTGGTACCGCGCGGCAAAAATGCCGGTATTTGCGCTTGACGCGGGGCTTGTTTTTCTCGATCTGCCCGCCGATCATCCCGATCAGCCGGGTGTTCACGTCAGGCGTGCAGCGGGACACACCATGGACGATGCTGAAATGCTCGCATGGTTTGCGGCTGTGGCGCATCGCCACGGCGGCAGGCTGCGCGCGGCAGGATTCGTACTGCCTGATGCGGGAGCCGTCAAATTACCATACCTTCACCTTCGACCGCGAGATGCTTGAGCCGAACGCATTTTTGATAGTGGACACACCGTGCGCGTTAAATCTGCCCGGCTGGCCGGTCAACAGCATATCCGTTGACATTGCTACCGGGAAGTATTGGGGTGAAATGACCGCAGAGGAGCGTGCGCGCTCCGAAAAAGCGGGCATGGACAAAACTCTCATCCGCCGCAGGCTTGCGGAGTGGATACGCACAACGGCAAACGGTATGTTTGAGACGACACAAACGGCAGCGATATGACATATAATGAACTGAAAAACGCTCTCATCGCCGCGGGCGTCGGTAGCCCGGACGAATGCGGCTTTGAAGCCAAGCTGCTCGCCGAGCGGTTCGGAGGCATAAAAGCCGCCGAGCTTCCCTTCAGGCGCGGTGAGGACATGACCTGCCCCGCACTGGCAGAGGCGCTCGCGCGCCGCATAAGGCGCGAACCGCTGCAATATATTCTCGGAGAATGGGAATTTTACGGGCTTGGATTCAAAGTAACGCCAGCGTGCCTCATCCCGCGTGCCGACACGGAAATAACGGTGAGCACGGCGATAAAAATGCTCCCCGTAGGCGCACGCTTTGCCGATCTCGGCACCGGCAGCGGTGCGATCGCAGTTTCTGTGCTCAAAAACCGTC
>ENA-ORSC01001343-ORSC01001343.1-human-gut-metagenome-genome-assembly--contig:-NODE-1343-length-17138-cov-3.161564_pt1 | contig 17138 bp, 20 predicted proteins | sample MGYA00242178_ERZ509140 | MGnify/ENA primary metagenome ERZ509140 (study PRJEB26280, sample SAMEA2338681) | human gut metagenome | biome: human gut; feature: human-associated habitat; material: faeces... | reverse complement strand
AGCAAGCGTAACCTTATAACCAGTCGTGTCAAAACGAGTGATCGGTCCGATTCCAACCTTTCCCTCGCGGATTCCCTTCCAGAACTCCTCTACTGTATTTCCAATCGGAGTCACAGCACCCAGTCCAGTAATTACAACTCTTCTTTTCATAAATTTTCCTTTCGTTTATTATGGGTGTAACTCATTCCCTTTGATGGATGAGTTGATTACTTTACATCACCATTCCACCATCAACTAAAAGTACCTGGCCTGTAATGTAAGCTGCCTTGTCAGATGCTAAAAATACTGCTGCATTCGCAATATCTTCCGGCTCTGCAAAACGGCCGAGTGGAATTTGTTTCTTTGCATTCTCTTTTACTTCATCAGAAAGTACATCTGTCATCTCTGTCTTTACAAATCCCGGAGCAATGGCATTACAGGTAATTCCTCTTGATGCTAATTCTTTTGCCGCAGATTTGGTCATTCCAATAATTCCTGCTTTAGATGCAGCATAGTTTACCTGACCGGCATTTCCGCTGATTCCAACTACAGATGCAAGATTGATGATCTTTCCGCTTCTCTGCTTCATCATCTGTCTGGATGCAAAACGGATGCAATGGAAAGTTCCTTTCAGATTGACATCAATAACATCGGAGAAATCTTCTTCACTCATACGCATCAGCAGACCATCCTTTGTGATCCCTGCATTATTTACCAGAATATCGATTCTTCCAAACTGCTCGATCACTGCTTTTATAAATGCTTCACATCCCTCGTAATCTGCCACATTGCACTGCATACACTGGGCACATCCACCCTTTTCTACAATTTCATGTTTTACTTCATCTGCTTTTGCTTCAGAACCATTGTAATTGATCACAACTGTTGCTCCCTGTGCAGCCAGCTCCTTCGCAATTGCCTTTCCAATTCCACGGGACGCGCCGGTAACCACCGCGATCTGTCCTTCCAAATTTGCTCTGTCTGTCATATGCTTTTCCTTTCCATTGCCTGTTTTTTACACCAGTTCAGCAATTACTTTTTCCATATCTTCCCAGGTTTCGATATTATATACTTTGACACCTTTGTCGATACGCCGCATAAATCCGGCGAGTGTTTTTCCCGGTCCGATTTCCACAAAAGTGTCTACACCATCTTCAATCATAGTTCTCACACTTTCTTCCCATCGTACCGGTGAAGAAATCTGTTTTGCAAGAAGTGCCTTTGTCTCTTTGATATCCGTCACATATTTTGCCGTAACATTCGTCACATAAGGAATGGCAAGTGGTTCAAAATTTCTCTTCTCCATTTCCTTCGCAAGCTCTTCGCCTGCACTTTCCAGCATCTTTGAGTGGAACGGACCACTTACATTTAACAGAACCGCCCTTTTTGCTCCGGCTGCTTTTAAAGACTCTGCTGCCTTTTCTACCGCTGCGGTCTTTCCTGTAATTACAATCTGTCCCGGACAGTTATAATTTGCCACAGACGCACCCGGAATTTCTTCCGTCACTTTTTCAACCGTTTCTCCATCCAGTCCCAGGATTGCCGCCATGGCTCCTTCACCTGTCGGAACGGTATTCTGCATCAGAATCCCTCTTTTTCTCACAAGAGAAATGGCGTCTTTCGGCTGCATGCCTCCCGCTGCGCTGATCGCACAGTACTCTCCAAGGCTGAGCCCGGCTGTCACATCCGGTGTAAGACCTCTCTTTTCAATCTCGGCTGTCATTGCAAGACAGGCTGTTACCATGGCTGCCTGAATGTATTCTGTCTGATCCAGCTGCTCATTTTCTTCAAAGCAAAGCTTTGTCATATCAAGTCCCAGCTCTGCTGTTGCTGTATCAAAAATCTCTTTTGCAAGTTCACTGTTTTCATAAAAATCTTTTCCCATACCGCACTTCTGCGCGCCCTGTCCCGGGAAAATGAATGCTGTTTTATTCATAAAATCCTTTGCCTCCGATCAGTGCATCCGTCTCACTTACCAGCTTTTGGATCAGGTCTTTACAGCTCATGATCTCTTTTACCATGGCTGCACTCTGTCCCGCCATTACGCTTCCGTTTGTCACATCTCCGTCTACAACGGCCTTTCTTAAGCCTCCAAGTGTAAGGTGCTCAAGTTCTTCAAAGGATGCACCGTTTTTCTCAAGGTCCAGATATTTTTTCGTCATTTGGTTGCGAAGTGCTCTTACCGGATGTCCTGTGCTTCTTCCGGTTACTCTGGAATCAATGTCCTTCGCTTTGATGATCGCATTTTTATAATTTTCATGTACGATAGATTCTTCGGTCGCAACAAAATGGGTTCCCATCTGTACGGCTTTTGCTCCCAGCATAAATGCTGCCGCAATTCCTCTTCCATCTGCGATTCCTCCGGCTGCGATTACCGGAATCTTCACTGCGTCTACAATCTGTGGAACCAGTACCATAGTCGTATTTTCTCCGATGTGTCCTCCGGATTCACATCCTTCCGCAACAACTGCATCTGCCCCGCACCGTTCCATTCTTCTTGCAAGTGCAACGGATGCAACCACCGGAATGACTTTAATTCCTGCTTCTTTCCACATTTTCATATATTTTTCCGGGCTTCCGGCGCCTGTCGTTACAACCTTTACGCCTTCTTCCGCTACTACTTTTGCCACGTCCTCTGCATAAGGACTTATCAGCATGATATTTACTCCAAATGGTTTATCAGTCAGCTTTTTTGCTTCTCTGATCTGTTCACGTACCCACTCAGCCGGGGCGCTTGCAGCCCCGATGAGCCCAAGCCCGCCGGCATTTGATACGCCGGCCGCAAGATGATACTCAGCAACCCAGGCCATTCCGCCCTGGATGATCGGATACTCGATTCCAAGTAATTCGGTTACTTCTGTTTTCATATTACAACCTCTTTCTGTCTGTGTTTTTGCGATTCTTATTTTTTCAGTCCTTCGATGTATGTTACAACACTTCCGATTGTCTTGAGATCACCGATTGCTTCCGTATCAATTTCCACACCAAATTCATCTTCAAATGTCATAACCATATCCATCAGATCAAGGGAATCTGCTCCAAGAGATTCAAAAGTTGTCTCCTCTGTGAGGTCTGCTGCGTTTACGTCAAGTCCTTCTGCTACGATTTCTTTTACTTTTTCTAACATGTTCTTAGTCTCCTTATTGTTTGATTATTTTTATATTTACCACTCTATGAGTGTGGCTCCCCAGGTGAGTCCGGCACCGAAGCCGCAGAGAACAATCTTCTGTCCTTTGTGGAAGCGACCGGTTTTGTTCAGTTCATCCAGGAGGATTGGGATGCTGGCGGATGATGTATTACCGTATTCTTCAATGTTGACCGGGAATTTTGCAAGGTCTGTTTTCATCCGTTTTGCCACAGATTCGATGATCCGTAAGTTTGCCTGATGCAGAACGAAAAGATCAATATCTTTCTCGGTCAGATCTGCTTTTTGCAGAAGTTCTCCGATGACTTCCGGCACTTTTTTTACGGCAAATTTGAAAACTGCCTGTCCATCCATGGATACATAAGTCTGTTTTTCATTTTCTTTGTCCTGCCAGTTTTTCTGCTGACGGCTTTCGCAGGCAAGTACCTGTCCTTTTGCTCCGTCAGAATGGGTAACTGCCGGAAAGATTTCACCTTCTTCTGCACAGATCACGGCTGCTCCTGCCCCGTCACCAAAAAGAATGCAGCTTCCTCTGTCTTTCCAGTTGACAATTCCGGATAGGGTTTCACTTCCGATCACCAGAATGTTCTGATACATTCCGGCTGCTATGTAAGCCTGCGCAGTATTGTAGGCATACACAAAACCGCTGCATGCGGCACTGATGTCGAAACAGGTTGCATTTACTGCTCCCAGCTCTTTCTGGACTTCGCAGGCAGTGCTTGGGATCACGGTGCTTGGCGTGATTGTAGATACCAGGATCAGATCCAGATCGTCTGCATTTAATTTTGCATCTGTAAGTGCATTTTTTGCCGCTTTTATCGCCATGCTGACTGTTGTATCTTCTTCTGCAATATGTCTGCGCACAATTCCGGTCCGTTCACGGATCCATTCATCATTCGTCTCCACAAACTTCGCGAGATCATTGTTGTCGTAATAATGCTCCGGTATATAAGAACCGGTACCGCATATCCTTCCTCTCATGGTTGTTCTCTCCATTTATTTTTGTTTTAAAATCTTTTTCGTTTAAAATATTTTTATATTCAAACTATTTGATAATATAACATAATCGGAATGATTTGACAAGAGGGAAATTTTTTTGTTTGACGCGAGGGGCAAATGAATGGAAAAGAAGAGTTCCTGTTCTCTTCTTTTCCATTCATCTGCCATTCAAATCGGTACAAAAATGACGCGCTTTAGTCTCTGTATTTTCTGTTCTGAGTACAAAAAATCCTGCGGTTTTGCCAATTCAAAATCGCAGGATTTTTCTTATTCTGTAACTTCCTGATATGCCTCTTTCGTCTGTTCTCCGCTCCGGCGGATCCCTGCAAACAAAGATCCGGATATATTATGCCATACACTGAAGATCGCCCCCGGAAGGGTTGCCAGTGGATTTGCCACGAAATTGGCAGTTGCAAGGGAGATTGCAAGTCCACTGTTCTGCATTCCGACTTCGATGGCAATGGCAGTTGCCTTATCGTACTCAATATGTAAAATTTTCGCTGCACCGAGTCCGATTCCCATTCCGCAGAGATTGTGAAGCATCACAACTCCGAGGACCAGAAGTCCGCAGCTTAAGATTTTTTCTGCATTGACGGCTACGATTCCGCTGATGATCATTACGATCGATACAACTGAGATCAGTGGCAGAACCTCTGATATTTTCTGGATCTGTTTCCCCCAGACCCAGTTGATCAGAATTCCCAGAAGTACCGGAACCAGAACAACCTTTACTACAGAAATTACCATTGCCCAGAAGGATACCTCTACCCAGGCTCCGGCGAGTACATACACCAGAAGTGGTGTTACAATCGGTGCCGCAAGAGTTGATGTGATCGTCATTCCGACAGAAAGCGCCACATCACCTCCGGCAATATAGGTGATCACATTGCTTGCCGTTCCACCCGGGCAGCAACCAACCAGGATCACGCCAAGTGCCAGATCTGTCGGCAGCTGCATAACCTGACACAGGATCCACGCGATCACCGGCATGATTGTGTACTGTGCGATGAATCCGATCAGGATTTCTTTTGGTCTGGAAAAGACTCTTTTGAAATCGTCCATCTTGATCGTAAGCCCCATGCCGAACATGGCAACTCCGAGAAATACAGAAGTGTAGCTCGTTGTCCACGCAAAGCCGTCACGCCAGAAGAATGCAATGACGGAAAAACAGATAATGATGACCCCGATATATTTTGTAAGAAAAGAGCTGACCTTTCCCACTTTTTTCATTCTGTTTTCCATAGGCTATACCTCATAGCTGAAATTGTCGATTAGCCTTGTTTTTCCAATATAAACTGCCATGGCAACCAGAACATCTTTTTCCACACTCTCGACCGGCTGCATATCCAGTGCATCTACCATGGATACATAGTCGATCTTTGCAAGCGGCTCTGCTTCGATCACTGCGCGCATCTTTGACAGAATTTCTTCTGCCTTAATTCCCTTGCAGATCGCCTCCTGACCGGTTTTAACGGCTCTTGAAAGGCACAGTGCAGCCTTTCTCTCTTCTGCGCTTAAATAGGTATTTCTGGATGATTTGGCAAGTCCGTCTTCCTCACGGATGATTGGGCAGCCTACGATCTGGATATCAAAATTCAAATCCTGCACCATCTTGCGGATGATTGCAAGCTGCTGTGCATCCTTCTGTCCAAAATAAGCTCTGTCCGGTGCTACAATATTGAATAATTTGGAAACAACCGTACATACCCCTTTAAAATGGATCGGTCTTGTCTTTCCGCAAAGGGTATCAGATAACGTATCAATACTTACGTAAGCATGTGGATCATGATACATATCCTTCGGTTCCGGATGGAAGATCAGATCTGCTCCAAGGCTCTCACAAAGCTCACTGTCACGTTCAAAATCTCTCGGGTATGCTTCCAGGTCTTCTGTCGGTCCGAACTGTGTCGGATTGACAAAATCGGATACCACAACGATATCGTTTTCCTCACGGCATCTCCTTATCAGGCTTGCATGCCCTTCATGTAAGAATCCCATGGTCGGTACAAGACCTATGGTTTTTCCTTCTTTTTTCCAGTTCTTAACTAATTTTCTTGTCTCTTCGACTGTTGTTGTTACCTGCATGATAATTCTCCTCTTTATAATAAATTCGGAGATAGCCTCTTGTTCTGAATTCAACTAATTTCATGTTCTTTTTTTGCATAATCTACGGATTGCTACCCACTTTGAGCTCCCACAATCCTGATTATGCCATATCTTTCAACAACCCATGTTTTTCATAATTTGTCACACGGCTGATCTTATTTTCATCATCCACGAAAACAACTTTTGGTTTATGTTCTTTGGCTTCTTCTGCCTCATAATTTGCATAACACATGATAATAACCTTATCACCTGTACTTACACATCTTGCCGCAGCGCCATTTAAGCAGATCATTCCGCTTCCACGCTTACCACAGATCGTATAAGTTTCAAATCGGCTTCCGTTATTCACGTCCACGATCTGAACCTTCTCATATTCCATAATTCCTGCTGCCTCCAGCAGTTCCTCATCAACGGTAATACTTCCCACGTAATCTAATTCTGCCTGTACTACCGTAGCACGATGAATTTTTCCTTTTAGCATCTCAACTGTCATGTCTTACTCCTTTTCTGTCCGGAAACACAAAAATAAGCATAAACATAGAGTGTAACCATGCTTTTTTCCATAATTCCAAATTATTATATGAAAAAAGCATCATCAAGGTATACTTCTCCCTGCAAATGCTTCTGCTATTCTTCGTATTCCCTGAGTCTTATTTTACCTCTTAATAAATATAAGCTCCTTCTCCGTCACCTGTTGACGGAAACGATTTCGATATGAAATTGTTGTGATTCAGTCAGAGTATAGTTTTGTAGTTTTCAAATACTACCTCCGCGGATATTATTGCACCTTGACAAGAGATTGTCAATCCAATGTTCTCATGTATTTAATTCAAGACATCTGTGCGGAAGATGGGGCGCAACTCGTCCGGTGGACGAGTGCTCTGCGCCGACCGTAGCGGAGCGAAGACCTGGACCCTGGGTTCAGGGATCGCTTCGGTACAATAAAAGAAAACCTTAAGCAAATGCTGAGGTTTTATAAGGCAGTATGATAAAACTTAATAAAACGAAGGCATTGCAATGGCAGAATGAGGCTTTGACTGTAAAAGGTCAGAGCCTTTTTCTATATCTGAAACCCGCACATTGGTCTTTTCATTTTGTATTCAGTATAATTAAATTATCAAATACAAGGAGGCTTCGATATGAAAACAATTTTTGAAAATAACGGCGGTAGTTACACACAACAAGGTAATTATCTTTTGCCAAATCTTACATTATCCGATGGAATTGAAAAGCAAATTGGTGTGTGGGGAATAAGACACAAACGATATTTGAAATCAAACCATCGGGTGCTTTATTACAATCTTCTTACATCAAGCAAGCTCGACAATTACCTTGCCGATGTTGAAGAAAGAGCAAAAAATTTATTTGAACAGACAGTAAAATCACTCGCCGAACAGGAGCAAGTTACAGAAAAACTCAAAGCCGAAAATATGATGTTTTGGGTACAAAAGATGAATAACATTCGCAACCGAGCAACAGAAATCGTTAATGAACAAGTAATTTATAGATGAGAAAAAGGCATAACTTACAGAGAAAATTTCCGTAGGTTGTGCCTTAATTTTATTTGTGAGATTAGATTGTATAATCTTAGCGAGCAGACCATTTGGTTATCCAAACGGTAAAATGCTCATTAGGGACACCCTAATACCCGGATAATAATTTTTGCTTAGCGGTTACGCACACTCCATTACCAAATTTCAAAATACGAATTCTACTTTTCGTTGTTATTGAAAAATGTTTTACCAGAAACAGGTATTGCTTTTGGTTCAACATATTCGATTCTATATATTTTGCATCTAAATTTTTCTAATGAAGCATCAATATCATCAAAAACGTTTTGAAATATTGAAACATTAGTATACCCTTGGAGATTTTCCTCTTTTGACAGAAAGTATTTCTGATTAAGTTCAGATACTTTTAAAATACATACTGGAAAATTGCCATTTCCATCTTTTAATAGATTAAAATGGTATACTTCGTTTCGAAACTGATAAACAATTTTTCTCAACTTATCATATATTTGCTCATATGCTTTTTGTCGAATACATTTGTTAGCTATAATAAAATCCAAGTTCCCGTATGCGTTGTCAAGATTTCCCAATTCAACCATTGATGCCTCTCGATAACTGTCCATGCATTGAAGGAAAACTTCTTTGTAACCAGCCATATTCGAATCATATAGATGAGTTAATTCCTTGTTATCATCAGTATTTTCATCAAAAGGAATGGGAATGTTTTCTTTATACCAAGAAATCAAATTTTCCTTTGCATTAACTGATATTTTTTCATCATTACTTAAAAGATGAAATTTTTCCTTCAATGCATTTGAATCGTCTTCATGTATTGCATCAACAATTAAATTTATAGGCGCATCCACATCAAGATATTTTATCTTTTTTAATTCATTTAATACCTTGGTTGCCTGAAGCCAAAATTCTTCCATTGCTTTTCGTCTTTCAACATAATATTCTGTTAATGACATTATAAAGCCAAGAGCAGCTCCGCCGAAAATTGCCATAGATATGTCATAAGTTATACAATTACTATTCTTGCCAATGATAAAGGCAAGAACTAATGACAAGGCTGTAATAATCAATGTAATAATAGTTAGCCATTTTTTTGCTTTCATTTCCGTTCCTCATCAATCCTCCGATTTATTTCCATATGGAATGATATCTTCCGCTACCATAGATACAGTACGAGATTGTGGAAATGTATAAGTAGTAGCCATAGGCATATCGGAATTTTCTTCAAAATTCTCTACTTGTTCCATAACTTTTGTAAAAACCTCTGGACTATATTGAGGTGGATAGCCGTTCTTTACGAGACAAATTTTAATATCAAGTTTGAGCTGATTGCGTACATTTTGGTTGTTAAGCCAATCAGAAAAAGAAGATTTTGTATCAATTATCTCTTTCACTTTTTTAGCAAGAATTTTACATTTATCATTTACAATCATACCACCAATTTCTTTATCCTTGCCATATTCAAAATTATACTGGTCTCGTAAGGATACTAAAATATCATAAAATGCTTTTTCCTCAAAGGTTAAACCAATTTTACGGAAACTTTCACGGCTTTCGTTCATTTGACGGAGTATCTGTAATGCTTGTTCCGTGGCATTTTTAATAATATCTTCAGATGCTTGTTCTTGTGTAGCTCCAGCTTCTTCCACACTAATATGTTTTCGTCTTTCATGGTATATAGCAATCGTTTCTTCAAGCATTTCCTGATAAGTCTTTGCAGCAATCTTGTTAATCTTACTGTATTCTTTAATCTGCTTGCGAATCATTTTTATAAGTAGCTCTAGCTTTGTGGCAGGCATTTTTACATCAGAAAGTTTTTCAAAATACTCTGGGCTAAAGATATCCTCTTCCTCCCCGGCATCAAGAACACTCTCAACTTGATTGTAACGCAATGCTTCGTCAACCATTTTAGAAACAGCACGATTCATACTGTCTGTATCAAGCTCAGTTGTTCCACTCATTTTGCGAACAAAACCTGCGATCGCCATGAAGCACTGTGCCAACGCAGATTCGCTCTCCGACAGTTCCCCGGAGGGCTGACAAATATCATAACTGAGCCGCATCCGCTTGACGGTTTTCAAGAAATAGGTCTTGAAAGAAACCTTCTGCGTGCCGCTTTTACCCTCGGAGTTCAGTTTCTCTGTCGAAGCAAACACATATTCAGCTGCTTTGGCGAGTAGGCGGTAACGCTCTACGGGGTCGCTCTCAGGGTTTAGGAACGGCTTGAGGCCATACCCGGTAAACATGGTCTTGAGGACTTCCAGTTCTTCTCTGAACACTTCCGTGGCCTGTTCCACATCGTCTGAGGTAGGAGCAACCGAAGTATCACCGCCGTAGGGTGGAAAAGTCGCTCTCGGCACCGGCAAGACGAACGGTGTCGTAAAGCTGCTCAGTTTCCTCCGGCAGCAAACCGGGACTGGTCTTTGCGATAAAGGCTTTGAAATCCTCGGCAATCAGGACTTCGCTGTAACTGCGCGGAATCTGGTTCCCGGCGAGGTAGTGCCAGCCGACCGATTCCAGAAAGGCAATGAAAGCACTCTCGTATTCCGACTCACAGTAGCGACCATTATAGTTTTTCAGCTTTGCCATGCGCCCACGCCTCCTTTCAGTCCTGTGCTTCTTCGATAGAGCCTTTGATCAGTATCGGGCACAGGTCTTTGATCTGGGTTTTTAGTTTCTCGTTGATTTCCTTGCGAATTCTTAGTGCTTCATACATTTCTACCAACACAAGTTGTTCTTCCTTGGGTGGCACGGGGATTGTCATGTCATAAAATCTTCTTTTATCCATACCCCCGCGAATATTGGAATCACACATGAACCATGCCATTCTGTCGGTTTCTTCTCTGGAAAACCAAATCATAAAAAATTCAGGAATAATTTTCTCTGTATTGATTTCAAAGACAAGGTATGCCGGAGAAATAATAAACGCTTCAGCCATATTATTAAGGGCTACTGGGATAGCAACATCGCGTCCAACGTGCATCAAATTGCAGGCAAACTGTTGGTTTTGTACCACCTTGTATTTGCTTAAATCTTCACCGCTCGTGACTGTTGGCATAAACTGTTTGTCCTTGTTTACACCGTAAACGATATGAAATTTATTATCCGAATTTCTTAAATCACATTCAGTAATTAACCGTTCAAGGCTGATTTTTTCGGTGAGTTTTCTCTTGTATTTCTCAACAGTAGCATCAATGGTCAGCTTCAAATCCTCCAGCCCGCGCTCATAGCTTTGCTGGTTGGCAAGCATGGCATTGTAGACAGCTACATATTTCCGCTGAACAGAAATATCCGGAAGTTGAATTTTAACATTACACATTTCGTCAAAAGAAAACAGTTCTGTTGCGCTTCCCCAACCGTGAGCCATCGCATATCGGTCAAACTCAGTACGGTTGAAAAACATATAAAGATATTCTGGGAGAATAGTATCTTTGGCAGATGCACGGATACCAAAGGCAATATTATTAAATGAGAAGAGCAATGGGGTGGCAGTATCGTTATATGCTAATCCTAGTTTGTCGCCCATCCGAGTAGTTCGTGGATTATAAACAAATTCACCCGGATTCACAATATAAAACTTTCGGATAACATTATCGTCAACAGTTGCTTTTGTTTCTACAATTTGTTTGTTGTTTGAGATTCCACGTACAAATGAAACATCGAAAATTAAATCATCATTCTTGCGGAGGGATTCTTGAATCAAATCACCTAATTTATATTTACTCAATCCCATAGCCAATCCCCCTGAATGCATCTTCCAGTATCTGCTGGGATTTCTTTTCCTGCTTCATGACCTCCTGCATTTCCGACTGGATACGAGCCATTTCCTTTTCATAGTCGATTTCCAAATCGTGGTCGATGAACTCAATATACTTGCTCGGGGTCAGCGCCCAGTTGTTCTGCTCAATCTCATCAATACCCACACTGCGGTACAGCTCCGGCACCTCATAGCAGCTGCCGTCCGTGCCCTCGCTCTGCCAGGTGTGGTAGATGTCGGCGGCTTTTCCGATTTGGGTGCTGTCCAGCAGGACTTTCTTCTTGTTCTCGCCCTTTACCGGGTTTTCCGTCCAGGTACGCAGGTCCATGAATAAAATCTCGTGTTCACGGTTACGCAGATTTCTGCCGTGGTAGCTGCCGCCCTTTTTGTTCTGGTTCAAAATCCAAAGGGTAACGCTGATGTCTGTGGTGATGAACAGTTCTCTCGGCAGGACGATGATTGCTTCCACCTTATCATTCTGGATCAGCTTTTTGCGAATTTCCAATGTATCGCTGTCGTTCAGTGCGCCGTTGGCAAGCAGGAAACCAGCCACGCCGGACTGCTTTTTGAGGTGCGAGAGGATATGTAGAATCCACGCATAGTTGCCGTTGCTCTCCGGCGGCGTCTGGTAATCCGCCCAGCGAGGGTCATGCTCCAAGGTACTGTCATACCAGCTTTTGAGGTTGAACGGCGGATTTGCCATAATGTAATCGAAGTACAATCCCTTGTGCAGATCGTTCAGAAAGCTGGAATCACTGGTTTCGCCAAGATTATGGCTGATGCCGCGCAGGGCAAGGTTCATTTTGGCAAGGCGATAGGTCGCAGGCTCTTTTTCCTGTCCATACACATTGATACGGTTAATATCACCCTGTTTGGATTTTACGAGTGCCGCACTCTGGATAAACATACCGCCGGAACCGCAGCACGGGTCATAAAGCGTGCCGTCATACGGCTCAATCATCGTTGCGATAAGCTGAACGGCATCATGCGGCGTATAGAACTCGCCCTCCTCCTTGGTGGCATTGACCGCGAATTCTTTCAGAAAGTATTCGTATACGCGACCGATCAGGTCTTTTTCCTCGCCAAACTGCTTGTGGCTGATCTTGTTGACTTCATCGATCAGCTTTTTGATGTCGTTTGCGGCAAGGTTGCGTGTGGTAAAGGTGCCCTCCACAAAGCATCCTTTCAGCTGTTTAGAGCCTGCCGCAATGCTGTGAAGTGCATTGTCCAGTGCTACATTCAGCTTGGGTGCAGGCGTATTGATGATGGTAGACCATCTTGCCTCCGGCGGCAGATTGTAGGTGCCATCCGCAAAGGTGGCATCGTCAAAGAACGCCGCACGAATGTTTTCATCATCCGGATCAAGCCCTTGTTCAATTAAGATTTGGCGTAATTTTTCGATACCATCCTCATATTTTTCTCCGATAAATCTTAAAAATACCAGTGTCAGCATCATATCACGTTTTTCAAAAAATGAACCCGAATTACGTGCTGCACGTAAGATATCTCTACATTTAAAAAGAATTGAATCGAGATTGATTGTATCCTCTGTCTTTTTCTTTGCCATAATTTTAGTTGTCCTTTCCCAAATTGTTCCATTGTTCTTCCAAGGCGGTAAAGTCAATACCATGAATATCACAAAAATCTTTAAGCTTTTTCATAGCAGCCATATTCGGTTTGCTTTTGCCACCTTCCCAACGGTTTATTGATGAAAAGGAAACTCCAATTTCTCTCCCAAAAGCTTCTTGAGACAGAAAACATTTTTTACGAATTTTCTTTATTTCGTCTGAATAACTCATGTTTTATCTCCTAATAATTCTATGTCAATGATATAGCATTATTATAGCAGAAAATAATATGAATTTCTACCCATCTGTACTTTTTTACAGATGGGTCTTTATTTTTACAAAACAAGGGGGCAAAACACAAAGAAATTCCTAATAAGTGAAGGAATAAATTTTATAAGAGTTCAAGGAACCCCCTGATGGTTTATGCGCTGAAAAGTATTTTTCTTTTTAATTATCCGATTTGGGTGTGCATTTTGGCACCCTTTGTCCAAATGAGTGAAAGGAGTTTTTATAATGCCGAGATTATCAAAGAAAGCAAAACAAGAATGGAAATTTTTCATAACCCCCAATACAGGTAGAAGAACATACAACAAGCTTTGCAGAAAATGTTATAGCGATTGCAAACAAAGTTATCGTGTCATTATTGTTTACTGCCGCAAATTCAAGGCAAAAAGGAGCGTGATTACAAAAGATGATAAATAACACTTACAAAGAATTTCAAGCTCATATAAGCGAAAGAATTGCCGATTTCGGCACCAAATCAATACAGAAACGGAGGTAACACAGTGAACAGATATTTCAAAACATCGGATGCCAAAAACTTTGCATTCTACAAAATACCTAAAGCGTTATTTGAAGAAAAGTACAAATCAGTTTCAACAGACGCCAAAATGCTGTACGGACTTTTACTTGACCGAATGTATCTGTCCGTCAAAAACGGCTGGATAGATAAACAAGGCAGAGTATATCAATATTTCACAATAAAATCCGCTCAGGAAAAACTGCATTTCGGTCACGAAAAAATATGTAAGTTGTTTTCTGAACTTGAAACTGCGGATTTGATTCTTCGTAAAAGACAGGGTCAGGGAAAGCCAAGCATTATCTATTTAAAACAATTCTGATTTTCGGCTTTCTTGATTTCCGAATAACAGAAGGTATTAAGACTTATAGAGTAAGACATTACTTGCCGAAGAAGAAAATATATAGGAGATAGCCAAATGATACAGATAATAGATATAGAATTGCTTGTTCCCTTTGAAAATCATCCGTTTAAGGAAAGAAGCGGAATTGAGCAACAAGAATTAACAGAGAGCATAAAGGAAAACGGATTGCTTGAGCCGATAATTGTTCGTCCTTTTCCGGCAAATAAATACGAAATTATCAGCGGACACAGACGAGTTGAAGCCTGCAAAGCGTTAGGGATAACAAGCATACCTGTGATAATAAAACAACTTACAAGAGACGAGGCAATTGTACAAATGGTGGACTCAAATATACACCGTGAGCATATCTTGCCAAGTGAAAAAGCTTTTGCCTACAAAATGAAATCAGAGGCTTTGAAACATCAGGGTAAGACTTCGTGCCAACTTGGCACAAAGTTAAGAACAGATGAAAGGATTGCAGAAAACGCCGATGACAGCGCAAGGCAAATACAACGATATATCCGCCTGACATACTTGATACCCGAATTACTCAGACTCGTTGACGAAGAAAGGATAGCCTTTACTCCTGCGGTGGAAATTTCATATCTGTCGGAGTATGAGCAAAGAACATTGCTTGACCAAATTGAATTTACAGACGCTACGCCGTCATTATCACAGGCACAGCGATTAAGAAAATTCAGCGAACAAGGCAGATACTCAACCGATGTTGTATTTGCCGTTTTGTGCGAAGAAAAGCCCAATCAAAAAGAACAGGTTCGATTTATGGAAGAGGATATACGCAAATATTTTCCGAAAAGCTACACCAAATCCGATATGCAAAAGACAATTATTTCACTGCTTGAAAAATGGCAAAGGCAAAGAGAAAGAAACAGGAGGGATGAGCGATGACAGATAAAAACACTTCAATATATGCACCGTATTTTGAAAAGAACGATGAACCGTTCTTTATGAAAATAGGTAATACAACTTACGAAGTAAACACACATTTTAATCCTAATGGCAGAGAAAATGTACTTCAACAATTTGAAGATTTACTTACAGAATTGAAAATAGCATAAGTTTGCACAATCGACACTACGGCATTGCAAGTGTAAAATACAATTACATTGCAATGCCCTGTTGTCACAGAAGGGAGCAAATAGTTTATGGCAACAAATAAAAATATACAAGGGCAAGAAGTAAAAATCACCGCTCTGTATTGCCGTTTGTCTCAAGACGACAATTTAGAGGGTGAGAGTAATTCAATATCAAATCAAAAAGAAATTCTGATGACCTATGCAAAGAAAAACGGATATTTACATCCGCAATTCTTTGTCGATGACGGTATCAGCGGAACAACATTTAACCGTCCCGGTTTTCAGGAAATGGAAAGCCTTATTGAAGCAGGTAAGGTATCAACCGTAATTGTAAAAGACTTATCCCGTTTTGGCAGAGAACATTTGCTTTGCGGTCACTACACAGAAATTGTTTATCCGACTTTAGGCGTCAACTTCATAGCCATACAAGAAAATGTTGATACCACGAAAGGTATGGGAACGGAAATGATGCCGTTTCATAACATTTTTAACGAGTGGTATGCGGCTCAGACTTCCAAGAAAATCCGTGCCGTTAATGAGATGAAAGCGTCAAAGGGTATGAGAATTTCTTCGACAGTGCCTTACGGTTACAAGAAAATTGAAGGTAACAAGGAGCAATGGTACATAGATGAGCCTGCGGCTGAAATTGTAAGAAAGATATTTAATCTTTGCATTTCGGGTAAAGGTCCATCGCAAATTGCAAGACAACTTGAAGCCGAAAAAGTGCTTACACCGACAGCATATTTCAATTCCGTAGGTAAGAAAACAAGTAATCCAATGCCTGTTAATATTTATCATTGGAGAGAAAATTCTATTGTTCATATTCTTGAAAACAGACAATATACCGGCTGTACCGTAAACGGTAAAAGTACAACAGTCAGCTACAAAGTTCACAAGACGGTTGAACGACCTGTTGAGGATTATCAGGTTATTCCGAATACGCAGGAGGCAATCATCAGTGAAAACACTTGGTTGAGAGTACAAGAACTCAGGAAAAACAAAAGACGAAATACTGCAACGGGCAGAAAAAGTTTGTTCTCAGGTTTAGTATATTGCGCCGATTGCGGTTTTAAACTTCACTTTTGTGCTTCTAAAAGCTTAAAGAAAAATCAGGAGTTTTGGAGGTGTTCTTCCTATAAAGACGGTCGTGGTACTTGCACAATCCATTTTATCCGAGATGTTGTACTTGAAGCAATCGTTAAAGAAGCCATATCAGAACTTGCGGATTTTGTCCGTTGTTACAACAGTGCATTCCTTTATCTTATCTCCGAAAAGAAAGGTGCAGAATCTGTATGTCGAGAGAAATCTTTGCGAGTCAAAACCGAAAGTGCAAAGCAAAGAATATCCGATTTGGACAAGTTATTCTCAAGAATTTATGAGGATAATATTCTCGGTAAATTATCCGATGAGCGTTATTCCCGTATGGCAAATGAATACGAAGCTGAGCAAAAGCGACTTATATCGGAGGTTGAGGAAAATGAAAAATCTCTTATTGAACTTCAAAAACAGACTGTCGATATGAAAATGCTTTATCAAGGGCTTATGGAATTTACAGAGATGAAACAGCTCACTCCAACCGTTGTAAACAAGATTATTGAGCGTATAGAAATCCACAACAACGAAAAGAAACATTCTCACAACAATGTTAAAGTGGATATTTACTTTACGGCAGTCGGATTATTTGACATTCCGACAGAGCAACAGCTTATTGATACAATGGAAAGAGTAAAACAGAAAAATGCGGAGAAATCCGCTTAAATAAAGAAAAAGGGCGTGTGAAAAAACGAAAGTTTTTTCACACGTCCTTTGCTTATGAATA
>ENA-ORSC01001340-ORSC01001340.1-human-gut-metagenome-genome-assembly--contig:-NODE-1340-length-17157-cov-7.624371_pt1 | contig 17157 bp, 15 predicted proteins | sample MGYA00242178_ERZ509140 | MGnify/ENA primary metagenome ERZ509140 (study PRJEB26280, sample SAMEA2338681) | human gut metagenome | biome: human gut; feature: human-associated habitat; material: faeces... | reverse complement strand
TACTATATCAAATGAATCAGATAATATTTTATTAACTTCATTTAATGTTTTACCAGGAATTACAGCACTAAAATTTTGTGTAGGTTTATTTAAAAATAAACTTCTACTTTTGTGGTCTGAACACATTATAAACCATCGATATGGATAAGAAAGTAATAACCTTTGGAGAAATCATGCTTAGACTGGCCACTCCAGACTATCTCCGTTTTTGTCAAAGTGATAAATTGAATGCTACCTTTGGTGGCGGTGAAGCTAATGTTGCCGTATCACTGGCAAACTATGGTATTGCAACCGAGTTTGTAACCCGTTTACCTAAAAACGACATTGCGCGTGCTTGCGTAATGGACCTGCGTAAATATGGTGTAGGGACTTCTCACATCGTTTACGGCGGCGACCGTTTGGGTATCTATTTTCTGGAAACAGGTGCGGTAGCCCGTGCCAGCAAAGTCGTCTATGACCGCGCATATTCCTCCATCGCGTTGGCAAAGCCCGGTGATATCGACTGGAACAAGGCGTTTGACGGCGTAGGATGGTTCCACATCACGGGCATTACGCCTGCGATTTCTGAATCTGCGATGGAACTGAGCTTAGAATCCGTAAAAGAGGCAAAGAAACGGAACATCACCGTCTCTTGCGACCTAAATTACCGTAAAAACCTCTGGAAATACGGCAAACAGGCCAGCGAGGTCATGCGGGAACTTGCCAAGTACGTTGATGTGGCGATTGCCAACGAAGAAGATGTGCAGAAGTCGCTGGAAATCACAGTCGATGTGAACATCGAATCCGGCGAGCTTGACCGCGAGAAATACCGTGCGCTTGGCAATAAGGTTCTCGAAGCGTATCCAAATATGCAGTGCATCGCCATCACGCTCCGTGAGAGCCACAGCGCCGATTGGAATGGCTGGGCGGCGTGCCTGAACGACGGCAAGGACTTTTACGTTTCCAAGAGGTACGAAATTCGGGACATCATCGACCGCGTCGGCGGCGGCGACAGCTTTGCGGGCGGTCTGATCTACGGCCTGAACCATTACGAGGACAAGCAATCCGCACTCGAATTCGCGGTTGCCGCCAGCTGCCTGAAGCACAGCGTCATCGGCGATTTCAACCGCGTGTCTGTCTCCGACATAATCAAACTCATGGGCGGTGACGGCACGGGCCGGGTACAGAGATAAAAGAAACTGAATGATATGCAGCCCGCGTTACTGCAAAAGAGCGCCCCGCAGGGCGCTCTTTTCTTATATCAGGCGAGCTCACTGAAGAAAATATAGCGGCCGGGGCGACAGAATGTTTTTCTACCGTCGATCACGACCTCTGCCTCGACCGGTGTTTCGATCTCATAGCGCCACATATCACGCTGCTTTTCCCAGCGGGAACGGACAAGGCCGTGCCGTGTTTCTACCGACGCCTCCAGCCAGTCCAGCCGCTTGTCTGGCTGCGGTGCGATGCGGACGGCTGCGTAGCCGGGCTTTTCCTCAACGGTCTGGATGCCTGCCGCCACGGTGTAGACCCAGTCGGCGACGGCACCGTAGGCATAGTGGTTGAAGGAATTCATGTCGCTGCTCCAGAAATCGCCGTTTTCCATCTGGCCGTCCCAGTGCTCCCAGATCGTGGTGGCGCCCTTTGTGACCGGATAGAGCCAGGACGGATATTCGCGGCGCAGGAGCAGATCGTAGGCCAGTTCCGTATAGCCGTGCGCGGACAGCGCGTGCAGCAGATACGGCGTCCCGACAAAGCCGGTCTGGAGCTTCGTGCCGCAGCTGCGGATCATCTGCGCCAGCTGGTCTGTCGTCTTCTGCGTGTCCTCGGCAAGCGCAAAATAGACGGCGAGCGTGCATTCCGTCTGCGTTTGATAGACCGGATATGCCTGACGGAACGCACGGACGATGCGCTCGTACAGCGCTTCGTATGCGGAGATGTCCTGACCGAGCACGCGGCCCGCCTTTATGACGAGCGCAGTGGAATGCGCGTAGAATGCGGAGGCGATCAGATCCTCGCGGCTCGAACCCTTATAGCTGCCTGACGGCGCGTCCAGTCCCAGCCAATCGCCGTAATGCTCGCCACCGGTCCAGAGATCCCTGGTCGTGGTGTGGGCGGTGATGTAATCCACCCACTTTTTCATGCTTGCAAACTGTGCGTGCAGGATATTCGGATCACCGTAAGCCAGATAGACCGCCCACGGGCAGATCGTCGCAGCATCGTCCCAGGCGGCGCTGCCGCTCTGATGCAGGACGTTCGGGATGACGTGCCCGACTGCACCGTCTTCGCGCTGGTCGGCGGCAAGATCGGCGAGCCATTTTGTAAAGAAGCGTTCTGCGTCAAAATTCAGGCACGCCGTACGGATGAACACCTGCGCATCGCCTGTCCAGCCAAGGCGCTCGTCGCGCTGCGGGCAGTCGGTCGGCACATCGAGGAAATTGCTCTTCTGCCCCCAGATTACGTTTTCAAACAGCTTGTTCAAAAGCGGATCGGAGCAGGAGAGATATCCGGTACGCTTCATGTCGGAGTGGACAGCGATTGCCGTGAAATTTTCCTGTGCGGCGTGTTCCGCACCGCACGGAAACCGGTCGACGCGAATGTAGCGGAAGCCATAGAACGTCAGCTTCGGCTTGTAGCGCTGCGCGCCGTCTTTGCAGAAATAGAGATACTTTGCCTTTGCCGAGCGATAATTTTCCGTGTAGAAATTCCCGTTTTTGTCCAGAACCTCTGCATGGGAAAGCTCCACGGCTTCGCCTTTGACACCGTCCAGCGCGATCTCCACATAGCCCGTCAGGTTCTGGCCGAAATCCACAACAATTTCGCCCGCAGGTGTTTTGAAGATGCGGGCTGGCGCGATGCGCTCCTGCTCACGGACAGGTTCGCCCTGCTGCTCGATCAGCGTATCGGTCGGGCCGTCACAGATCACGGCTGGCGTCCAGACGGACGGCTCAAACGCGGCGTCATACGTTTCCCCGTCATACAGTTCGGAAAAGCGCACGGCGCTTTCCGCCGTCTGCCAGCTTGCGTCCGTGCAGATCGTGTCCGTATGGCCGTCGGGATATCGGAGCGTAAGCTCCGCCGTCAGTGCGGCCGGGAGCGCCGCACTGCTGTTCTGACCCGGAAGCCATCCCGCAAGGCGGCCGCGATACCACCCCTTGCCGACCAATACGGTCAGCTCATTTTCCTGACCGGGACGGATCCGCAGCTCGTACTGCTGCACCTGCAGGCGCTTTTGATAGACGGTCCAGCCGGGTGCGAGGATAAAATCGCCCACGCGGCTGCCGTTGAGCGAGGCTTCATAGACGCCCATCGCCGTGATCCGGAGCGCAGCGGAAACGACGTTCTCCGGGCAGAAAAATGTCTTTCGGAACGCTGGGCAGACGCTGCCATAAGACTTTGCGGGACGGATCCAGTTTGCGTGCCATTGCATATTGCATGCCTCCTGTTCAGGTTTCTGATTGACTTCTATCATAGCAGACGCTAAGATAAATTCCAGACCGTATTATTTACTGAAAAAGGCGGTGAATTTAACCATGACACACAAGACGATCCAAATCGAGGAAAACGCGCAGCATGAAAACGAAAGCCTTGTCATGATGGAGCGTGAGCAGGGGGATCTGCAGCGGCACGACCACCTGTTTTTTGAACTGGCTTATATAACCGGCGGCACCTGTGAGCATACGCTCAATGATATAAAAACCGTTCTGCGTCGCGGCGACTATTTTTTTGTTGATCTCGGCAGTACACACCGCTATGAAAACAGCTGCGGGCTGACGCTGATCAACTGCCTGTTTCTGCCGGAGGCCATCGATGAAACGATGCGCTGCTGCCTGAGTCTGAACGAACTGCTGCAGGCGTGTCTGGTGCGGTATTACAGGATGATCCTCGGCGCAAACTGGACAGACTGTGTGTTTCACGACGAAGACGGGCGCGTCGGCGCGCTGCTTGGCGGGATGGTGCAGGAATACCGGCAGATGCAGTTTGGAAGCGCGGAGATTTTCCGCGGGCGGTTGACGGAGATTTTGATCCTGACGCTGCGGAAGCTCGCGCCGGAGCGGACGCTCCATACCGGCTGCGAAGCCGTGGAAAAGGCGATCCTGTATATCAACCGGCACTACGCGCACGACGTAACGCTTCAGGATTTCTGTGCGGGCGAGCATTACAGCGTCCCGTATATCAGCCGCCGCTTCCGGCAGGAAACGGGGCTGACCTTCCGGGAGTATCTGCGGCGGACAAGGATCGAGAAAAGCTGCGAGCTTCTGGCTGGCAGCAGCTGCCCGGTCAGCGAGGCTGCACGCGCGTCCGGCTATGAGGATATGCAGTCGTATTACGCGGCGTTCCGGCAGTATCTGAATATGACGCCGAAGGAATACCGCGCGTTCAGCCGCGCCCAGATGCTTGCACAGAAGACAGATTGAGGAGAGGAAACGATATGCGCCACCGCTTTGGGATCCGAAAAAAGATCATGCTGACAATGGCGTTCATGACGATCATTCCGGTTCTGGTCATGGGCATTGTTTCGACCGCGCAGTCGCGGAATATCATCAAGGAGCAGACCAACACGCTTGCGCGAAAAAACCTGATCATCACCGCGCAGGAGATCAATGAAAAGGTCGATCTGCTCTATGCAACGATTCAGGAGCTGCCGACAAATACTGTCGTGCTTTCCGGCCTGCGCCGTCTGCCGGACACCAGTGAGGCGCATCTTTCCTATCAGGAACAGCTGGAAACGGAGCTTTACAGCGCACGGAATCTGCTGCGGCTGAAAATGCCCAGTTCCTATGCGCTTGTGTTTCCGGATGGGTCATGCTATTCCACCTATCTTGCGCCGGGCGGCGACGGAAGGAACCGGCTGGATGCCTACGCGTGGTATCAGGCGCTGAGCAGCAGCAATTACAGCCGCGTCTGGTACGGCGTGTCGGACGACCTGTTCAATCTGCTGGGCGGCCGTTCACTCTATGTCGCGGGCAACCTGGTTGTGGACGGACAGACCGCTGCCGTGGCGCTGCTCGGCATCAGCACAACGCAGATGGAGCGGCTGCTGTGCAGCTCCAGGATTACGACGAACAGTCTTGTTTTCTTATCCAGCAGCACTGGAGACTATGTGATATCCTCCGAAGGCGTGCCGCCGGAGCCTGAGCTTCTTGCGCAGCCGAACGGCGGAACCGTCCGGCTGGGACTTCAGCGCGGACAGGTTTTCTCCACGCAGATCGAGTTTCCGGGAAGTCGGGACAAATGGACGCTGACAATGATCGTGCCGGATACCGACCTGTATCGTTCGGTTTATTCGCTTTCATGGCTGACGGCAGCGCTGATTTTGGCAGTCTGCATGTGCATTGCCGTCATGATGCTCTGCATCAATCGCTGGCTGATTTTCCCCGTCACAGCGCTCAGCGCCAGCATGAATCAGGTGCAGCGCGGCGATCTTTCCGTGCGTGTGCAGCCGGGATCGGCAGATGAGATCGGAGATCTGTATCTTGGCTTCAATGACATGGTCGAGGCGCTGGATAACAGCATCCAGACAATTCGCCGCGACGACGAAAAACGGCATGATCTCGAAATCCGGATTTTGCAGGAGCAGATCAACCCGCACTTTATCCGCAACACGCTCAATACCATCCGCTGGATGGCGGAGCTGAAGGGAGCGGCGGGAATCAGCAAGGCGATCAGCGCGTTTATCTGTATGATCAATTACAGCTTCAGCGGGATCGACCATGCCGTGTCGCTCCGCGACGAACTGTTTTATCTGGAAAAGTACATCTATATCCAGAAGCTGCGTTATCAGAATTTGTTCACCTATGAGGCGCAGGTTCCGGGCGAGCTGCTCGATGCGCAGATTCCAAAGCTTATTCTGCAGCCGATCGTGGAAAACAGCGTGCTGCATGGGATCGCAGAGCGTGCGGAGGCGGGCTCCATTCTTGTCACGGCCTCTGCTGCGGACGGCGATCTGACGCTGGCCGTCTGCGACGACGGCATCGGGATGACGCCGGAAAAACTGACGCAGCTCCTCAGCGGCGATCACCTGATGTCCGGCCGCGGGAGCAATCATATCGGCGTGTACAACGTGCAGGAGCGGCTGCGGATGCTCTACGGAAGCGGCTACGGCATTACGATTGAAAGTGAGCCGGAGCGTTATACGCGCGTGTATCTGCGGCTGCCGCTGAAAATGGGAAGGGAGGAAACGCACTGTGATGAAGCTTGTATTGATTGATGATGAGCCGTTTCACCTGATCGGTATGCAGACGGTCATTCCATGGGAGCAGAGTCAGTTTATCATTGCCGGCGAAGCACGCAGCGGGGAAGAGGGAATTGAACTGATCCTGCGGGAACAGCCCGACATTGCGATCGTGGATATCGTCATGCCGGGGATCGACGGACTGGAGATGATTCGGCGCGTGAAGGACGCGGCACCGGAAACCCGCTTCATCGTACTGAGCTGCATGAACGATATCCAGCGCTACAAGGAGGCGGTGAGCCTCGGCGCGGCGGAGTATTTGCAGAAGGATCTCGCGACGCCGGATGTCCTGCTGGAAACGGTGCGGCGCGTTGCGCAGCAGCTGAAACGGGAGCGGCTCCGGAACTCGGACGGCGAAGCGCATGCCGACACGGCGCCGCAGCTGCGGACGGAGTATCTGAATCTGCTGCTCAGCGGTACGGCGGAAAATCTGCGCACAGCGCCGTACCAGCTGGAAAAATGGGGGCTTCTGAAGCGGGGCGCGCCGTTTACGGTCGGCCTGCTTACGGTTCAGATGCCGGATACCGGCAGCCAGCGCGCGCAGCCGCCCTATGCCGGTATCATCGCCATCGCGCAGGAGATCTTCTGCCGTGAGGGTTCCAGCTGTTTCTTCCGTACAGCGGGACGGAATATTGCCGCGCTCCTGCCTGCGCTTTCGCCTGAGCGGATGGAGAAGGCTTTCTCACGTCTGCAAAGCATGGCGGAAAGCAGCATTGACTGCATCCTGAGCATGGGAATCAGCGAAACCGCGAACGATGCCCGGCAGATACCGGCGCTCTATGAGCACGCGCATCAAGCCTGCGCGTCGGCCTATTACGACGGACACGGCAAACTCTACCGGTTCAGCGCATCTCCAGCGCGGCACACAGCCGGCCGCCCGGCTTATAAGCGAACCAACACTTTCAGCGCTGCGGCATTGCACGCCGAACTGGATGCGCTGACGGTGCATCTAAAGAACGCGAGGCCGCAGCTCCCGCAGGCGGCGGCACAGCTCACTGCGTTTATTCAGCGGACGATCCTTCTGGCGGAGCAGACGGGGATCATTGCGGGAGCAGATGAGGTCAGCGGCGACGAGATCGCGAAAAGCTGTGCTTCGGCAGCGGAGCTTTCACTTGCGGCAGCCGGCATTCAGCGTCTGATCGACGTGCTGGACGCGCGCCGGAGCCAGTCACAGCCGGATATTCTGCTGCGGCAGATCACAGAATATGTACAGACGCATCTGTGCGGCAAAATCCGGCTGGAAGATATTGCGCAGGAGGTCTATATGAGCCCCTCCTATGTCAGCCGTTTTTTCAAGCAGGCGACCGGCATGAATCTGAGCGGGTATATCCGAGCACAGAAAATCGAAAAGGCAAAGCAGCTGCTCCGGCTGTACCCGGTCGGCGAGGTGAGCGCGCAGCTTGGCTACACCTCCGTCAGCCACTTCGTTTCAATTTTCAGCGAGGAAACCGGCCTTACGCCCTACCGCTTCAAGCGGCAGAGCCAGCCGGACGGACAGGAAATGCCGTAGAAAATCGCCGCAGTTCAGCTGCGGCGATTTTTTGCAGCAAAAAATCGTTATTTTTGCAGCGCGGCACAGCGGGCGGCCGTTTGAACAAAAAAACGATATTTTATGCAAGAAGCTGTATGTTATTTCGCAGATGCTTCCACTAAACTATGAGCAGCGATCCCCAAAAAAGAAAGCGGAGGAATGAAAATGAAACATGTACGCAAATTTCTGGCTCTCACGCTGGTGCTTGTACTGGCGCTTGGCATTGTGGGCTGCGCCGCACCTGCAGCACCGGATACGTCTGATGCGCAGGCTCCGGCAGAGCAGACGACAGACGAAAGCAAGCCCATCAAGCTGACGCTCTGGAGCTGCAACGACATGATCCGCCCGAACGAGCTGAAGGAAGGGCAGGAGACCTGGTACATCTCACAGGCCATCGAACGCTTCCGTGAGCTGCACCCCAATGTGACCATCGAGATCAATGCGTATAATGACAATGCGCAGCTGATGAATGACTTCAAAGCAGCGACTCGCGCCGGGTACGGCCCGGATATTGCCTGCTTTGTGAATGGCCCGGCGCTGATCTCGCTCAAAGACGGACTGCTGCCGCTGAACGACTATCTGGACGAAGATCTGCGCACGAAGGTCGTCGGCTGGGAAACCTGCGCCGAGGGCATGAATGCAGATAACACGATTTACGGTATGCCGTACTGTGGACAGAGTGTTGCCTGCTTTGCCTACAACAAATCGCTGGTCAAGCAGGCCGGACTTGACTTTGAAGCGAACCCGCCGCGTACCATCGATGAATTCTATGCCGCGCTGGACGCGATCCGCGACGCAGGCATTCAGCCCCTGCACCTAGATGAAAGCTATCCCGGACTGCTTCTGTATTGCCTCAGCATGTGGTGGGAGCAGCTCAGTGGTCTTGACGGCATTCTTGCCCACACAGATGAACAGGTTTCATTCGCAGATGACGAGGGTTTCAAGTTCATGATGAACGAATACAAGAAATTCTATGACAACGGATGGCTGAACAAGGATACCGCTACCTCTACCGACAGTTACAACGTGTTCCTTCAGGGCGGCAGCGCGCTTCATACGCTCTATTTCGGTGACTATGAAACCTATCATGAAGCGCTCGGCGATGATTTCGGCATGCTGCCGGTTCCCACTGCGGATGAATCACTCATCGATACGGATACTGCTGTCGGCGGCGTCGGCGCGGCGCTTGGCGTGTCCAACTTCAGCGAAAATCCCGACATGGCGGTCGAGTTTGTAAAGTTCCTGCTTTCGCGCGACGAAATGGTCTCCATGTATACCAAGAATACCGCCATACCGATCCGCACGGATATCACCGCCGCGGATATCGGCAGGACGGACGATCCCTATTTTGCGCAGGCGGTCGAGATGGCCGGCGGCCTCTACTTCTGGCCGGACAACTGCCTGAGTGCCGATGTGGTAAACATCTATTGCTCTCTGCCGTGCCAGGTCCTGGTCGGCAACATGTCGCTGGACGAGTTGACACGGGCAATGGACGACGCACAGCTTGACTGACGGAAAATGTGAAGCTCTGTGCCGTGCGGCACAGATACACGGTCACCCGCAGCGCTCTGCGCTGCGGGTGATTGAAAGCAGAGGTGAACCATGAAATCTGGAAAACACAGCGCGCTGCTGCGGCGGGAAAACCGGCAGGGATGGCTGTCCGTTCTGCCGGTGCTTGCACTGGAACTGCTGGTCTGTGCGTACCCCATTGGTATGGTGATTGTAAAGAGCTTTACCAACTGGGATGGAATGTTCAAAAGCGATCCGGTCGGCCTGCGGAACTACATCCGCATATTCTCTGACCCGAATTTCTGGACGCTGTTGAAAAACACCGGCGTCTTTCTCCTGACAATTCCCGTACAGGCGCTGATCGGCATGATCATCGCCGTAATTTTAAATGACCGCATACCCGGCTGGAGATTTTTCCGGCTTGTATATTATCTTCCCTCGATCATTTCCATGACGGTCGTCGGCCTTCTGTACAAGATCATGTTTAGCTACTCCGGCCCGCTGAACGAGGTTCTGCGTGCCATTGGGCTTGACGCGCTGGCAATCGAATGGCTCAATTCCGGCCCGAGCGCGCGCTTCGTCGTGTTCCTCTGTCTGGTCTGGAGCAACATTGGCTGGCAGGTGCTGATCATCTTCGGCGGTCTGACCGGTATCGACCCCAGTATTCTGGAGGCGGCGACCATCGACGGCGCAGGCTATTGGCGGCGGCTTTTCAGTATCACGATTCCCCTTTTGGCTCGCACACTGGAATACTCGTTTGTCAGCGCCATGATCTGGATATTCACCGGTATTTTCCCGCTGATCTACTCGCTGTCCAACGGCGGGCCCGGCTATGAAACGACGACACTGGACTATATGGTTTACGTCAAGGGCTTTAACGGAACCAAACTCGGCCAGGCGTGTGCGCTTTCCGTGATTCTGCTGCTGATCATCACGGCAATCACAGTCATTCAGATGCGCATGAGCAACAGAGCCGATGATTGGAGGTGACGGCATGGGAAAGAAGCTTGAAAAACGTTCAATTCCGGCGAATATTCTGATCTACCTGATTCTGATCCTGCTGGCGGTTTCCTACCTGTATCCGCTGTACTTCATGGGCGTTAACTCCCTGAAGTCGCAGGCGGAATATATGAAGGACATGTTCTCCGTCGATCTGCTGAAGGGACATTTTGAAAACTATCTGATCATTTTCAAGAATTTCAAGATCGGGCAGTATCTTTTCAATACGCTCCTGGTAACGGTTCTGAAGCTGGTATTTACCATGCCTCTGGCCATTTTCGCCAGTTATGCGTTTGCGAAGCTGCGGTTTCGCGGAAAGAATGCCATGTATCCGCTCATTATCTCAGCCATGTTCATTCCGTTTCAGGTCATCATGATCCCGGTGTATACCATGCTGACGAAGTTGCACATGATCGATACCTATCGCGGACTGATCCTTGTTACCGGCACGATCGGGATTCCAAGCTCAATCATGCTCCTGTCGTCCAGCTTCCGCAGTATTCCGAATGAACTGCTTGAGGCTGCGGCAATCGACGGCTGCGGCTATTTCCGAAAGATCTTCCACATTATGATCCCCATGGGCAAGCCCGCCATCGCGATCTGTACAATCATGGGCTTTATCTCCAGCTGGAATGATCTTTTGCCGCCGATGGTCATCATTAAGAGTGTCAACAAGCGGCTGGTCATGCCGGCGCTGGACGGCCTTGTCTCCATGTACAATGCGGACACGCCGTTCCAGCTCACCGGTATCCTGATCGCAGCTGTTCCGGCAATCGCGATTTACCTGATCCTCTCCAAGCAGATCATCATGGGTATTTCCGCCGGCTCCACAAAGTAAATCATCTACACGTCTATCAGAGAGGGAACTGTTATGAAAAAGAAACTCAAAATTGGTGTCATTTCCTGCAGCATCATGGCGCAGGTCCATATGCAGGCTGTTATGGACAATCCGAACACCGAGCTTGCCATGCTCTGCGATCTCAACGAAACGCTTCTGCATGAGGCAGCTGATAAATTCGGCGTAGAAAAGACTGCAGTGGATTACCGCGACGTTTTGAACGATCCGGAAATCGATGCTGTCATTATCGTCACGCCCGATCAGACGCACAAGGAGATCACGCTTGCGGCACTGGCCGCGAAGAAACATGTGTTGTGTGAAAAGCCGATGGCGCTGAAGCTTGACGAATGCAGCGAGATGATTGCCGCTGCAAAGGCCGCCGAAACCAAGATGATGGTTGGTCAGATCTGCCGCTATACGCCGGGCTTTGTCGAGGCAAAAAAACTCATCGACCGCGGCGAGATCGGCGAACTGTTCTTTGTGGAAACCGAGTATGCACATGATTACTCAAAAATTGATTTGCCGTGGCGTCTTGACCCGCTGCGTCATGGGTTCCTTGGCGGAGGCTGCCATGCGGTCGATCTGGCCCGCTGGATTGCCGGCGACCCGACGGAGGTTTTCGCCTACGCGAACCACAAGATGCTGCCAAACTATCCGACCGACGACTGCACCATCGCCATTATGAAATTCCCGAACAATGTGATCGGTAAGGTGTTCGTCTCCACCGGCTGCAAGCGCAATTATACGATGCGCAGCGTATTCTACGGAACGAAGGGCACCATCATCACCGACAACACCAGCAACCACATGACCGTGTTCAAGGATGGCGTCGGCAACGGCGAAACGCTGTTTGCGGATCTGCCGCAGTCTCATGCGATCCCGATTGAGTATCCTGTCACCGTGAACAACCACAATGCAGCGGGCGAACTGGACGAGTTTGTGGACTGCATCGTCAACGACAAGCCCATCCACACCACGGCTATTGAGGGCGCAAAGACCGTCAAGGCCAGCCTTGCCGCCGTCGAATCCAGCAAAACCGGCATGCCGGTCAAAATCGAATATGACTTCTGAGCGTCTTCCGGCGCGAAAGGCCCCTGATGCGAGAATCCAGTGCATCAGGGGCCTTTCGTATGAATTGATTGGCTAAACTCTGGACGTTTTGATTTATTTTAGTGGACAAAATAATTCGAGCGCGGTATGTTGAATATATAGGGAATCAGGCAAAACGTGCATGTTTAAAAAAGGATGGGACAATCATGAGAGTATTGGCAGTCGGCTGCCACCCAGACGATCTGGAGATCGCCTGCGGGGGTACGCTTCGGAAATATGTCGAGCAGGGCGCGGAGGTCTACACCTGCCATGTGGCGAACGGCAATCAGGGCCATGTGGTCATTGAGCCGGAGCCTCTGGCGGCGATGCGCGCGGAGGAATTTGAAGAGGCATCGAAGATTATCGGCGCAAAGCAGACGTTCAACCTGAATGTCGGGGATATGCTGGTCAACAGTCATGACCTGGCGGTCATGGACGCAATGGCGGACGTCGTCCGCTGCACGAGGCCGGACGTCATTATTACACACAATGATACGGATTACATGCAGGATCACACGGAGACGAGCCGCATCGTGACCAACGGCAGCTTCTGCTCCGGCCTGAGTCACCGCCCGCGCAGATTTGAGCCGTATTCCAGCTTTATCCCGGTGTTCTTTATGGATACGCTGGCGGGCGTCGGCTTCCAGCCGACGCATTATGTGGATATCACGGAGCAGATCGAGACGAAGTTGGCGGCGCTCCGCTGCCACCGGTCGCAGCTGGACTGGATGCTGGAGCATGACAACATTGATTTTGCGGACATGGTGCGCACCTGCTCCAAATACCGCGGGTATCAGTGCGGAGCCGCGTATGCCGAGGGCTTCCGGCCCTATACCGTCTATCCGAGAATGGCGGCAGAAAATCTGCTGCCGTAAGCAAGGGAGGATACATAGCTATGAAAAAGGTTCGTTGGGGCGTTATCGGCGCAGGCGGCATTGCCCAGCGCCGGACGATCCCCGGTATGATGCAGTGCGAAAATGCAGAGCTGGTCGCCGTCATGGAGATCACGCCGGAGCTGAGTACGGGTTTTTTAAACGATGTCCTTGCACAGGACGGAAGCTGTCTGCAAAAAATCAGCAGTCTCCTCCAGGAAGAGGAGAATCTGGAGTTTGCTGATATAGAAGAGAAGTTTAAGGTGATTGAAGAAAACACGGTGCTTGCCGTTGTGGATGAAGCGCTTGCAAAAAGGATCCTTTTTGGAAAGGCCGATTGGACAGAGCTGCAAAAGAACTCGGTATCTGTCCGCAAGTCGAACATACGGGCGTGGAACCTCAAAGAGATCGGCGATGGCCTTTATCAGTGGACGCTGCGGTATGATCCGTTTCTGGGCTATATGCGCGGCGTTCTGGATATGGAAAGAGCAAAACATGGCTTTTTGAACTGCTGACACGAAAGGAGACCGTAATGTACCACCCCGACGATTGTCTGATGATCTCCGGCCTACAGCATTTCCGGTTTTGCAGGCGGCAGTGGGCGCTGATCCACATCGAGCACCAGTGGGCGGAAAACTACCGCACCATTGACGGCGCGATCCTCCACGAAAACGCCCACGACACGGACCTTCAGGAGCGGCGGGGCGACCGCTTTATTACGCGTGGCGTCAGCGTCTATTCCGCGGAGCTGGGTGTATCCGGACAGTGCGACGTACTGGAATTCCACCGGGGCTCCGTCGGGATCCCCCTCTCCGGGAAAGAGGGACTGTGGCAGCCGTACCCGGGGGAGTACAAGCGGGGCCGCCCCCGCGAGGACACTGGCGACACCCTGCAGCTATGCGCGCAGGCCATGTGCCTGGAGTCCATGCTCTGCTGCGACATCCCTGAGGGCGCACTCTATTACGGGGAGATCCGCCGGCGAGAGAGGGTTTCCTTCACCCCGGAGCTGCGCGCAGGGGTGCGGGAGCTGCTGGCGGAAATGCACGAGCTGTACCGTCGGGGCTATACCCCCAAGGTCAAGCCCACCAAATCCTGCAATGCCTGCTCCTTGAAGGAGCTGTGCCTGCCCAAGCTGATGAAAAGCAGAGCCGTCTCCGCGTATCTCCGGGCGGCCATGGAGGAATCACCATGAAGCAGCTTCTCAACACGCTATTTGTCACCTCCGAGGACATTTACCTCTCGCTGGAGGGGGAAAATGTGCTGGCAAACCGAGACAAGACCGTCGTCGCCCGCTACCCGCTGCACACGCTGCAAGCCATCGTCAGCTTCTCCTACGCCGGTGCCTCCCCTGCGCTGATGGGCAAATGTGCGGAGGCCGGGATCGGTCTGGCCTTCTGCTCCCCACACGGACGTTTCCTTGCCCGCACCTGCGGCGAGAGCAGCGGCAACGTACTGCTCCGTCGTGAGCAGTACCGTATCGCTGACGACCCCGCTCGCAGCTGTGAGATAGCCCGCACCATGATCTTCGGCAAGCTGAGCAACGGTGCCGCCAGCATCCAGCGCACCCTGCGGGATCATGCGCCCCGCGTGGCGGACTGCGGATTGGAAAAAGCCGCTGCCAACCTCCCGGGTATGCTACCACAGGTGCTGGCTGCCGCTGACTTGGACTCCCTGCGGGGAATAGAGGGCGCTGCTGCCACCGCATATTTCGACGTCCTCGATCATATGCTCCTGAGCCGGAAGGAGGCATTCTTCTTCCACAGACGAAGCCGTCGGCCGCCGCTGGATCGGGTAAACGCCATGCTGTCCTTCGCCTACAGTCTGCTGGCACACGACTGTGCCAGCGCCTTGGAAAGCGTCGGATTGGACAGCTATGTAGGCTTCCTTCACCGCGACCGGCCAGGACGGCAGTCGTTGGCGCTGGATCTGATGGAGGAGCTGCGACCCTGCATGGCAGACCGCTTCGTGCTAACCCTCGTGAACAATCGAATGCTGCGCCCGGAGGACTTTCAGATGCAGGACAGTGGCGCGGTGCTGCTGTCCGATGACGGCCGCCGGAAATTCCTGAAGACCTGGCAGGAGCGGAAGCAGGACACGCTGACCCACCCCTATCTGGGGGAAAAGCTGAGTTGGGGCATGATCCCCTATGCGCAGGCGCTACTGCTGGCTCGCTGCCTCCGCGGCGACTTGGACGGCTATCCGCCGTTTTTATGGAAGTGATGCTATGCTGGTGCTGATCACATACGATGTAAACACCGAGGACGCCGCCGGGCGCAAGCGCCTGCGGCAGATCGCTAAAAAGTGCGTGGACTACGGACAGCGGGTGCAAAATTCCGTGTTTGAGTGTCTGCTGGACGCAGGGCAGTGCCGCCGCCTGCAGGCGCAACTCCTCTCCATCATGGATTCTGAGAAAGACAGTCTGCGCTTTTACTATCTTGGGAAGCAATATGAGAAAAAAGTGGAGCATTTCGGTACGAAGAGCACCTATCTGCCAGAGGATCCCCTGATCCTCTGACGCACGCCGCTCGGCGCGGCGGTGGTGCGGTGCACGGGTATCCGGGACGCGCCTTCCCGCCCCCGCGAAGTCCAAGTGACCAGAGACTGCCGGGAGGTTCGCAAGGCTTTTCCCGAGAAAACGCCGGTCTTTCTCTGGGTTTCTCAGGCAACCACCCCGTATTTTTCCCAAAAAACGCAAAAGTTCTACTTGTTTGTCAAAGATCCGCAGGTAAAAACTGTGCATCTTTGCTGTCGCCCCCCTCGCGGGGGGGCGTGGATTGAAATAAATTGAACAGTGTTATGCGGTAAAGTAGTACGGCAAGTCGCCCCCCTCGCGGGGGGGCGTGGATTGAAATCGAATTGACCGCTTGGGCGTTTGCTAATGGTTGCTGTCGCCCCCCTCGCGGGGGGGCGTGGATTGAAATCTCAAAAATGCACTTGCTGAAGAATCTGCTGCTGTGTCGCCCCCCTCGCGGGGGGGCGTGGATTGAAATAAGTTCCAAGCGTAACCGATTTCGTACTTGTTCCAGTCGCCCCCCTCGCGGGGGGGCGTGGATTGAAATTGCATCTTGTGCTGCTGGTCCGATTCCAGCTCCCGGTCGCCCCCCTCGCGGGGGGGCGTGGATTGAAATCTTGGTTCCTGCCTATGGTGATACTCCGGCGGCGTCGCCCCCCCCGCCGGGGGGCGTGGATTGAAATATTCTATTGGCTATCTTCCTACTGTTCTTTTAGCCGTCGCCCCCCTCGCGGGGGGGCGTGGATTGAAATAGTTCTTCGGCGTGCTATGGGCTATTATTGGGGGGTCGCCCCCCTCGCGGGGGGGCGTGGATTGAAATACGTGAAATAACCATCAGCCGCGAGACAGCAGAGTCGCCCCCCTCGCGGGGGGGCGTGGATTGAAATTGTGGTGCCGGATGATGCTCCCGCCGCTCAAGCTGTCGCCCCCCTCGCGGGGGGGCGTGGATTGAAATCCTTGATGATATGGAGGTAGAAGAATGAAGTCATCACGTCGCCCCCCTCGCGGGGGGGCGTGGATTGAAATAATCCTTTGCAAGATTTTTGATATGTCAAATTGCAGTCGCCCCCCTCGCGGGGGGGCGTGGATTGAAATTTTGACGATGTAGATGATTCTATGTTGTTTGTGGTCGCCCCCCTCGCGGGGGGGCGTGGATTGAAATTCTAATCCTTGGGAGGTGATATTTTGTCTATGTCGTCGCCCCCCTCGCGGGGGGGCGTGGATTGAAATGATCAGATCATAGTTGGATGCATCATCAGACGTGCCGGTCGCCCCCCTCGCGGGGGGGCGTGGATTGAAATCGTTATCCTGTCCGTGTGGTGGACGAGCCCGTATGGCGTCGCCCCCCTCGCGGGGGGGCGTGGATTGAAATGCCGTCCAGGGGGCGGAGGTGGCCATAAATACGGGTCGTCCCCCTCGCGGGGGGGCGTGGATTGAAGTCGGCGTGGATGAGCTGGCCGCCAACATCCAGCTGTCGCCCCCCTCGCGGGGGGCGTGGATTGAAATAGCCGCTCACACAGCTCCGCGCCGGTCACGGCCGTCGCCCCTTCGCCCAGTTTGCCCGCCAGGTGCGCCCTCATGTCGGCCGGCGAAGTC
>ENA-ORSC01001339-ORSC01001339.1-human-gut-metagenome-genome-assembly--contig:-NODE-1339-length-17163-cov-3.591127_pt1 | contig 17163 bp, 14 predicted proteins | sample MGYA00242178_ERZ509140 | MGnify/ENA primary metagenome ERZ509140 (study PRJEB26280, sample SAMEA2338681) | human gut metagenome | biome: human gut; feature: human-associated habitat; material: faeces... | reverse complement strand
CGTAATCCGCTCATTTTTCTTTGAAAAATGGCTACTTACTCATGTTTTTGGCGGGGCAAGAGGTCAAAAATCCTCTTACAAGCAAGCTTGCATCGGCTTTCTGACCTTTTGACCATGGTATCAAATCATTATATTATTACAAAAACATGACTATTTCTTGTTATAACTTAAAAAAGTTAATATTTTCCGTTATTGGTAATGATTCACGTAATGCTTTGTCAGATACAATACCTATATAAGATAAAAAAGTCTAAATAATTAGGAAGGGCAGATGAAAACTGACATGAATAAAAAGCAAAAAAATACAAGAACTTTTTTAATAAAAATCATGGATCAGCAGAACGGTACCTGGCAGGGCAGCGTTACTTGGGTGGAAGAGCAGCGAGAGCAGCATTTCCGCAGTGCCCTTGAATTATTGAAGCTGATAGACGGAGCACTTGATAACAATTATGAAGTCAGAATTGAGGAATAGAAGGAGGACGCCATGAAAAGTAATACAAAGAAACGTTTAATAGCATTCATGCTTTGCATGGTACTTGTGCTTAGCAGTGCGATATCAGCATTTGCTGATGAAGGAACCGTTCATCGTGTTCCAACAGATACAGTGGAGTTATCCAGTGAAATCATGAAAGATGGTGTCTCACAGGGTACTTTATTTGCTACCATACCGGGAGAAGCATTCCAGTCAACGGAAGAAAATGCAACTCTTCAAATGAATCTACAATCGGAAACAGAAGAGTCGACTGTAATCGAAAATATTCAGAATGAACTGGAAGCTCGTGGAATCACTGAATATACGATTCATCAGACGATAATGGGAGATGTATCATTTTCTGTCAGTCCTGAAGCAAATGCACAGATTCCTGAAAAACCGATTCATTTCCGTTTTGAAAACACAGCATTAGATACAACCCATGCAATGGGATTTGTATATGATTCTTCTAATAATACAACTACATTATATGAACTGAATGAAAATACACTTCAGTTTGAAGAAGATGTAGAGATGAAAACAGAGTCAATCGTAGTTGGATGTTTTGATGTAATTGAAAAGGCAACTAACAAAACTACAGAAGATGTTACTGAACCAGAAAATCCAAAAGCAGAAAAAAATGAATCTACCCCACAGGAAAACAATAATGTTCAGGTTGCTGATACACAAAGAACAGTAAGTATTACAGAAAACTATGGAAAACTGACAGCTAATTACAGTGATACAACGGCAGATGTTGGATATGTTTGGTACAGAAGTATTAATAGAGCAACAGCGGAAAGACAGATTCCAACACAGTATTCCAGTACAACAGGAACAAATCTTGGAAAAGATATCAGTTCAGATGGTAAAGAACTTTACATAGCATTGAATGGTGGCGCACTCGGATATAATGGAAATAATTCAGTAACTTATACAGTAGAAGCTTATAGTAAAAGCGATCTGAACGAGTATGGATTACCAAACGATGATGCGACAGTTCTTGCAACAAGTTCAGTATATAATGTGACCGGATACTATGAAGTACAGAATGGAAGTTTTGAGACACCAAGTGTTACGGATTATCATCAGAATACAAATAACTGGCAGTTCTCAAATGAAAATTATAAAACATTAGATGGTGTTTGGCAGACAACAGGTACACATGCTCCAGATACTAGATGGTCTGATTCAGAAGGCGCGGATATCGAAATTGTTACGACATTAGGACCATCATTAAAACGTCAGAGTGACAAAGATCAGAGATATAATTGGCATGGAGATGAGATAGCAGCAGATGGAAATCAGTTTGCAGAACTTAACTGTGCAGCCGCCGGAGCATTATATCAGGATGTCCTTACGACACCCGGAGAAGTTTTAAATTATCAGGTGGCACATAGAGCACGAGGATCGAACGGAAATGATAGCTCTGCGGTAGAAAATGATACAATGTATGTTGTTGCAATGTCCAGTGACCTGGCTAAAGGTATTACGACTCAGGCTCAGGTGTTAGACGTTGTCAATAATAAGGAAAAGTATCCGGGAGCAATGGTTGCTACCTATACAGACGGAGATCGTTCTTGGACAACTCATCAGGGAACTTATACTGTAGCAAGTAATCAGTATTCTACACGTTTCTTCTTCGTTGCAGGTAGTACAGCATCCAATATTGATACAGTCGGAAACTTTATTGATAATGTAAGATTTACACGAGACAGATTGACACCAGTAGCAGGTACAGCAAATGTTACTGTAACCAAAACCATTACCGGTTTGAGTGCTGCAGATGCAGAGACATTGGCTAACAAACTTTCGTTTAAAGTAGGTGATGTAAGAACCTTATCATATAATGATATGACCTGGACATATGAAAATGGTGTTTACAGAGGAAGTACGATTGTAAATATTCCACAGGATAAATGTGGTGACATCAATATCGAAGAAACAGGTACATTAGATGTATCGGGATATACTAGAAATACATCTATATTCGTAGACAGTACGGTAGCCGGAAGCGGAATTACTTCTACAAATATGAACATTGCAGTTGGAAATTCCAGGAGCGTAGAATTTAAAAATAACTATTCTCAGAATGGCGGTTCCGGTGAAACTGTTGAAAGTAAGATGTTTCATGAAAAGTACATCAAACGTAATACCGATGGTACATATGATATTACACTGAATGCTTCCGGAACAATTGGAACAGAAACAAAAAAAGCAATGGTGGATGTTGTACTGGTTGTTGATACTTCTGGCAGTATGAAAGAAAAAACATCCTCTAATAGAAATGCCAAGACAAAATTGGAAGATACAAAATCTGCAATCAAAGCCTTAGTAAAAGCTTTTGATGATAAAAGTGAAACTGTTGATACAAGATATAAACTGGTTGAATTTAACACTTTTGCACAAACAAAGACTGAAGAGTGGATAACTGGTGTACAGTTGGAAAATACGATAAAAAATATGACAGCAGATGGTGGAACAAATTATGACCAAGGTTTACAACAAGGTGCAGCAGCAGTTAAAAGTGCAAGAACAGGCGCAAGAAAGATTGTGATTTTTCTTACGGATGGGCAACCAAGTTTTTATGGTTCAGAAAATGCACCGGGAAGTAATTACCCACGAGGATATGGCAATGATACAAGTAATGCTACATTGCAGGCGGCATTAGATGCGGCGAAATCCATTAGTTGCAGCGATTTTTATGCAGTTGGTATAGGATTACCAAGTGAGGTTAATATTTTTACTCATGATGGAACATTCTCTAAGAAGGGATATTATGGATATCGTAAATGGGATAATAATCACAGTAAAAATGATAAGTGTAATGAGGATGGTCATAAAATCTGGATAAATAACTCCTATTATGGTTGCGTGTTAAGAACAATCACTGGCGAAGAACTTCTGACAGAAGTAAGCAAAAAAACGAATGCTACAGTAAAAGATGCAATAAATTATGCGGATTCTGCAAACTTAACAGATAAATTTACAAGTATTGCAGGTGACATCTTAACGTTGGCATGCTCAGAGGTTACAATTACTGATACATTAAGCCAGTACGTTGATACAACAGCTAATACAAAAATCAAAGTAAATATCGCACAGAGAAACGCAGATAAATACACAGATGTGGCAGGCGAGGGACGTGAATTTGAATTAACAGATGGTTCTTTAGCTACCAGTGATGTTTACGAAGGTACTACTAAAATTGCTACGGTAAGTTACAATAAAGATACAAAAACCGCAACACTAAAATTTGAAGACAGTTACACGTTCAAAGAAAATTACTATTATTATCTGTCCATTACAAATGTTGTGCCTAACCAGACTGCATTTGATGAATATCAAAAGACAGCTTATCCTAAGAAAGGTGATAAATATACAGATGCATCTTCAGATGGTTATTCTGCAGTTGAAACTGGAACATCATCAGAAAAGGAAGGTTTCTATTCAAACAGCGCAGCAACGATTTCTTATAAGTGGAAAGACAGCAATGTTTCAGAAGATTATAGAAAACCAGTTGTTCAAGTTGAACAGATTCGAGTTAAAAAAACTTGGATAGGAATCACTGATCCAAAGGATACCGTTTTAGTACAATTAATTGATAAAACTGGAAATCCGGTTTCAGGACGCATTCTTGAATTGTTACCTAGGAAAAATCACAGTGGTTCTTTCACTGTAGAAGAAGCAGATAATTACGGCGGTGTTCGTGAGCTGAAGTTGGATGACACAAACGGGACAATTAATTATAAGGGTCATAAGTACAGTATAATCAACGCAGATGGAACAACAACTATCAGAGGAACGACATACACAGTAACTTATAGTAAATCTGGTAATCGTTACACCATTACAAATACCAAGAGTGCTCAGAAAATTAAAATTCTGAAAACAAGACATGCAGAAGGTACACCGGATATTTATCTGAAAGGTGCAGAATTTACTCTGGTAGACAGTAATGGAAAAGTAGTAAAGATTGGCACAAATACAAATGGAACTTACATTTCAGATGCAAATGGTCTAGTCTTGGAAGGCGATATTGCTTATGGTACTTATTCACTGACTGAGGTGAAAGCACCATCAGGTTATACCAAGTTGGCAAATCCTATCACTGTAACAGTAAATGATGAAGGTATTACCGTTTCAGAAAATACAAATGTAAAGGTTAAAGCAACAAATAATACCTACGTCATTACAGTGGCAAATGATTTGCTTTATGAACTGCCTCACACCGGAGGCACCGGAATTTACTTGTATATGATCAGCGGAATGCTTCTTATGGGAGGCGCAGCATGGATCTTATATAAAAACAAACGTAGGGAGGTGCTGGAAAAATAATTGTAAGAATTAATTTTTCAGTGGCTTCTTGCCACACAAAAACGTTATTATCCCATATGAGGGGACAATAAAAAATGGGCAAAACCCTAAAATGAAAAGGAGACAACAATATGAAGAAGATGAAAAAATTATTTGCAATGTTATTGACATTGGCAATGGTATTCGGAATGAGTATGACATCATTCGCAGCCAAAGGCGGTGCTAAACTCACAGTTAATGGTCTTGCAACAAATGCAGATCAAACAGTTGATATTTATGAAATTTACCGATTAGATGCAAATGATAATAACTGGGTAGCTGCCGACTGGACAGATGGTACAGGAGTTACACCTGAGAACTTAAATACAGAAGCTACTTTAAGTTCTCTCAAAACAAAAGCCTTGACTGTAACAGATGCCGCAGTTAAAAAGACCGCAACTAGCTCAAACGGAACAGTCAGCTTTGACGGTTTACAGGCAGGTGCTTATCTGGTACTTGTAACAGATTCTTCCAATAAAACAACTTATAGTACAATGGTCGCTAAAACTTACAAATATGACAATGATCAGTTAATTGCACCATTAAATGAAACTGTTGTTGCTAAAGCTGAAACTTATCATACTGATAAAGAAGTAAACAAAGCAACTGCAGAAGTTGGCGAACTGGTTACATATACAGTAAAAACAGTTGTTCCTTATCAGTCAAAAGATGCTGCTGGTCATAGTAAAGTAACTGAATTCAAAATTTCCGATACATTAACAAATGCAACTTTATATCTGAACGGAAATGCAATTAAAGGCGTTAATCCAGTTAATACCTTTACATTAAATGGTACTACAAGGGATGATTTAAAACTCAATGCAACTAAATTAAACGGCGAATCAGCTTTTGATCTTGATCTTATAAATCTGGTAACAGATGATAACACATATGCAGGTCAGGAAATTGTTATTACTTATACCGCTTTAGTAGGAAAGAATAATATAATCAACAATAAAGCTACTTCTACTCAGGACCCAACTGGTACAACAACTTATACTTATAACGGTAATGCAACAATCACCAAAAAAGATTTAGAAGAAAAGCATACATTAAAAGGTGCTCAGTTCGCAGTTTATAAAACTGAAAACGACAAAAAGCTGTACGCAGGAATTGATGAGAATGGCTGGTTTACAGGAATCTGGTATGAAGAAGGCACAGATGGTGCCGTTCCAACTGATGCTGGCAAAATTACTACAGCAGACAACGGAACTGCAACAGTAAAGGGTCTTACTGTCGGAACATACTATTTCAAAGAAGTAGTAGCACCAGATGGATATTCCATCAATACAGACGATCTTTCATTTAAAATGATTACAACTACTGATAAGGAGGGTACTGTTACTGGAGTTACAGCAAAGGATCCTGAGAACATTGTAATGAAAGATAGCAAGCTTTCAGCTCTTCCATCAACCGGTGGCATCGGTACAACAATCTTCACAATCGCTGGATGCGTTATCATGATCGCAGCAGCCGGTCTGTTCTTCGCAAACCGCAAGAAATCAGACAACAAATAATTGCAATAATTATTTATAATCAGATATTGAATCCGGGGCAGGTTTAGCCCCGGATTCCTAAAAAATAATACAACAGCAAGGAGAGTTCGGATGAAACGCAAAGCAAACAAACTTATTATTGGCATCATATTTTTAGCCGGGTTGTCCTTACTGCTGTATCCATTCGTTGCAAACCAGTGGAATAACTACAGGCAGAAGCAACTGATCAGCAGTTATGAACAGACTGTATCTGAAAAGGATGCAACACATGAGATTGATTATGACGCAGAACTGCAGAAAGCAGAAGCTTACAACGAAGCATTACTTCCAAGTATCCTTCCTGATTCATTTGCAGTAGCCGCAGCCAGTGACAAAGAAGACCAGTCCTACATGGATGCTCTGAATATTGCCGGTGACGAGATGATGGGAATCGTGGAGATCCCGAAGATTGACATCAAGCTTCCGATCTACCACACTACCGATGAAGATGTTCTCAAACAGGCAGCCGGACATCTGGAAGGAAGCTCTCTTCCAATCGGCGGTAAAAGTACACACGCCGTTATCTCCGCACACCGTGGACTTCCGAGTGCGTCTCTTTTTACCGATCTGGATCAGCTGGAAGAAGGCGATCATTTTCTGATCCATGTATTAAACGAAACATTATGTTATGAAGTCGACAAGATTTCCGTAGTAAAACCGGAAGAAACTTCCTCTCTTGCAGTAGAAGAAGGAAAAGATCTTGTAACACTTCTTACCTGTACTCCATACGGAGTCAATACCGAGCGGCTTCTGGTCCGTGGTCACAGAGTACCTTATGTGGAACAGAAAGTTGCCGATGAGAAGACACCGCTCAGCGGAATTAGTCTTCATACAAATTATCTTTTATGGGTAATTATTGGTCTTGTAATTACCACAATCTTCATCCTTGTGTTATACTTAAAGGAGAAGAAGCTTCAAAAGAAGAAAAATGAGACCTCTTAAAAAGAGAATAAGAACGAGAAAGGGAATATGCCTATGAAAAGAAAAATCTCAACCTTCCTTTTCGGTCTGTTATTCTTGATAGGATTTGGGATTCTGATCTACCCGACGGTATCCAACCAGTGGAACACCTACAGACAGAATCAGCTGATCAGCAGCTATGACAATACAATACAGGACATGGAATCAGAGGACTTCACCTCTGAGTGGGAAAAGGCAAAAGCTTTCAATGATACCATTCAGCAGAACAACCTCTACGGAGATGTATTTGGTGAAGATGAAAATGACATCAAAGACACCGAATACTGGAAGATCCTGAACGTTGCAGATGACGGAGTAATGGGATATCTTTCCATTCCGAAGATCAACATCAAGCTTGCCATTTACCATGGTACCGGTGATGATGAACTTCAGACCGGTGTCGGACATCTGAACGGCACAAAGCTTCCGATCGGAGGAGAGAGTACCCACAGTGTTCTCGCAGCTCACCGTGGACTTCCAAGCGCAAAGCTTTTTACCGATATCGATCAGCTCAAAGTTGGCGATAAATTTTACATCCATGTACTGGATGAAGTCCTTGCCTACAAGGTAGACCAGATTCTTCCGATGGTAGACAAAGACGATCATGAAACACTGGAGAAAGCACTCCAGATTGAAGAAGGAAAAGACCAGGTAACTTTATTTACCTGTACACCATACGGAGTCAACTCCCATCGTCTTCTCGTAAGAGGAACCAGAGTTCCATATAACGGCGAAGAGGATGCTACCGAATCAGTTACAGATTCTATGGTAAAAGCCATTCAGAATTATTATATGCTCTATTTAATTTTAGGACTTTCAATCACGATTCTTGTGATCATTCTCTTGCGATTCCTTTCCAAGAGAAAAGCTCACAAAGAATAACCAAGATTTTTAAGGAGGACATGAGGCGATGATGAATAAACGATTAAAACAGGGAAGTACTTTTCTCTTAGCTGTCGCTCTTACATTTCCACTGCTCACTCTTCCGGGTGCGAAAGCCGCAAACGCGATCAATACCGGACAAAAGTGTTCTATCGAATTCGACATTAGTGGGAACAGCAGTGAACTTCTAAGCGCAAACATTCCGGTAAACCTGTATAAAGTTGCATCGGTTGATGTATCTGGCAACTATACCGCAACCGGTACATTTGCGAAACTGGATCTTTCTTCCGTAAGTGCAGATAATCTGGATACGCCAGCCGCTACCTGGTCTGAACGTGCAGCAGAAGCGAAGAAATTGCTGAAGGATGACACAGAGCCAACTACAACCGTTACACTGACACAGGGAAGAGGTACTGCAACAGGACTGAATACAGGACTTTACCTTGTAGATACACCGGAAGTAGTTACCACGAATTATACCTATACCTTTACACCTTACCTGGTATCACTTCCGACCAACAATTATTACAGCAATGGTAACGATAACTGGATCTACGATCTGACCAAAGAATACAACAGTGCAGTTGGTCTGAAACCGGAAGAACATGCAAGATATGGTGATCTGAAGATCAATAAAACACTTGCACATCATAATGCAACAACCGGTAAGAAAGCAACCTTCGTATTCAAGATTGAGATTACACCTCTTAAGGGTAAAACAGAAACCCGCATCGAATCACTTGACTTTGAGGCCGCAGGTGACTCTTCCGTAACAATTACAAAGATTCCTGCAGGAGCTACAGTAACTGTTAAAGAAGAGTACAGCGGTGCAAGCTACAAGCTTACCTCAGCAAATGATCAAAATGCAACGATTGTAGCAACTGATAGAGGTGCAAAAGTCGATCCGGCATCCGTTTCATTTACAAATGATATCGATAACAATATGAATGGCGGCTACGGTGTAAAAAATAATTTCAAACTGGACGAAAATGGTCAGTATCAGTACACCGAACCGGCAGAAAAGAACTAGGAAGGGGGAGTCGGAATGAGAAAGTTACATAAGAAACCACTTATCATGGCAGCAGCAACACTTGCTCTTACCGGAACCCTGGCAGTTGGAAGCGCGATGGCGTATTTTACAACCTATTCGACAGCCGGTGGCGGTGTAACAATGAATATGGGATTTACAGAAACCATCCCAAATGAAACAGTAGATCAAAACGGGAAGCATGTCACGATCAGCAATATCGGTGATTATGACTGCTTCGTAAGAGTAACGGCATTCGCTCCGGTAGCACTTACATACAACGCTCCGAACGGCGGATGGACCGAAATGGTCGACGAGAATGACAAGAATGTCTCCTACTGGTGTTACGACGATGTCCTTCCGGCAGGCAAGACAACCGAACAGGAACTCAATATCACTTATAAGTTCCCGGAAGGGAATGACAAACCGGAAGAATTCAACATCGTAGTTATCCAGGAATGCACACCGGTTCTTTACAAGGAAGATGGTACACCATACGCCGACTGGAATCACGTAATCAAAGACGACAGCACACAGACGACAGAGTAGGAGGTAATGAGAATGAAAAAGAAAAAGAAATCATTTCCAAAGAAACCTGCCCTGGTCCTGACAGCCGCAGCACTCCTGCTGGTTGGAAGCACTGTCGGCAGTACACGCGCAGCACTCACTTACTACAGTGAGAATTATTCCGCACAGATGAATATGCAGAGTATCGGCGTATCTCTTCTGGAAAATGACAAAGTAGTCAGCAGCCGGGATTATGTATCGAACAATGAATGGAAGGGAACCTCAGATGGTACACTTCTCACAAACCTTCTTGGAAAGGATGAGACATTTACACCCGGCAAGAAATATAACGAAGCAATCAGCGTCAAGAACAGCGGTACGATCGACACCTTTGTACGTGTGATCATCACAAAAAGCTGGCAGGACGAAAAGGGCAATAAGAACACGAACCTTTCACCGGATCTGATCGAGCTGAACTTCCTCACAGACAACGGATGGCAGGTTGCAGATGCACAGTCCACGAGAGAGCGTACCGTTCTTTATTATACCAAAGCTCTCAAAGCGGGTAAACCGACACCGGCATTATCCGATACCATCCGAATCAATCCTTCGATTGCATCGGATGTAACAAAGGTACCAAAAGGTAAAACCATCACTTATACTTACAAGTACAATGGCTACACCTTCCACATTGACGCAGAGGTGGATGCAGTTCAGACACACAACGCAAAGGACGCGATCAAGAGTGCCTGGGGCGTGGACGTAAATGTATCAGACGACGAAACAACAATGAGCTTACAGTAGGGAGGTACAGAGTATGAAAAAGAAAATTTTGTGCCTCGCCATGACAGTGATAATGGCAGCAGGGGTACACACAACTGCATTTGCAAAGGATTATCAGGGAGCCGACGGATGGCAGGTTAATTTCACCGGCGGCAAGATGGAAAGTAATTTTAAAAGCTCCGATGTGACTGACGAGCTGGCAAATATCCAGCCGGGTGACAGCATCGAGCTCAAGGTTCAGCTTAAGAACTCCGACAGTACGGATACCGATTGGTACATGACCAACGAAGTGATCCAGACGCTGGAGGATGCACAGTCTTCCGCAGAAGGTGGTGCTTACGAATACAAGCTGACCTATGTTGGAAGTGACAATGCCGAAAAGGTACTCTATGACAGTACAACTGTCGGAGGGGAAGGCGCTTCCAAAGCCGGAGAAGGTCTGAAGCAGATTGATAACTCAACCCAGGAATATTTCTACCTCGGAAGACTTGCTTCCAATAATACCGGAACGGTACACCTTACCGTCGGTGTTGAAGGTGAGACACAGGGCAACGGTTATCAGCTCACACTCGCAAAGCTCCGTATGAACTTTGCAGTAGAAAAGGTTTCAGCCGGCAAAACCATCACCAAGAATAAAATTGTTAAGACAACCAACACCGTTAAGACCGGTGATACCGCAAGAGTTCTTCTCTTCTGTGTGCTTGCACTCATCAGTGGACTGATTCTTCTTGCATATGGTATCTACACACTCAATAAGAACACAAAAAGACGCAGACAGAAAGGAGAGTAAGCAGATGAAAAAATGGAAAAGATTACTGGTTTCTCTTCTGACTGTATCCATGACACTCGGTGCATCCACAATGAGCGTTATGGCAGATGATACTACACCGTATACCTACAAGGTAACATTATCCGCAGGTAACAAAGGAACAATTAACGGACAGAACAAGATCGAGCAGGCAGACATTGCTTCCGGTTCTACCGTTACTTTCAATCTGAATGACATCCAGGTAACAGACGACAAGTATTATGTCAAAGGAATCCGTCTCAGCGGACGTGATAATGCAAGTTCAGAACTACTTGATGCTCCTGGCTTTATCGTCAAAGGTGATGCCGACTATGTAGTCGCTTACGGAATCAAAGGCAACATGGTTGCCTATACCGTAAATTATCAGGATGCATCCGGTAATTCACTGGCAGAGAGCCAGACCTTCTACGGAAACGTCGGCGACAAGCCGGTCGTTGCTTACCGTTACGTTGAAAATTATATTCCGGATGCTCTTGCACTTACGAAGACTTTGAGTGATAATGAATCTGAGAATGTATTTACGTTTACCTACACACCGGGAGCTACAGACCGTATCGTTGAGACAACAACTACCGTCACAACAACAGTTCCTGGAACCGCAACTCCTGCCGGTGCAGCAGGTACAACCGGAGCTGCCGGTACAACAGGTACAGCCGCCGGTACTGGTACAGGTACTGCAGCAGGTGGCACTACAGCAGGTGGCACTACAGCGGGTGGTACTACAACAGGCGGTACTGCCGGTGGTACAACGAATGCAGACAATTCTCAGGATACGACAGACGATACGACCACCGCACCGGATGAACAGACACCAAAGTCTCTGGTAGATCTGGATGATGAAGACACTCCAAAAGGAAATATCGATGCGAAAGACAAGACGAGCAAAACTCCGATCGCAGCAGGGATCGGCATTATCGTTGTTGCGGTAGCAGCTCTCGTAGGACTGATCGTATTCTTGAAAAAACGTGCAAAATAAAAAAAGCGCGGCACTAAAGGAGAAGTCTTTTTTGAAGAGAACGAAGAAAAAGAAAAGCCCGGTGGCTGCATTTTGCAGTGCACTGGGCACTGTTTTACTGACAGTACTGATTCTTGCCTGTATTCCGCTGACGCTTCCGAAAGCTTTTGGTTTTCAGATGTACACCGTGATCAGTGGGAGCATGGAACCGGCGATCCCGACGGGAAGCCTGGTCTATGTCCGGTATGAAGAACCAGACACGATCGTCAAAGATGATGTCATTGCTTTTTACAGCAACAATGCAGACGGCTCGATCATCACCCACCGTGTAGTATCCAACAGCCCGGCGATGGGACAGTTTATCACCAAAGGGGATGCCAATGAGGAAAAAGATATGAATCCGATCCCTTACAACAACTACATCGGAAAAGTAAAGCTTTCTGTTCCGGTTGTCGGCGGTATCGCACAGGCTGCAACCGGCACTGCCGGAAAGATTGCCGCTGCATCTATGATCGGTCTTGCTGTGATTCTTGAAATCGTTGCTGCCATGCTTGACAGACGCGAAGACGAATAAGAGAGAACGTTTTTCATTTTAGCTTGCTAAAGTGTGAAACATTTGCTAAAATAATATCAGATTGTATTGTCAGAAGAAGATGGGGGAATTTCACAATTCTCCCATTTGTCATATATTGAAAAGAATGGAGAGGTGAACGGATTGTTATCCAACCAGATTTTACAGAGAACAATCAATGAAATAGGGGATATCATCGAGTGTAACTGTTCCATCTGGAACACAGACGGAGTGATGCTTGCAGCTGTAGGTAAGGAGAAGCCTGCAGTAAAAAAAGCTGTCTGCTCATTTTTAAAAGAGCTGGAGGTTACCGGCGTATCGGAGGAGCACCTGGATGAATGCTATGGTCTGTTTCCGGTTTATGATGATGATGAACTGACTTATATTTTCGTGATCGAGCACAATAATGAGATTGATGTGCATACCAGCGGACGCTTAAGTGTCTGCCAACTGGAGAGCCTTTTAAGATCCGGAAGCGAACGTCTTGACCGTAACCGTTTTATCCAGAACCTGCTCCTGGATAACCTGCTTCTCGTAGATATCTACAACCAGGCGAAAAAGCTTGGTATTACAGTGGAGCAGCGCAGAGTCGTCTATCTGATCGAACCGAAGAATCCGGATGACACGATCGTCCTGGATATGATCCGTGGGATTTATTCCTCGGGAACCGGTGATTTTGTTACTGCCGTAGATGAGGGACATATTATTCTGATCAAGTCCCTTGACAGTACGGATGATTATGATACGATCCGTTCGACTGCCGATATGCTGGTGAATGCGATCAACACCGAAGCTATGGTCAATGTCCGGCTTTCCTTCGGAACCATCATTCCCGAACTCAAAGAGGTCTCACAGTCTTACAAAGAAGCAGGCATGGCTCTGGATGTGGGACGTATCTTCTATCCGGAACGCAATATTTTATCCTACCGCGAACTCGGTATCGGACGGCTGATCCACCAGCTTCCCGTTTCCTTATGCGAGATGTTCCTGGAAGAAGTATTTGCCGGAAATACCGTTGATCAGTTTGACGAAGAAACCTTATCCACAGTTGATAAATTTTTTGAAAACAGCCTGAATATTTCGGAGACAGCGAGACAGCTTTTCGTCCACCGGAATACGCTCGTCTACCGGCTGGAGAAGATCCAGAAGCAGACCGGGCTGGATGTCAGAGTCTTTGAGGACGCCCTGACATTTAAGATTGCTCTGATGGTCGCAGACCACATGAAATTCATAGAAAACAGAAAATAGGAGGACATGATATGGTGAAATTATACAAAGGCGGTGCCTATCTTTTACACGGTACTGAGGTAATTGCAGATGCACCCGATGCACTTGCTGCCGTAAAAAGCAAGACAGGTATTGAGACAACAAAAGAAGCTGCTGCAAAAGAGACAATGGCTTATGGGATCTTAAGTGCGCATAATACTTCCGGTAATATGCAGCAGCTTCAGATCAAATTTGACAAGCTGACTTCGCACGACATTACCTTTGTCGGAATCATCCAGACTGCAAGAGCATCCGGACTGGAGAAATTCCCGATCCCTTATGTTCTGACCAACTGCCATAACTCTCTGTGTGCAGTCGGCGGTACGATCAATGAAGATGACCACATGTTTGGACTGACCTGTGCGAAGAAGTACGGCGGTGTCTATGTTCCGCCTCATCAGGCCGTTATCCACCAGTTTGCCCGTGAAATGCTCGCAGGCGGCGGCAAGATGATCCTTGGTTCTGACAGCCACACCCGTTATGGTGCACTCGGTACCATGGCAATGGGAGAGGGCGGACCGGAACTTGTAAAACAGCTTCTGAACAAGACTTATGATATCAAGATGCCGGGCGTTGTCGGAATCTATCTGGACGGCGAACCGGTGAAAGGTGTCGGACCGCAGGACGTTGCCCTTGCGATCATCGGCGCAACCTTCGGCAATGGCTATGTCAATAACAAGGTCATGGAATTTGTCGGACCTGGCGTTGGCAAATTAAGTGCAGACTTCCGTATCGGAATCGATGTTATGACGACAGAGACAACCTGCCTCTCTTCTATCTGGAGAACTGATGACAAGATCAAAGAGTTCTACGATATCCACGGAAGAAGTGATGACTTCAGGGAACTGGAGCCTGGCGCAGTCGCTTACTATGACGGTCTTGTATACGTCAATTTGAGCGAGATCAAGCCTATGATCGCCATGCCGTTCCATCCGTCCAATGTCTACACCATCGAGGATGTCAATGCCAACCTTGCAGATGTTCTCCACGATGTAGAGCAACGCGCGCTGGTAAGCCTGGACGGTGCTGTGGATTACTCTCTTCAGGACAAGATCGTAAATGGTAAGCTTTATGTCGATCAGGGTATCATCGCAGGCTGTGCCGGCGGCGGTTTTGAAAATATCTGTGCTGCCGCAGACATCATCCGTGGCAAATACATCGGATCAGATGAATTTACCTTCAGTGTTTACCCGGCAAGTACACCGATCTACATGGAGCTTGTGAAAAATGGTGCGGTTGCTGACCTGATGGAAGCCGGTACGATCGTGAAGACTGCCTTCTGCGGACCGTGCTTCGGTGCAGGGGACACTCCGGCAAACAATGCATTTTCCATCCGTCACTCTACCCGTAACTTCCCGAACCGTGAAGGAAGCAAGCTGCAGAGTGGACAGATCGCATCTGTTGCCCTTATGGATGCACGTTCCATTGCCGCAACTGCTGCGAACAAAGGTTTCCTTACTCCGGCAACAGATTTTGATATTGAATACAAGAACCCGACCTACCACTTTGATTCCAGAATTTACGCCAACCGTGTATTTGACAGCCACGGCGTTGCTGATCCTTCGGTTGAGATCAAATTCGGACCGAACATCAAAGACTGGCCGGCAATGAGCGCTCTTCCTGAGAATCTGATCCTGAAGGTCGTATCTGAGATCCACGATCCGGTTACAACAACAGACGAACTGATCCCGTCCGGCGAGACTTCTTCTTATCGTTCCAACCCGCTTGGACTTGCTGAATTTGCACTTTCCAGAAAGGATCCTGCCTATGTAGGACGCGCGAAAGAAGTCCAGAAAGCCCAGAAAGCGATTGAAGCAGGTACTTGTCCACTGGATGTACTGGATGAATTAAAACCGGTGATGGCAGCAATCCAGAAGTCTTATCCGGAAGTCGGCAAAGGAAATATCGGTGTCGGAAGTACCATTTTCGCGGTCAAACCTGGAGATGGTTCTGCCCGTGAGCAGGCTGCTTCCTGCCAGAAGGTTCTCGGCGGCTGGGCGAATATCGCGAATGAGTACGCAACCAAACGTTACCGCTCGAACCTGATCAACTGGGGCATGCTTCCGTTTATTACCGAAGAGGAACACACAAAGCTTTCTTTCAGGAACGGTGACTATCTCTTCGTGCCGGATATCCGCAAAGCAGTAGAAGATAAAGCTTCCACGATCAAGGCTTATGTCGTAGGCGATAATCTGAAGGAGATCGATCTGAAGCTCGGTGATCTGACGGATGCAGAACGTGAGATCATCCTCAAAGGATGTCTGATCAATTATTACAGAGGTTAATTTTTCTCAGACAATGATATGATTTAAAAGGGACGGAAATTTTTCTGTCCCTTTTTGCAACACTTCCGATTTTTTTATACTCTTATATACAAAGAACCTGTTATGAGAGGAGGGACCTTATGATCGATGCAATTGCATTTAAAGAATTATATAAGACGGTTTATCAGGATCTGTATCGTTTTGCGCTCTGCATGATGCATCATCCGCAGGATGCAGAAGACGCCGTCAGTGAAGCCGTTCTTTCCGCCTATGAGAACATACATAAATTACGCAAAGAATCAGCATTCCGTTCCTGGATCTTTCAGATTCTGGCAAATGTGTGCCGCCGGAAGTTAAAGAGCCGTGAACGGACCGAGACCGAGCTGAAAGAAGATCATGCTTCTGCCACATACTGTGACGGACTCCGCACAGATGTGGAACGTGCTTTTCTTATTCTCGATGAAGACGATCAGCTGATCATCGGCTTATCCGTCTATGGCGGTTACAACAGTAAAGAGATTGGAAAAATGCTAAGGCTGAACCCGAATACAGTCCGCTCCCGCAGAAAGCGTGCCCTCGAAAAAATGAGCTGGCTTCTGAAAGAGTAGGATAAAAGAGTAATAGGAGGTGTTTCATTTGCAAATTAATGAATTTCTAAACTCGGTATGTGAGCAAATAAAATACAAACCAATAAGAAATACAATAGCTGAAGAACTAAAAGATCATATAGAGGACAAAAAAGAAGAACTAATTGAAATGGGACAAAATGAAGAGGAA
>ENA-ORSC01001332-ORSC01001332.1-human-gut-metagenome-genome-assembly--contig:-NODE-1332-length-17221-cov-4.920424_pt1 | contig 17221 bp, 17 predicted proteins | sample MGYA00242178_ERZ509140 | MGnify/ENA primary metagenome ERZ509140 (study PRJEB26280, sample SAMEA2338681) | human gut metagenome | biome: human gut; feature: human-associated habitat; material: faeces... | reverse complement strand
AGAAAAATTCAATAAATAAAATTTTAGCGTTTTATAAATAATAATTTTTAAATTATATTTGCGTGTATAATTTGTCTAATTTATTTTTTACCTTTCATAAATAATATTAAAAGCCCGCTTGCTATAAAATTGCTCGCATAAGTTCCTATAACGACTCCGCAAAAGAAAGTAAATGCAAAATCATAAAGTATAGGACCGCCCCAAATCATTATAGAAGCTGCTGCAAGCAAAGTCGATATTCCTGTCATTATAGTTCTTCCGACTACGCTATTTAAACTTAAATTAACTATCTCTTTAAAAGGTTTATTTATATCGGCATTCTCTCTAATTCTATCGAATACTACTATTATATCGTTAATCGTATAACCGATTAGAGTCAAAATTGAAGATAAAACCAAAACCGAAAATTCTTTATTTAAGAAAAGCAAAATTCCAAAAACTATAACCACATTATGAATAAGAGTTATAATCGCTGGCAAAGCGTAACGATGATTAAATCTTATCGCTATATAAATCATTATTATTATCCAAGAAATTATTATAAGTATAAAAGCCAATTTCAAATTATCGGCAGAAACTACTCCGCTTATAATATTGCTTCCAATTAATGAAACTTTATCCTCTCCGTATTTATCGTAAAGAACTTTCATAGCTCTTTCTGATTCTTCGTTTGAGCCTCTAAATCTTAAAAGAAATGAATTTATATTTTCTTCGCCTTCAAGTTCCTGTATATTAATTGTCTCTTCGCCAAAATGAGAATACAAAGCTCTTATTTCGGCAATATTTATAACTTGAGGATTATCAATTTTTACATTTAATTCTACTCCGCCTGCAAAATCTATACTTAAATTAAAATTATCGCTTTTAATTTTTTGGACAAATATAAAAACCGAAGCTATAAAAATTATAGTCGATATTACCGCCGCAATAGGCATAAATTTTACGAACGGAATTTTATTTTTTGTTATAATATTTTCTTTTTTTTCTTTAATAGTATCGTTATTGCTCATTTATAAATCCTTATTAAATTTAAAATATTAAATAAAGAAGAAACCCGCTTTTTTTACAAGTTTTGCTCTTATAATTTCCTCGTAAATATATCTTGTTATAAATACCGCCGTAAATAGATTTATCAAAATACCGAAGAATAATGTAATCGCAAAACTCTGAACGGGACCGCTTCCAAATATCCAAAGTATTAAAGCCACTATTATTGTTGTTATATTCGAGTCAAATATAGTGGCAAAAGCTCTATCATAACCTGAAATAATGGCGTCTGCAATATTTGATTTTATTTTTAATTCTTCTTTTATTCTTTCAAAAATAATTATATTCGCATCAACCGCCATGCCCATAGTGAGAATTAATCCCGCTATTCCAGGCAAAGTTAAAGTAAATCTTAAAGGCGATAAAACCGCTATAACGAGAACAATATTTATAAGCATTGCAATCGTAGCAAGAATGCCCGAAAGTCTATAAGTGGCTATCATAAATAAAGCCACTAATATAAAAGCCATAAATAAAGCCGTAGTTCCCGCTTTAACAGAATCCGCTCCTATCGACTGCCCAACAACCGCTTCCTCTATAACTGTAACATTTAAAGGCAAAGCTCCTTCTTTTAATATTCTTGCCAAATCTTGAGCTTCTTCGATTGTAAATCTTCCCGTAATAACTCCTCTTCCGCCTCTAATTTCTTGATTTATATTTGGAGCGCTTATAACTTTATCGTCTAAAACTATAGCAAGCATTCTATTAACATTTTGAGCTGTTACTAAAGCGAATTGAGTAGCTCCTTCGTTATTAAGTTCAAAAGAAACATTTGCCTCGCCAAATTCTCCTCCCGTAACGCTCGCATCGATTAAAGAACTTCCTTCAAGTGAAGGCTCTTTATTTATTATAACGGGAGCGCCTCTAACTCTTCTTCCGAAATCGTCTTTTTCGCTATAAAAATATAATTGTTTTCCATATTCGGGAACTTTTTCAAAATTAGTAAAAACGCCCATAACCATATCGTTGCTATTTATTAAAGCCGTAGCTTGTTCATCAACCAAATTAAAAGTTAAAGCGCCTTGACTTAAAACAACGCTCTTTATTCTGTCAGGGTCACGCGCTCCTGGAAGTTCGACTACTACTCTGTCTTCGCCTTGCTTTCTTATTCCAACTTCGCTAACTCCAAATTGGTCTATTCTTCCTCTTAACCTCGATATGAGTCTATCCATAGCCTCGTTTTTCTCTTCGGCGCTTAAAGAAGAAACATTTCTTTCAAGTCTGCTTGCATATTCTTCAAAATCTGCCTGCAAAACTATTCTTATTCCGCCTTGCAAATCCAATCCCATATTAACCGATTCATTTCTTAATCTTTTATATGATTGAACTTTATCTATTTGTTCTTTCGTATATCCTTCGGTTATCATATCGTCCAGAGATAAATTACTCTCTTCTTTTTTGTCTTCCGAAGTAAAGAAATACCATCTAACCGTTGGAGCGATAAACCATCCCATAACGGCAAGCCCTATAATTATAAAAGCTAATCTTAAATTATGACTCATTTTTTATTCCTATAAATTTAATTATTCTTTTTTATCTTCTTGTTGAGCTTTTTCTAAATCCTCTTTTATTTGATTCTTTTCTTCTTTTGATTTTTTATCTTCTTTTTTTGGAGGATTTAACATATCTTCCGTAACAACTGCCGATATTGAAGATTTAATTATTTCAATTTTTGTATTCTCGCCTACTTTAACTATAGCGACTCTTCCGCCTTCTTTGTCCGAAACATATTCGGCTACAATTCCGCCAGAAACTATAATTTTATCGCCTTTTTTCAAACTAGCTATGCTTTGTTGTAATTTTTGTTGTTGTTTTTTTTGTGGTCTTATTAGTAAAAAATAGAATATGGCAAATATCGCTACCATCATTCCTATAGATACTATCGGGCTTCCTCCCGCGGCTTGTTGTCCGCCTTGAGCGTATAATGTGGCTGTGAACATTCTTTAATTACCTCTTTATTTAAATATTTTAATAGTATATTATAAAGTATTATTAATAATTGTCAATATTATAATTAATAATAATTTTTAATAAATATAAGGTAAATAAAATATGGAGAAGGAAAAAAGCGAAAATAAGAAAGCGTCTTTTTTAACTATGTTTATATCTTTCTTTTATATAGGATTAGTCACAATAGGCGGAGGTTTAGCTATGCTTCCGATAATGGAAGAAGAATTTGTAAATAAAAGAAAATTTTTAACTAAATCGGAAATAATCGATGTTTTTGCATTGGCTCAAAGTATTCCTGGAGTTATCGCGGTTAATACTTCTTTAATAACTGGATTTAAAATTGCAGGAATATTGGGAGGAATTATGGCGGGAATTGGAGTAATGATGCCTTCTTTTATAATAATACTTATAATAGCGCCGATATTTGAAAGATTTCAGAATTTAGAATATGTCAATAAAGCTTTTTTGGGAATTAAAGGAGCGATAGCGGGATTAATATTACTTTCGGCTTACGGAATGGGAAAGGAAGTTTTAAAAAATAAATTTACCGCTATACTTTTTATATTTAGTTTTATTCTTGTAGTATTTTTGAAATTTAATGTTATTTATACGCTTTTAATTTCGGGTTTAATCGGTTGGATTTATTATTTAATAAATAAAAATATAAAAAATAAAAAGGATTTATAATGATTTATTTCAGATTATTTTATGTATTCGCAAAATTGGGACTTTTCACTTACGGCGGAGGCTACGCTATAATCGCGCTTTTATTAGGAATATTGGAAAATTACGGTTGGATAAGCGCATCGGAGTTTTCAAAATTAGTGGCAATCTCTCAAATAACGCCAGGTCCGATAGCGATTAATTCGGCGACTTTCGTAGGTTATAGAGTTGCGGGAATTTTAGGTTCTTTCTTTGCGACATTAGGAATATTTGTCCCTGCATTTTTTATAACTATGATAGTATCTAATTTTTTTTATAAAATAAAAGACAATGAACAATTTAACGCAATAATGAACGCTTTGAGAGTTTGCGCAGTCGCTTTGATAGCTTCGGCTGTAATCACATTTTCAAAAGACGCTTTTTTTGTAAAACTCACGGAAACCTCGATATTAAAAAATATAGATTTTATTCAAAATATTTTTAAGTATATAAGCCCGATTGGAATTTTTATTTTTGCTTTGTCGATATTTTTGAAAATTAAAAAAGTTCCCGTAATAGCGATAATATTAATTTCCGCTGTTTTGGGGATTGTTTTGTATTAAATTAATATTTATTTCAAATATTTAGAATAGAAACTATTCTAATAGTTTCCAATTTTATTTAGGAAAGATAAAAATAATAATTAGGTATATTTTGTAATTATAATTTAAAAGCAAAAAATTATTTATTTTTTAAAACAGTCACCATTGCTATTAAAATTACAACCATCTAAATTAGATTTTATTTTGCAAATATCTATATCTTTTAAAGTTTCTCTTAATTTATTATTAGAGATATTTAAAACCTCTTTGAATACATCTTCTCTAATGGTTTCGCAATATTGCTGACATTTATTATATGATTTTTTATCAACTTTATCAACCGTGAAATTAAAAAGAGCCCCAAAAATTTTATATGTATAAATACAAGTATTATTTACAATATTACTATAAAAAAAATTAATATCTTTGTCTCTATCTAATAAATATTTTATACAATTATAATTAATCATAAATCATGCCACCAATTGATATAAACTTGCAATACTATTTATATCTTCTCGTTTGATTATTAACTCAAGCAATAGCATCATAGACGCTCTTTCAATTGGGTTTAATTCTTTGTCTTTGTATGCTGGTTTATATTTGTTTTCAATTCTTTTAGTATAATGTTCTATAGTTTCTTCAAAGGATGAAAAAGACTTAAAAAGCTTACTAATAGATTCCCTTTTTACAATATTTATGAGTTCATCATATTTTTCCCAATATTGTCTTTCAGAAATTCTTCCAGACAATATATAATTCTCTTCTTCGATTTTAGAAGTTTTATAGAACTGTTTTAAAGCCATCATGCATGATACTTCAAATATATAATTCAATGTATTGTCATCTAATTTGCTTGAATTAGTTATACATATTATTCCCGTATCTAAACACAATCCTTTATAATAAGTATCTACTTCAGATTTGCCTACTAATATATGCAAATTAGGTAACACATTAATTTTAGCTCTAGCTTCTATAGCTTTTTCATAAAATATGCCATTTAATTCGCTCATTTTATCCTCCAAAAAATAATATATTATTTAAAATTTATTAATACTATTTTCGACTATAACATAATAAATTTAAATTACTTAAAAAATTTTTTATTTATTAAACATAATCAACCAAATGAATAGCTTTATAGCATAAAACTATTTTATTAATATGACAGAATTCATAAATACGAATACAATTATAATCATTATCGAATAAGGCATAACTTAAAAATTCTTTATCCATAATAAAATCTCCTTTAATAAAAAATTATTATATTATTAAGTATATAATCTTTTATCAATATGTCAAGTGTTTTATAAAAAAAAATTATATATAATAATATCTTGAAATTATCTATCTTCACTCCTCATTAATCTCCTCTATATTATATCTAGGCATATTATTATATAATATTCTGAATTTTAAATCTCTTCCAAGAGTTTGAAAAACTACTATATCTGGGTTATATTCCGTAATATTTTTATTTTTGAAAGTGTCTAAATGAATAAATTCGCTTTGCTTAAATCTTGTAGCAATATAATCTAACATACCCATTGTAAAGGAATCTCTTATTATCATAATATTATCTTTACTTTTATATGATTTTGAATTAAATGAAAAATTATAGTAAGAAATATAATAATTTGTTTCATAATTTTTTATAATATAATTTGAAATAATATAAGCTTTATCATCGTTATAATATTTTATTTTGCTTAAAGACAACATATTAGCCATATCATTATAATGATATATACCAGCAAAATTAAATCTTTCATTTGCGCTCAAACTTTTTATATTAACATTATCAATATTTTCAACATAAATATTTAACGATTTCATTAATTCACTATAGCCAATATATGCTCCAAGATTATTCCAATGCGTATCATATTTATAATATAATTGATATTTATCTTTATATTTTAATAATTCCTCTTTAGGATAAACTACTTTTATATCTGTATTATTTTTTATATATTCTACAAATATATCGGTTCCGCTTTTAATAGATTTTCTTTTAATATAATTTGGCATATATTTAAAATATATAAATGGCTTATCGGGACATACCATAAAAATAAAATCAATATTTTTCTTTTTAAGTTCGTCTCTAAAATGAATTAAATTATTCTTTGCCTTTTCCAATTCCTTTTCTGTAAAATTATATTCTTCTATTCCAATATATTTTTCAATTAAATTCATATCTTTAATAAATAACCATTTATATTTACCAAATAAAACCCTACGAGAGAAAATATTTTTAAACATAAATATATCATTTAAATTTTTAAGTTTAACCAATTCGTTTCTAAATGGCAAATAATCATTAAAATATTCTTCATACTTTTTAGGATATTCGTTTATATTAGTCAAAACTAAAATCGGCTTGCTTGCTAAAGTTCTATTCTCATAATTAGTATGGTCAAAATTTTTGTAAAATATTCTATAAATAATATTTGGCATTATTAAGAAACATAAAAATAAAATTAATATTATAGCAAACTTGTTCTTAAAGTTTATTGATTTTAATATTTTAATAAATATATCTGAAAATACTGCAAAAAAATCAAATATAAAAGGTTTAATATATATAAATAAATTAAATATAAAAATCTTTACATTCTCAATATATTTCAATACAAATAAAAATAATAAAATTATAATTATTGAAAATAAAATAAATCTATTTTTTAATCTCAAAATATATTTAATATTATCAATTTTTTCTTCTTTAATTATTTTATCCGAAATTATTATTCCAAAAGGACTGCCCAATTCTTTCATTTTTATCTCTTTAATATATTCGGGCAAACTATTTGTAATTAAATAAACTCCGTAAATATCGCTATTTCTAAATACTTTATCATAATATCTTATTCTAAAATTATAAATATAATTAGATTTGCTTCTTTCAATCATTCCAAAATCGCTTAAATACCCTACTCTCTCCTTGCTACCTAATATATAAATAGTAATTAAAGTCACTAATAATAAAATCGATAAACCTAAATAAATTATTTTTCTCATAAATAAACCTCGATTAAAATCTAAAATAAATAAAAGGATTATAAGTGCCGTTTACCAAATACATAATACAAATAAATAATAAGATAAATTGAATCACGCTTTCAAGTATATAAACCTTGCTTGAAAATGTAGCTTCTCTAACTTTTGGAAATATACTTTGAAATAATCCGCTAAATAAAATGCCAAATATAAAGCATACAAAAGTTTGAGGATAAAAGAAATAACGGACTGTATAAATACTTTCTTTATAACTAAACATTAATTTATATAATTCAAATGCATGTTTTAAATCATCCGCTCTAAATAAAACCCAACCAATTACAAATACAAAGATTACATAAATATGATTGATAAACTTTAATTTATTCTTTTCTAATAATTTGCCTAAAAATATTCTTTCGATTACCAAAAAGAAACCATGAAATAATCCCCATAAAATAAAATTATAACTCGCTCCATGCCATAAACCTGTCGCAAAGAAAACTATTAAAAGATTTATATATGTGAATAATTTTCTTTTTCTATTTCCTCCAAGCGGAATATATAAATATTCTTTAAACCAAGTCGATAAAGATATATGCCAGCGTCTCCAAAACTCTTTTATAGATTTCGATATATAAGGATAATTAAAATTCTCTAAAAAATTAAATCCGAACATTTTACCCAAACCAATAGCCATATCCGAATAACCCGAAAAATCATAATATATTTGAAGAGTATATAAAACAGAGGCGCACCATACTAAAGCCGTGCCTAATTCATCTGTAGGCTGTTTCAATATTTCATCGCAAGATAATGCAAACATATTTGCCAAAATTACTTTTTTCGACAAACCGTAAATAAATTTTTTAATTCCATAAAAAATATTTTCTAAACTCTCATTTCTATTTAATATTTGATTTTCAATATCATGATACTTCACTATAGGACCCGCTATAAGTTGAGGAAAAAATGAAATATATAAAGCCAAATTAAATATATTTTTCTGCGCTTTATTGTGTCCTCTATAAACATCGATAACATAAGATAAAGCCTGAAAAGTATAAAAAGATATTCCTATTGGCAAAACTATATTTGTTAATTCTATTATTTTATTTTGAGATAAAGAATTTATAATTGAAATAATAAAATTCGTATATTTGAAATATCCTAATATTGATAAATTTATTATAATGCATAAAGCCAAATATATTTTTTTATTTTTTAAATTATTATCTTCAATCGCTTTATCTATAAGTAATGCGAAAATATAATTTATGATTATTGAAGAGAGCATTATTAAACTATAACTAACTCCTCCCCAAGCGTAAAATATTATACTTGATATTAAAAGCAAAATATTTTTAAATCTTTTATCGATTAAATAGTATGAAAAAAATACTAACGGAAGAAAAAGCCAAAGAAATATCATAGAGCTAAATAACATAATAACCCCGCGATATTTAACTTAAATGAAAAAATGCAATGACAAAATCCCTTTTTACAATAAAGGGAAAATAATAAAAAATTAAGAATATACCTATATGTATTGTATTGTATTGTATTGTATTGTATTGTATTGTATTGTATTGTGCATAAATTTTCTACTAATTTTTAATTTGACTAATTATAACATATTAAATAAAAATGTCAAATTTATTGTAAAAAATATTATCCCCTTATTTCATAACAACTATTGAAATTATTACTAATTATAATATAATGAAAAATAAAAGTTCTTTTTAGGGGTAAACTATGATAAAAGTAGAAAATATCACTAAAAGATTCAAAAATCGAACGGTTTTAAAATCAATTTCATTCCAAATTGAAAAAGGCGAATTTGTATCTATAATCGGACCTAGCGGTTGCGGTAAAACCACGCTTTTAAAAATGATTAACAGACTAATAAAGCCAACTTCGGGCAAAATTTATATAAACGGAGAGAATATATACGATAAAGACCCGATAACTTTAAGAAGAAATATGGGATATGTTATACAGCAAAACGGATTATTTCCGCATATGACTATTAAAGATAATATTGAAATTATACCAAAACTTGAAAAAAAGAAATCGGAAGAAATATATAAAAGAACAATAGAACTTATGAATATGGTTGATTTGAATCCCGATGAATATTTGAATAGATATCCTTCGGAGTTAAGCGGAGGAGAACAGCAGAGAATCGGAGTTGCAAGAGCTTTTGCAAACGATACCGATATAGTTTTAATGGACGAGCCTTTTAGCGCATTAGACCCAATTACGAGAGCCGATTTACAAAACGAACTTTTAAATCTGCAATCGAAATTAAATAAAACTATAGTATTTGTAACGCATGATATGGACGAAGCTTTAAAACTTTCAAATAAAATATGTTTAATGAAAGACGGAGAGATAATTCAATTTGACGAACCCGAAAAAATATTAAAAGAGCCTGAAAACGAATATGTAGAATCTTTTGTAGGAAAAAATAGAATTTGGGATAATCCCGAATATATAAGAGCGCAAGATATAATGACAAATATTAATAATAATTTTGGCATAACGGGATTTTTTACTTTAATTGCAAACAAAGGAAAATATAAAAAAATTCCTAAAATTAAATATGATGAAAATATAACTTCGATACTTAAAATATTGGACGAAAATAAAGCGGAAAGTTTGCATGTTATAAACGAAAATAAAAAAATTATCGGAATAATAACTCAAAATGAACTTGTGGCAATATTAAATCAAAAATTTATTAAAGAGGATGCAATTAAGGAGATAAACTGTTGAATATAATATCGGAATTCTTAATATATGTTATAGAACAGAGAAATGAAATATTTACTCTTTTATCTCAGCATATAAGATTAACCGTATTTTCAGTAATATTTTCAATAATGCTTGGCGTTCCTTTGGGAATATTAATAAAATATGTCAAAAAACTCAATAAACCTATTTTAGGATTTGCAAATATAGTTCAAGCTATACCGAGCATGGCACTTTTAGGAATATCGATTCCAATATTAGGAATAGGCTCGGCTCCAGCAATATTTATGGTTATATTATATTCTTTACTTCCAATAATAAAAAATACATATACGGGACTTTCAAATATAAGCCCTCAAATATTGGAGGCTGCAAAAGGAATAGGATTAACAAAAACTCAAAGATTATTTAAAATACAAATTCCTTTATCTCTTCCCGTTATAATGGCGGGAATAAGAGTTTCGGCTGTAACTTCGGTTGGTTTAATGACTATAGCCGCTTATGTCGGAGCTGGAGGATTAGGTTATTTGGTATTCGCTGGAATAAGAACTATTAACAATTATCAAATATTGGCTGGAGCAATTCCCGCTTGTCTGCTCGCTTTACTTGTAGATTATGTTTTTTCTATAATAGAAAGATTAGTAACGCCGATTAGCTTGCAGGCAAACGAAACAATAAAAAGAAAAGAATTAGAAGATAAAAGAAAAAAAGATAAAATTATTATATATGTCGTTATAATTATCACCCTAATTTTAAGCGCAACTCAAATAATAAAATTAAACATAAATAAGAGAGATACTATAACGGTTTCTTCTTTAATGTTTACAGAACAGTTGATATTAGGAAATATGGTTTCGGATTTAATTGAAGCGAATACGGATTTAATAGTCGATAGAAAATTAGCGCTTGGCGGAACTCAAATAGTTTTTCAGGCTTTAGATAAAGGCGATATTGATTTATATGTCGATTATACGGGAACAATGTTTGCAAGTTTGCTTAATTATAATCCGACTAACGATTCCGATTTTGTATATAATATAGTTAAAAAAGATATGAAGAGCAAATATAATATTGAAACTTTAGAGCCTTTTAATTTTAATAATACTTATGTTCTTGCCATAAGAAAAGAAACTAAAGAAAGATATAATATTAAAACTATTAGCGATATGAGATTTGCATCTAAAAATTTAAAATTCTGCGGAACTATAGAGTTTATGAATAGAGTCGATGGAATAATAGGACTTACAAATTTTTATTTATTAGATTTTAAAGATTATGTCGCTATAGACGATGCTCCAAGATATATTGCTTTAGATTCTAAAGAAGTCGATGTTATAACCGCATTTTCTACGGACGGATTATTAAAAAAATTCTCTCTTATAACTTTAGAAGATAATAAAAATTTCTTTCCGCCTTATTATGCCGTTCCTTTTATAAGAGCCGACACTTTAAATAAATATCCTGAAATTGCGGAGATTCTTAAAAAATTGGGAGATTTGCTTGATGAAGAGACAATGATAGAATTAAATTATCAAGTTGATGAAATGCAGAGAGACCCTAAAGAAGTTGCGCGGGAGTTTCTTATAAAGAATAATTTGATATAGTTTTGTTATTTTTATAAAAGCAAAGAAAATTAAACTTACTTTGTTTATGTAAAAAAGTAAGTTTAATATTTGCTATCTTCTCTTAAGATATAAAAAATAACTATAATTTTTACTTTCTTTCTTTAATAAAAGACATTATTTTTTTAATCTTTATATATCAATAAATTAAAATATATTATTTATTAAATTATATGAATATATAATTAATTTACTTCCCTAATCTATCTCTTAAAGTTTTACCCATTTCCTCATAACCTTTTTTACCAAGCATAGCGAACATATTCTTTTTATACTCCTCAACTCCAGGCTGGTCGAAAGGATTAACGCCAAGAATATATCCCGAAATTCCGCATGCTTTTTCAAAGAAATATAAAAGCTCTCCGATTGTAAAAGGAGTAATTTTGTCAATGTCGATTATTATATTAGGAACGCCTCCGTCAACATGAGCTAAAACCGTAGCTTCCAAAGCGGATTTATTTATTTCATGCAATTTTTTTCCGTCCAAATAATTTAGTCCGTCCAAATCGGAATCTTCTTTTTTTACGCTTAAATCAATGTCTTCGTTTCCAACTCTTATAACAGTTTCAAATAATCCTCTTTTTCCGTCTTGTATGAATTGTCCTAAAGAATGCAAATCGGTTGAAAAATCCACAGAAGAAGGATATATTCCTTTTTTGTCTTTGCCTTCGCTCTCTCCGTATAATTGTTTCCACCATTCGGAAATATAATGCATTCTTGGAATATAATTTACCATAATCTCCGTTGCAAAACCTTTATTATATAAAATATTTCTTATCATCGCGTATAACATAGAAGGATTTTTTTTATAATCTCCGTCTTTAGTTAATTTTGCCATAGAATCGAAACCTTTAATTAACTCTTCTATATTTATTCCCGCAGCCGCAATAGGAATTAAACCTACGGGAGTTAAAACCGAATATCTTCCGCCAACATCGTCAGGTATTACAAAAGTTCTATATTTATTTTCAGTCGATAAAGTTTTTAAAGCGCCTTTTTTAGCGTCAGTAGTCGCTATTATTCTTTTTGAAGCTCCTTCTTTTCCATATCTTTTTTCGGCATATTCTTTTAAGAATCTAAAAGCTATCGCAGGCTCTGTTGTAGTTCCGCTTTTTGAAATTACATTTATATAAAAATCTTTATTTTCCAAATAATCCAAAAGATGCTTAAAATATTCTCCGTTCATATTATGTCCCGCGTATATTACTTGAGTAGCGCCTTTTTTAGCTTGAGCGAAAGGATTTAAAAAAGATTCTATAACCGCTCTCGCTCCCAAATAAGAACCGCCTATTCCAACGGAAACCAAAACTTCCGCATTTTCTCTAATCTCTTTTCCTATAGAATCGATTTCTTTAAAAGTTTTTAAAGCTTCCGAAGGCAAATTAACCCAACCTAAAAAATCGTTTCCCGCTCCTTTTTTGTTTTCCAAAAGTTCGTTTGAATATTTTGCAAAATCATGCAAATAATCAAGTTCGTATTCTTTCAAAAAATTCAATACATTTTTATAATTTATAGTTATCATTTGATACTCCATACTTTTATTTTATGAAATATATTATACAATATTAAATTAAAAAATAAAGAAAATAATTAAGGCGAAAATATGATTTTATCGGGGCTCGAAATAGAAAAAAATTTAGGAAAAAATATAATAATAGAACCTTTTAATAGAAATCAATTAAATTCAAATAGTTATAATGTTAAACTCCATAATAAACTTTTAATATATAAAGAAAATTTATTAGACATGAAAAAACCTAACGAAACTAAAGAGATTATAATTTCGGAAGAAGGTTTTAAATTAGAACCTAATCAATTATATTTGGGAAGAACTTTAGAATATACAAGCACAAAAAAATTTGTTCCTATGATTGAAGGACGCTCTTCTATTGGAAGATTAGGAATTTTTATTCATATAACGGCGGGATTTGGCGATGTTGGATTTTCGGGTTATTGGACTTTGGAAATATTTTGTATCAAGCCTATAATAATTTATCCAAATGTTGAAATAGCTCAATTATATTATCATACGATTGACGGAGATTACGAAGAATATAATAGTGGAAAATATCAGAATAATACCGATATTCAGCCGAGTATGTTATATAAAGATTTTCTAAAATAAAATTTAATCTAAATGAAAAAAGCGAAAAATAAATTAAATTCAAATCTTGAGGAAATATATAAAAACTCCGTTATAAGAAAATGCAGAATTGAAGAAAATATTGATTCTATGAGATTAGATAAATATTTAGGAAATAGATTTTCTTATTATTCAAGAAATAAATGGCAGGATTTAGTCGGGCAGGGTTTGGTATTGGTAAATGGAAAGAGAATAAAATATACGAGAGAGATAAAAAAAGGAGATGAAATTGTTTATCATTTAATAGGATTAGAAGAACCCGATATTGATAAAAATATTCAAATAATTTACGATGACGGCGATTTGATTATAGTAAATAAACCTGCAAATTTGCCCGTTATACCTTCGGGAAAATATTACTATAATACTTTGCATACGATAATGAAAGAAAATCTAAATTGCAATATAAATATGTTAAATAGAATAGACAGAGAAACGAGCGGTTGCGTTGTTATGTCGAGAGGACATGAATTGGCTTCAAAATTCTGCTCAATGCATTCTAAAAATAATTCTAATAAAATAAAAAAAACTTATATAGCGATAGTTGAAAATGCAAAAAATATTGAAGATAATTTTATCGTTGAAGGATACTTGGAAGAGATAGGAAATATTTTTTATAGAAGATATCAAATTCTTAATAAGGATATTGAAAATATTAAAGATATAAAAAATAAAAATTTAAAATATTCAAAAACAAAATTTAAAACCTTAAAAAAATTTGGAGATTATGCAATCGTAATGGCAAGATTATGCACGGGAAGAATGCATCAAATAAGAGTTCATTTGCATTCGCTTGGATTTTATATTTTAGGAGATAAAATATACGGAAAATACGGTCCCGAAGTTTTTAATTCTTTTATTAAAAAAAGCGTTATTCCAAAAGATTTTTTTATAAGACAAGCGTTGCATTCATACAAATTAGAATTTAATCATCCTATAACAAATAAACTAATAAAAGTAAAAGCGCCTTTGCCTAAAGACTTAAAAGAATTAATTTCAAAAATAAAAAATTCTTAAAAAATTTATCGATTATTTATAATATTTCCGTCTTTAATTATAAATATATTTTTTCCGTCAGAAACTATAGAAATTGCAGAATCGGTTTCTTCGTTTATAGCCGATACAAAATCGTAGCCTCCAAATTCTCTTCTTTTTAAATTTTCTTTATCTAAAATAAAATAATAATATTTCCCGAGTCGCTCGCCCGTGAATGCGAAAGATTCTCCGATAAACTTAAAAGAATTTATATTATTATAAGAAGGGCTTTCAAAATCGTCAGTAAAAATATATTGTCTATCGCCTTTTGTAGCGTTATAAACTAAATTATTATTTGAAGAAAAATATAATTCGTTTATATTATTAAAGTCTTTATTTAATCTTTTTCCGTTTAATATTATAAATGAATTACCGTTTGTTTGCGCCGCATAGGCGAAAGATTTTGAATCTGCAGAATATTTATATAAAAGAATATTATCATAATTTGTAATCGTCTCTCCGCCAACATGAAAACTTAAATTTTCGTTTGTATCTATATCGATAAATAATAAAGTTTTTCCATCGGGCGAAAAAGACATATTAGTTATTAAATTATATTCGCCTAAATTTCTGCCGTTTAAAATAAGGCTTGTCATTATAGGAGCGTTCGTAATATTTTCTTGAGATATTTCGGGCATTTGTAATGAAATAAAATTTGTTATAATATTCGTTATAATCATAAGAGCTATAGTGTCGGATTGTCCTTTTACAGTTATTCCTTCCTCGTTTGTATAGACGCTGATATTCGATAAATTATAATTAGTAATCATTGAAGTATTTGTAGTCGATGCGTTTGTAATTATAGAATTATTTATATCGTTAGTATCAATTTCGGGCATAAATTTAACGGCATCAGCATAATTATTAGCGTCAAAAGAAGCAAAATCAACGACTTCAAAAAATATATCGGTATCGTTATTCGATAAAGTTGAACTTTCTTCTACTTCAATAATATATATAAGTTCGTCTCCATAGGTAGAATATTTCATTCTGTCGACTTTGCCGTCAATTTGTGTCTCTTCTCCGTTTATATTGATAAAATATTCTCCGTCTCTCAAATAAGAAAAAGCAAAATCATTGTCGTCAATAATAGAACCGAATAACTCCGAGTATTCCTTTTGTCTTTCGCCGTTTACAATCGCGATTCCATAGTCGTTTAATCTTGCAAATATTATAGAATTATTTCCTGAAAAATCGCTTCTTTCTATAGAATCAAATTCCATTTCTTTATCGCCATAAATTAAAGTCCACATATCTTTTCCCGTAGAAGATTTCAACATTGTGGCGACTAAAATATTATTTGGAAGAATTTTTATTATTCCCGCGTCTTTATAGCCCGTTAATCTTTTGTCTTTATAAATTATATCAAAAGTTTTTTGATTATTTATATCGGTTTTTTCTATTATAACGGCAAAATTATTTTCGTCTAAAATATATCCGTCTTTTACTCTCTCGCCTCTCTGCAAAGTATATATTTGAGGAAAAGCCAAAATATTAATTAAAATAAAAGAAATAAATAATATAAAAATTCTCATAAAAATTACTCGCTTTAAATTTAATATCTTAATATTTTACTTTAATAATTATTATAAACGCTTATTAAAAATATATCAAATTATATTAAATTTTATATAATTAACATTTCATTATTTTTTACCAATTATTAAAGGCAGATAATCAAAAAATGAATAAATAGTTATTATCGTCACTATAAGCAAACTATAATAAGTTATCGTATCGAAAGGAAGAAAATCAATAGAAGTAAATTTTAAAACTTTTATCAAAAATATTATTATAACGGAGGCGGCTCTCGAAGCGGTTTTTAATTTTCCGCTAAACTTTGCAGCTACGGCAAATCCTCTCAAACCTCCAAGAATTCTTATAAACATTGAAAACATATCTCTATAAAGCGAAATTATAAACATCCATATCGGCATAGAACCTTCGTATAAAAAAATTGTAAACATAGTAATATGAAAAACTGTATCGGCAAAAGGGTCGAGAACCTTTCCCAAATCGCTAACTAAATTAAGTTTTCTAGCAATTATTCCGTCCAAAGCGTCAGTAATTTCAAGGATAATTAAAAATATTAATCCTAAAATTGCCGTTATAATAGAATTGTAAAAATAAAGAAATATAACAAGCGGAGATAAAATAATTCTGCTAACGCTTAATATATTAGGTATTTGATTTTTCATAATTTTTCCTAATCAATTTTAATTTATAATATTATACAATTTTTTTGATAAAAATAAATAATTGCAAATGCAAATATTACAATCAATAGTTCAAATCCAATCCAAAACTAAGAGGATATAAAAATTTAAAGCCATTATTTACCCCCCCCCATGAATTTATCAAAGAATTTGTTTCTAAAATTATCTCTCCATTTTCTAATCGGTATCCACCAAGCCAAC
>ENA-ORSC01001329-ORSC01001329.1-human-gut-metagenome-genome-assembly--contig:-NODE-1329-length-17275-cov-12.452555_pt1 | contig 17275 bp, 10 predicted proteins | sample MGYA00242178_ERZ509140 | MGnify/ENA primary metagenome ERZ509140 (study PRJEB26280, sample SAMEA2338681) | human gut metagenome | biome: human gut; feature: human-associated habitat; material: faeces... | reverse complement strand
CAGAAGGTGTGGATCGTATTATGTTTGATAACTTTACACCTGAAGATACTCGTAAAGCTGTAGAGATAGTAGGAGGACGTTGCGAAACCGAGTCTTCTGGTGGTATTACTTACGATACTATGTTACCCTATGCGCAGGCAGGAGTGGATTTCATTTCTTTTGGTGCGTTGACCCATTCTGTAAAAGGATTGGATATGAGCTTCAAGGCTTGTTAAGGAAATGTTTTATGATAAGAGAGAACTTCAAATTTTGGATCTTTTTTTGAAATATGAATGACGTAAGTGGTACGAATAAAATTAAAATAAATTCGTACATTTGCGTCATTGATATTAGTTTCTTTTATTTTCTTCTTTAAATCGGGTAGGTGTCATTCCTTTTACTTGTTTAAAGGAGGTACTGAAATACCTCGGATAGGAAAAGCCTACCTCGTAAGATATTTCGTTGATATTCATGTTGGTATTTGTAAGCAAGTAAACAGATTTTTCTATGCGTAGTTTATTGATATAGTCATTAACGCCCAACCCGGTTAGAAGTTTTACCTTATTATATAAGGATGCTCTGCTCATAGCCATTTTATCTGTGAGAAACTTAATGGAAAGTTCCTCTCCAGCCATATTTTCATTAATAAGTATATTGAGTTTGGTGATGAATTCCTCATCTTCTTTACTGTTTTTCTTTTGAGACTGTTCTGTTTCTATCCTTTTTTCGTTTTTTTCTTTTACTAGCCTATTAGATGATAATTCCGTTGCAGGAATGTTTTCTTCGACTGGTATTTTTTCTTCTTTGTTTTTTAAGATGTCGTTCAATATAGCTTGTAGGAAGTGGTTCATATTGCCTTTCATATATTTCTCTTTCCGTCGGAAATAAATGTAGCCTATACCGGCTGTGGTAATAATAAACAAGATGGCGGCTATGCCGATGAACCAGCTGGTCTTATACCAAGGAGGAGTAACGATTATGTTTATCAATTTTTGGGGTGTGGTATGATTCCCGTCTTTAGTATTGCAAGAAACCCGTATTGTGTAGTTGCCTGCGGATAGAGAGGATAAATTTAAAGTTGGATCGTAAGTTTCAATCAATTGTTTGCTTCTACTTTCAATTATGTATCGGAGCAGGTATTTTTGGAATATGTCTCTGTTCTTTATTCGAAGGTGGATGGAAAGAGAATTGTAGTTCCAAGGTATGTTTATTGTATTCTCTTTGATTTTTTTTAAATAAGGACTACCGTTAAGGAGAATGTCGGACAGGTATATTTCTGGTATCTGAGTTTCAGTTTCGGGAATGTTTGTGTTGATTTTTACCAATCCTTCGGATCCACCTAGATAGATGTAATTCTTATTAGATTGTTTTTGGTATGCGAATAAAATTTCGTTAGATGGGAAACCATCAGAACTATTCCAGATAGTAAATTTATTTTCTTTGATAATATAAGAATATAGTTGATTTTGAGCACAGATCCATAGACGTCCTTTTCTATCGGCAATGAGGAAGGATATGTTATTAAATAGTTTGGTGTGTATGCGATGGTATTTTCGACTTTTCAAGTCGAAGAATCCAAGTCCTTTGTCGGTTCCGGTCCATATTATATCGTTGTTGTCATAAGACATGGAAGTGATGGTTTCATTTTTTTCCAACTCGAATAGTAATCGGATACTGTCATTTTGTTGATCTACCCAAAAAGCTTGGTGAGCGTATTTTAAAAGAGAGAATTTATCGTTGGAGTATGATAGACAAAGTGCATTATTAGAGAAGTCGTAGTGACGATCTGTTTGCATCTTTGAGAATGTGTGGTTATGTGTATTATATGCATATGCATTACGACTGATTATATATATTTTGTTGTTTGCCACTTGATTGGCCAAAGGAAGGTAACCATAAAAACATTCTTTATAGTTGGTCTCTTTATCTATAATGGTGAAAGGACGATATTGCTGCGTCTTTTTATTGAACAGGAAAATGCCTTTGGTATACAAAGAAACCATTAATTCAGATTCAGATATTTCAGCAATGGAAATAACTTTATCTCCGTAGGTTGAGGGGAAATGGGTAAATTTGTCAGTAGAAGGGTCGTATAGGTTGATACCTCCTCCATCAGTTCCAATCCAAACTTTTCCATTCTTTTCTTCGTAAAGGCTGATGATTGATTTTTCACTGAGTCCGTTGGGATTGTTTAAAACGGCATCTTTATATGTCTTAATGTACGTTTCTTTAATACAGAATATGCCTCCGCGTACGCTTCCTGCCCATAAGTTTTTTTCTTGGTCTTTATAGAGCAAGGTGATGGAGTTTACTGGTAGGGAAGAATAGTCTCCTACTATATGTTGAAGTTGTGAGAATTGTTGAGTATGGGGAGCAAATTGGTTGATGCCACTTCCGTCTGTAGCCAACCATAGTTTGCCATTGTGTTCTGTTATGTCTAAAATATAATTGTTGTTTAATCCGGAATTTGTTTGAGTATAGTGTTCTTGGATTTTTCCTGTTTGGTCATAGCAATATAGTCCAGATCCATAAAAGGATGTGTAAATATGCTGGTCAAGAGTTATGTATAACGATGTCAGCAGGTTAGGACTGCTTGGAATAAAAAGACTAAATTGTTGAGTTTGACAGTTGTACGAGTAGATTCCTTTTCTTCGGGTACCTACTAAAATTTTGTTTTTATCGAGATAAACCATTTTTTGGATTCTATAATCTACCATGTTGATATTTTTTTTCTTTTCTTGTTTTTTAATGTGAATGATCTTTGTTTTTTTACTATGATAGTCGTAGCAATATATGGTATTCTCGCTGCCAAACCATATTCCACCTTTTACTTTGATAGAAGAATAGATCGCTTGGGAAATGGTAGTATTAAATCGGTCCTGTTCGGCATCATAAAGGGCTAACCCTTTGGGAGTTGCTATCCAAAGATTTCCTAATGAGTCTTCTGTCAGATGATTGATATAATTACTAGGTAGAGAGTGGGGATCGTCTGAATGGTGCAGATAGGTTTTGATTCCCTCTTGAGTATAACTGTTCAATCCATTTTGGGTACCTATCCATAAAGTACCTTTATGGTCTAGCAGGATGGATTGGACAGTAGCTTGGGAAAGTCCTTGCTCTATAGAGAGCTGGGTGAACGAATAATTGACACTGTGTTCGGAAGAGAACAATTTTGTGTCTGCCCATAAGAATAAAATGATAATTAAGGTCCGATACATTGTATTTTTTATTTTTTGCAAAAATACATTTTTTTTCTTTTGATAAGAATTTAAGGATTATTTTTCAGTATGAAGTAATAAGAATACTAAGATATTTTAGAAATAAAAATTGAGAAATATCCCCTTATTAGACAGAAATGGACTTGATTTATACAATTTCTGATCTCTTTAGTTGATAAATAGACTAAGTTTGCACAGTTAAATTTTTAAAATAAGTTTTGTGAACCAAAATTAATGTAGTATGAAAAATGTTATACTTTTATTATTGTCGGTATGTGGTATGCTTGCTTGTACTCATACACCGAAATGGGAATTAGTGTGGGAAGATAATTTTGATGGTGCGGAACCTGATACCACAATATGGAGCCGCATACCTCGCGGAAGACCTGATTGGCAAAATACTCAGTCATTTGATAATCGTTGTTATGAAATGCGTGATGGTTGTTTAATATTAAAGGGAATTGTGAATGATAATATGGATGTAGATACGGCGAAGTATCTGACTGGGGGATTGTGGACAAAAGACAAGCATGCTTTTCATCGGGGACGCATCGAAGTAAGAGCTAGATTGCATGGGGCGAGAGGAGCATGGCCGGCTATATGGACTTTGCCTTATGAAATTGATAAATATGTTTGGCCTATGGGAGGAGAGGTAGATATTATGGAACGTTTGAATTATGATTCTATTGTTTATCAAACCGTGCATTCGCACTATACTTATACATTGGGGATAGAGAATAATCCGAAACATGGAGGCACTACATCCATTAATCCTGAGGACTTTAATGTATATGGGGTAGATTTTTGGCCGGACAGTTTGGTGTTTCATGTGAATGGAAAACGACATTTTGTTTATCCTCGTATCGAAACGGAACAAGAAGGTCAATTTCCTTTTGATATTCCCCAATATTTGTTGATTGATATGCAATTAGGAGGTACTTGGGTAGGACCAGTGGACTCTACGGATTTACCAGTGGAGATGGAAGTGGACTGGGTACGTCATTATCAATGGAAATAAAGCTATTCTGATATTTGTTGTTGTAATACAAATTATAAGTAACCTATTAACTTAATTAAATTGAAATTATGAAAAGACAAAGGCAAAAATTATTTCGCGTGGTTTTGGCAGGCGTCCTGATGATATTTTCATTTATGGTATACGCACAGGAACGTATAGTGACAGGTAAGGTGTATGATTCATCCGGTGAGTCTATTATAGGAGCTAGTGTAATGGTACAGGGTACTATGCAGGGAGTGGTGACTGATATAGACGGTGCTTTTCAGTTGAAGGTGCAACCTTCCCAGTCTTTAGTGATTAGCTTTTTGGGATATCAGGATGTGATCCTGCCGGTAGGAAGTAAAAATAATTTTAAAATTATTTTGGAAGAAGACTCCAAAAAGCTGGACGAAGTGGTGGTGGTAGGATACGCTACTCAGAAGAAAGTGAATTTGACAGGATCTGTTGTTTCCGTATCAGCAAAAGATATTCAAGATATTCCGGTGGCTAATACAACTACTTTGCTACAGGGGCGTTTGCCAGGTTTAGTACTAACTCAGAACGGTGCACAAGCTGGTAATGATAATCCAGAAATCAGGATTCGTGGTATTGGTACCTTTGGGAATAATAATCCGATGGTGTTGATTGACGGGGTGGAAGGTAGTATTTCACAAATTGCAGAAATCCCTTCTGCCGATATTGAGAGCATTTCTGTATTGAAGGATGCGGCATCGGCAGCTATTTATGGTGTGCGTGCTGCTAATGGCGTTATTTTGATCACTACTAAGCGGGGACAGGCATCAAGCAAAGTGAAGGTTTCGTATTCAGGTAGTTATACTTTGCAGACCCCAGGTATTGTTCCCGATTATGTGGATGGTTATAATTGGGCTTTGATGAAAAACGAAGTGAGCACTGGAACTTTTTCACCGGAAGCTTTGCAAAAGTTGCAAGACGGATCAGATCCGGATCATTATGCAAATACCAATTGGCTGGATGCTGTATTGCGTAATGCTAGTATGCACCAGCATCATCTGTCTGTATCAGGAGGTAATGAAAATACCCGTTTTATGACTTCGGTGGCCTATTCCAATCAAGATGGTATCATGATGAAGACAGGAGTAGAACGCTTTTCTTTTCGTTCGAATATTGATACTCGTTACAAACGTTTTACTTTTGGATTGAACTTATCCGGTAATAAGAATAATGTGACTACTCCTGCTGTCGCACCTTCCGGCGAAGGTGGAATCATGCGTTATGTATCCTGGTTTACTCGTCCTACTGTGCCGGTGATGTATTCTAACGGACACTACGGCTATGTAGATGGTTCGTCATTGAGTGCCGAACTGATGAAGAATCCTGTAGAGTCAATGTCTTTAGGGCACCGCAGCAATGAGTATTGGCGTTTTAACGGTAAGGTTTTTGCAGGTATTGATTTATGGGACGGATTGAAGTTCCAGACCAGTTTTGCTTATGCTTTTGATTTAAATGCAACGAAATCTTATTCTCCCAAATCTCCTGCCCGTTATGATGCAGAAGGAAATATTAGAAAAGCGGCAGGGGAAACGAATAAGGAGGAGGATTATTGGTATCGCAATGCAACATGGACGAGTGAGAACCTGTTGACTTATAACAAACAATTTGATAAACATAATGTTAATGTGTTGTTAGGGCACTCTGTTATTGGCTCGCGCTTTTATAAAACGACTGCTTCCATACAGGGCTTTCCTACAGAAAATATTTATGAACTTGATGGAGGAACAATTAATCCGGGTGCAAAAGGCAATTCGGAAGAATATAAACTCCAGTCATTTTTTGGTCGTGTGAATTACGGTTATGATGACCGTTATTTGTTTGAGTTCAATATTCGCCACGATGGTTCATCACGTATGCCTAAAGCCAATCGTTACGCTACATTTCCTTCCGTATCAGGAGGATGGGTGTTTTCGAATGAAGAATTAATGAAAGACTATAAAAACTTCTCCCTTGGAAAGTTGCGTTTATCATGGGGTAAGTTGGGTAACCAGGAAATCGGTAATTATGCTTATGCGGCTACTTTGGGCGCAAGCGGAAATTATTTCTTTGACCAAGGTGGGGACAAACAGGCTGGTATGGTACAGACTTCTGTTCCAAATGAAGACATCAAATGGGAAACGACCCGCTCCATCAATGTGGCCCTTGATCTTGGATTCTTTAATAATAGAATACAGACTACTTTTGAATGGTTTGATAAGAAAACTTCTGATATCTTGATGCAATTAGCTATGCCAGGCATATTCTTAGGTTCTCTTAATGCTCCTTATCAGAATGTGGGTGCTGTCCGCAATCGTGGTTGGGAATGGAATGTGAATTACTCGGATAGTAAAGGCGATTGGGTTTGGAATGTAGGTTTCAACTTGTCACACGTGAAGAACGAAATTCTGGAAATGGGCGGTTTGGAAGAAACAATAAGTGGGCAAACAATCAATCGTATTGGCAATCCTATTGGCGCTTATTTTGGATATAAAGCGATTGGTATGTACCGTACAGAAGCTGATTTACAGCGTACTAATTCAAAAGGGGAAATCATTAAACAAAATGGTGTGGCTCCTAAATTGGGCGATATTATGTATGCTGATTTGAATGATGATGGTAATATTACTGCTGATGATCGTGATATTATTGGCAATCCTTTTCCTAAATATTCTTATAGCTTCAATTTAGGAGCTTCTTGGAAGAATTTTGACTTGTCTACTTTTTGGCAAGGAGTGGGAGGTATTTACCGTTACAGTTGGGAAACTTCTACCGATATTCGCGGTAACTTAACCGAACGTTGGTTGGATCGTTATTCTGCCGGCAACGTAAATGCTTCTATGCCGGCATTGGGTAATACTATGAATGATTCTTATTCTTCATTCTGGTTAGAAAATTCCAGTTACTTACGTTTGAAGAACTTGGAATTCGGCTATACATTCCGTCAGCCTGGACTTGCTAAGATGGGTGTTTCCAGTGTCCGTGTTTATTTTGCCGGAAGCAACCTTTTGACATTTACGTCTTTGAAAAACTGGGATCCGGAAAAAACATCGGGTGATGCTAGAAATGACGTACATCCCAATATGCGCACTTATTCATTTGGGCTAAATATTCAATTCTAACTTATAAGGAGGATATACATTATGGTAAAAAGTACAAAAAATATATGCAGAGTTTTATTTTTTTCTGGAGTGTTATTGGTTACCAGTGCATGTTCAGATAGTTTTTTGCAGACGGATTCTCCGAATCAGCCTTCTCAAACCACTTATTGGCAGACCGAATCGGATGCATTGATGGCTTTGACAGCTTGCTATGATGCCATGCAGAGCCAGAATTTATATGATGACAATATTGATGGCTGGAAGTTTGGATTTCTAGGACGTGAAACCAGTACGGATAATGGAGACCACACATGGGGTGATTGGATGCTGGGAAGTTCTATCTCGAAATGTGCTTCTTCCACTACCGATGAATGCTTTTCTATGTACTGGAATGCTAATTATGAAGTGATTAAGCGTTGTAATATGTTGGTAGAGAATGTGGAACGTATTCCGATGGAGGCTGAAAAGATAGATGCATACAAGGCGGAAGCAATAGCATTACGAGCTTTGATGTATTGCAATCTGACCTCCGTATTCCGTGATGTCCCTTATCTGACGAAACCTTTAACTTTGGCTGAAGCACAGGCTCCCAAGGCGGAACGTAGCCAGATTATTTCGTCCTTGCTGGAAGATTTGAAGACTTGGATTCCTAAAATACCAGTTATAGGGAAAGCGCAAAAAGGACGTATGTCCCAAGAAGCAGGTTATGCCATTATGGGACGAATTGCTCTTTTTAATCAACGTTGGGACGAGGCAATAACGGCTTATAAAAATGTAGTAGGAAAAGTGCAGCTTTTTAAGTCGGGTGACGGAACTGATTATGCTGCCAATTATGCTGATTTGTTTAAAGAGCAAAATGAAACGGCAGCAGAAGTATTGTTGAGTGTCCATTTTAAAGGTCCGGGATTAGGTGAAGGAAGTTGCTTTGGGGTTTGTTGGTCTGCTCCAATGAATGCTATTGAAGGTTCTATGAACTTGTGTGATGATTTTTATTGTATAGATGGGTTGCCCATCGATAAGTCACCTTTATTTAAAGGAAGTCTTGTTCAAGGAGCCCATACGAAGGCTAATCCGGATATGGGACGTTATGAGAATCGTGATCCTCGTATGAAAGGTACATTGATGTTACCTGGTATGGAATGGAACGGAAAACTGTTTACTAATAATTTGCCGGCAAGTTCTACCTGTTGTATTCGTAAATGGTACACTCCAGAAGATACAGTTAATGAATATGACGGTAGTCTTGACTTCTATGTTATCCGTTATGCAGAGGTACTTTTGTCACTTGCTGAAGCTATGATTGAGAAAGGTGGTTATCCACAAGCCGAAATAACAGGATATATTAATGAAGTTCGTGCTCGTGTTGGTATGCCAGCGGTAGAAGTAGTGGAAGGAACTAATTTGAATAAAGAAGAATTGCGCGCCATTGTACGTCACGAACGCCGTGTGGAATTGGCTTTTGAAGATTTGCGTTTTGCAGATCTTTACCGTTGGGGAGAATTTGAAAATGCTCAAAAGCGTATGCAGAAAGACCAGTCATTCTATGGCTTTGGAGTAGTTTCGCGGGGTAATCTTCGTGGTGCGCAAGATTTGGTTTGGCCTATTCCGCAAGGTGAGATTGATACGAATCCGATGTTGGAGCAACATAGTGAATGGAAATAAGAATGATTGAATTATCTATTGTAATATAACTGTGATGAGGTAAGAGATTGTTAAAAGGTATTTTCTTGAAATAAAGGACAAGTATGTGGTGATAAGGCTGTAACTTGTCCTTTATCGTTTGTTTCCTATTATATATGTTCTATTTCATAACGTAGCATATTTTGTTAAATTACAATGTGATGTTATTTATCTTTTCGTCTCTTTGTTTTATCTTTGTCGTTGAATATTATAAGTAATTAAGTATATGAAGAAAAAGAATGTTTTTAAATGGTGGGGAGTTGTTTTGTTCTTATGTATGTGTTCTGTTCATGCTGAGGCGCAGGATTTGAAATCTATATTGACAGGAGTGGCAAAGGCGGCAATTGGTAACAAGGCTACTACGGCTCATTCTATTGTGGGGACTTGGTCTTATCAGGCTCCTGAATGTCAGTTCGAGAGTGATCAGTTACTGGCAAAGGCTGGTGGAGAGGTAGCGGCCAAAGAAGTGGAAGAAAAATTACAGACTATATATGATAAGATTGGTTTGACTAGTATTAAGTATATTTTCAAGGAGGATGGTACTTATTCATATATATTGAAAAGACGTACGGTAAGCGGCACTTATGTTTTTGATGAGGAAGCTAAGACGATTATTATGAAAAGTAAGTTGGGCATACAGACGGTAGCTTATGTGACAGTGACAGGCAATAGTATGAGTCTTGTGTTTAATGCCGATAAGTTGATGTCTATTCTAAAGGTGATTACTGGAGCGGCTTCCAAAGTAAATTCTACAGCTGCCACTCTTAACAGTGTAGCTGAAGCTTATGACGGGCTGATGTTAGGATTTGAATTGAAAAAGTAGATGCTTTTTGTAAAATATGGGATACAAGTCTTTTATAAAAGTTGAAAAATTGTGATTGGAAATAATGTTTAAGGATAAAACCGTTTTAACCTTATTATTATGGTTAAAACGGTTTTTTTATTAACATGTATTGTTTTTGTATATACTGGTCATGAATGTAATATATTGCATATATGTGAGAACGGTTTATTCTTGCTCTTTCAGTGCTGCGAAAATCAAACCTTCCAGTTCTTCCGCCAGTTCGGGGTTATCCTGAATCACTTGTTTGGAAGCGTCACGTCCTTGTCCCAGTTTGGTTTCGTTGTAGCTGTACCATGAACCGCTTTTCTTGATGATGCCTAAATCAGCACCCAAATCAATGATTTCACCGGCTCTTGAGATACCTTCACCAAACATGATATCGAATTCGGCTTTACGGAAAGGAGGTGCCACTTTGTTTTTCACTACTTTTACTTTAGTCTGGTTGCCGATTACTTCTTCACCATCTTTCAGTTGAGTGGAGCGACGGATATCCAAACGTACGGAAGCATAGAATTTCAGAGCATTACCACCGGTAGTTGTTTCTGGATTACCAAACATGACACCGATTTTTTCACGCAACTGGTTGATAAAAATACAAGTTGTATTGGTTTTGCTGATGGCTGACGTAAGCTTACGCAAAGCCTGAGACATCAAACGCGCTTGTAAACCTACTTTGTTATCACCCATATCTCCTTCAATCTCAGCTTTTGGAGTCAATGCCGCGACAGAGTCGATAACAATGATATCAATAGCGGATGATCGTATTAGCTGCTCAGCAATTTCAAGTGCCTGCTCACCGTTATCGGGTTGTGATATCCATAAGTTATCTACATCCACTCCCAGTTTGGCCGCATAGAAACGGTCGAAAGCATGTTCGGCATCAATGAAAGCTGCAATGCCGCCTGCCTTCTGAGCTTCAGCAATGGCATGGATAGCCAATGTAGTCTTACCGGATGATTCGGGACCATAAATTTCTATGATTCTACCTTTGGGATAGCCGCCTACCCCTAATGCGGCGTTCAAGGCGATAGACCCGGTAGGAATCACTTCCACTTCCTGTACGTTGTCATCACCCATTTTCATGATAGAGCCTTTACCAAAAGTTTTCTCTATCTTATCCATTGCAGCTTGCAGTGCTTTCAGTTTTTCACTATTTCCGGCACCTGGAGCTGCTGAGAATGGAATTTCTTCGTTATCTTTTTTTGCCATAAATCTGTTGGTTTATAAAATTTGTTGTGCGTGTTCTTTTGTTTTCACCTCTTTGGGAGAGATGATACGTTCAATCACGCCTTCTTCGTTGATGATGAAAGTCGTACGGAATATACCCATATATTTACGTCCGTACATACTTTTTTCTCCCCATACTCCGAATTGTTCTACCAACTTCTTGTCGGTATCGGCAATAAGAGTAAAGGGCAGCTCGTTCTTTTCAATGAATTTCTGATGCGATTTGGCATCATTCACACTGACACCGATTACTTCATAACCATGGGCGCGCAGTTCCGCATAATTATCACGCAAGTTACATGCCTGGGCAGTACAACCCGATGTCATATCTTTAGGATAAAAATAGAGTACTATCTTTTTTCCTTTGTAATCACTTAAACGAATTTCTTCTCCTTTTTCGTTCAAGCCTAATATTTCTGGGACTTTATCTCCTATGTTCATTTTTTTAGTGGTTAATGATTTATGGTTATTGTGGCCGCAGGTATGAATTACTTACCATGGGCCGTTAATCACTTTTTAAAGTTCTAAATCACCATCAAATACTTCATGCCAAGGCAGCCCTTGTTTGTTCAGTTGTTCCATAAATGGATCGGGATCAAACTCTTCTACATTCCATACTCCTGGACGTTTCCACAATCCTTGCAGGAACATCATGGCTCCAATCATGGCAGGAACTCCTGTTGTATAGCTCACTCCCTGCATTCCAGTTTCTTTGTAAGCTTCTTGATGGCTACAGTTGTTGTAAACATAGTAAGTACGTTCTTTGCCATCCTTTACGCCTCGGATGCGGCATCCGATAGAAGTTTCGCCTTCATAATTTTCTCCTAGATCCTGTGGATTGGGGAGTACGGCTTTTAGGAATTGTAACGGAACAATTTTCGCTCCGTTATAATCTATTTCGTCAATACGGGCCATACCGATATTCTGGATGACACGCAGATGAGTCAGATATTCCTGACCGAAAGTCATCCAAAAGCGAGCACGTTTGATAGTCGGGAAATTCTTAACTAATGATTCCAGCTCTTCATGATACAGCAAGTAGGAATCACGAGGACCGATATTGGGATAAGTCAGATCCTTGTGGTATTCCAATGGTTTGGTGGTCACCCATTTGCCTTCTTCATAATAACGTCCGTTCTGAGTAATTTCGCGGATATTGATTTCAGGATTAAAATTGGTAGCAAACGCTTTGTGATGGTTACCGGCATTACAGTCCACAATATCCAAGTAGTGCATCTCGTCAAAATGATGTTTTGCAGCGTAGGCTGTATAAATACCACTTACTCCCGGGTCGAACCCACAACCCAGTATAGCTGTCAGTCCTGCGTTTTCAAAACGTTTCTTATAAGCCCACTGCCAACTGTATTCGAAATGAGCTTCATCTTTCGGTTCATAGTTTGCTGTATCCAGATAATTCACTCCAGCCTTCAGACAAGCTTCCATGATGGTCAGATCTTGATAAGGCAGAGCTACATTGATGACGATTTCGGGTTTGAAACTATTAAACAGGGCTACCAGTTCGTCTACATTGTCCGCATCTACCTGTGCAGTCTTAATAGCTGGATTGCCGATAGCTTTTACGATTGCATCACATTTTGATTTTGTACGGCTGGCGATCATGATGTCAGTGAATACATCCGGATTCTGAGCCACTTTGTGTGCTACGACAGTACCTACACCGCCTGCACCGATAATTAATACTTTACCCATTTGCTGTTTTTTATTCTTGTTAAAATAAAATGCCCGGCAAACATTACCGTTCACAGGGCAAAGATAACAAAATATTTTGGGTATTAGTTGATATGATCTAGTTTCTTATTGGTGAAATCTAATGTTTTTCTTTCGTAGGACCATGTTTCATGGCCACCCGTGACTATATGAATGCGTATGGGATTACCCAAAGCCAAACGACATTCGTCGGTTGTCATTCCTTTCCGTACCTTACCGCGGCTTATCATGTTCCAAACTTCTTCTGTGATATTCGGATACTTGGCTCGTAAGTTACCTATGCCGAATAGAACCGTAAAATAATTGTCTGATTGTAAAATCACATCAACTACACTCGTATGGGTGAATGTAGCTTTTATCTTATAATTCTTTCCATCTATGTCTTCCAGCTCTAAAAAGATGTAAGGGGAGTTGTTTTGTGAGATTATATTTTTGATGGTGAATTGTGTATATCGGGGAAGTCTCACCGGAGTGTCTGTTTCATCCAGACATTCCGTTTCCGCTTTCAGATAGACAGGTTTTTTCCCATATTTGCTCATCAGGTTCTTTGATTTTTTTGTATTTGCATCACTGAAGCTAAATGAATTTGGAAAATATTTATTTTTATTTTCCATAATAAAATCACTGTCTGCCATGCCGCAATTAGTCTTTGATATAGCTACCGGCTGATAGTAGGTGTTTCCTTTCTTGTCTTGGAATACGATTTTTACAGGGTATGCGCGGCTGCCCACTCTGACAGCTGTTACAGTTACTTCTTCATTCATACCAATCGGGACTTCTTTATAGCCCGATGTGCTGTTGGGGTCATCTATACGTACTTTGTTGGTACGCATATATAAGGTTTGTCTTTCCAGCAACTCTTTGGCTATGTCCACATCACCCAGGTAGGCAAGGGTAGGGATACCAGCTTTGGGCTTTAGGCAATATTGTTCCAAAGTGGTGTTTTTAAGTTCGTGATAATATTGTTGCCCTTCACATTCAAAGTTAAAATGTACAAAACCCCGTTCGGTAATTTCCGAACCTAGATATTCAAAAATTTTATGTTTTAAATCTCCTGTATCCACCTCCTTATTAGTCTCCGTCGATTTAAAAGGAGGAATAATGATGTCTTTACGTTCCGGTATCACCATGAATTTCATGCCTGGTGTCCAGTCACACAGGTTGTAATGCTTGAAATGATCGTTTATAAACTGTTTTTCCAAAGACTCTACGGAAATACTTGTTTGTTGTGAAGTAGTCGTGACTATATATCCGTTTTGTGCATAAGTGCATAAGCTACAGCTTGTTGCCCCAATTAAAATGGTTAAAAACTTTTTCATCGCTTTAAGTGTTAGTATATATAAATTGATACAAAGGTATAAAATTTTTGTGTATAATTGCTATAGTGAAAAATAAAATGGTTAGTTTTGCACACTAAACTAACAGATTTAACAAAAAAATAATATGAAAAAACTAGTATTAGAAATGATGGCTATTTGTGCCGGAGCATTGATTGTATCTTGTGGTAGTGGAAAGAATATGTTGTCTGTTTCTTCTCTGGATGGGGAATGGAATATTACAGAGGTGGATGGACAAAAGATATCTACAGAGAGAATGCCTTTCATTGGTTTTGATGTAGCTCAGAAACGTATTTATGGAAATAGCGGATGTAACCGTATGATGGGAAGTTTTGAAGCCGACTCTCTGAAGCCAGGTACATTGAAGTTTGGACAGATAGGAAGTACCCGCATGATGTGCCCTGATATGAAGACTGAGCAGATGGTATTGGGTGCATTGGATAAAGTGACTTCTTTCCAGACGGTTTCTGACAAGCCTAGTGTGATAACTCTATGTAATCAAGATGGTCAGCCGTTGATGACTTTGGAAAAGAAGGCGGCTCCGGAAGTGTCACTGTCTGATCTTTCAGGAGAATGGGTTATTGAATTGGTGAATGGAAAGAAGATTGTAGGTACGGCTGAGGTAACTCCTTTTATCGGTTTTAATTTGGATGAAAGCCGCATTTACGGTAATATGGGCTGTAATACTATTAATGGTGCATTAACGCAGGAAGATGGAAAACCCAATTCTTTGAGATTTGACAATGTTGCTACTACCATGATGATGTGTCCTGATATGGAAACTGAAACTATTGTGCTGAATGCTTTGAATGAAACAAAAAGTTTCAGCATGAAAGATAATAAAGTATACTTATTAGGTGAAAATGGAAATGAATTGCTGGTGTTGAAGAAACGATAATCCATATACATTCAAATAGATATGGTCGGCCTATTTTCTCATAAACGAGAAAATAGGCCGATTGCATTTATGGCATTATGGTAGGATGCTGACAAGTATTCTGTTTGGTGGAATTCTGACATTCTTGCCTTATATAAATCCATCTAAAAGTATCATATAACAAATAAATCAGTCATTTTGTCAGCCTTTGTCACATTCTTATTTTTGGCATACCGTTTGTTTTATGAAGGACGTGCGGTTGGTGCACCAAAGAAAAAAAGAAATCCTTCGTGAACCATTCGCCAAGAAATCAGTTTAATTGAAAACAAATAAATAAAGATATATAATTATGGGAAAGATTATTGGTATTGACTTAGGAACCACAAACTCATGTGTTTCAGTATTTGAAGGTAATGAACCGGTAGTAATCGCAAACAGTGAAGGTAAACGTACTACTCCGTCTATCGTTGCATTTGTCGACGGTGGCGAACGTAAAGTAGGTGATCCTGCAAAACGTCAGGCAATCACTAACCCGCAACGTACTATTTTTTCTATCAAGCGTTTCATGGGTGAAACTTGGGATCAGGTACAGAAGGAAATAGCCCGTGTCCCTTATAAAGTAGTGAAAGGTGACAATAATACCCCACGTGTAGATATCGACGGACGTCTTTATACTCCGCAAGAAATTTCAGCTATGATTCTGCAGAAGATGAAGAAAACAGCTGAGGATTATCTGGGACAAGAAGTTACAGAAGCCGTTATCACCGTTCCGGCATACTTCTCGGACTCACAACGTCAGGCTACTAAAGAGGCTGGTCAGATTGCAGGTTTGGAGGTTAAACGTATTGTGAACGAACCGACAGCCGCTGCCTTGGCTTATGGGCTTGATAAGGCTCACAAAGATATGAAGATTGCTGTGTTCGACCTTGGTGGTGGTACATTTGATATCTCTATCCTTGAATTTGGTGGTGGTGTGTTCGAAGTACTTTCTACTAATGGTGATACTCATTTGGGTGGTGACGATTTCGACCAAGTGATCATTGATTGGTTGGTGCAGGAATTCAAGAATGACGAAGGTGCGGATTTGACAAAAGACCCGATGGCAATGCAGCGTTTGAAAGAGGCTGCAGAAAAGGCAAAAATTGAATTGTCTTCTTCTACTTCAACTGAAATCAACCTGCCATACATCATGCCCGTAGACGGTATGCCTAAGCACTTGGTTAAGACTTTGACCCGTGCTAAATTTGAAGCTTTAGCTCACAATTTGATTCAGGCTTGTCTTGAACCTTGTAAGAAAGCTATGAGCGATGCAGGTCTGAGCAACTCTGATATCGATGAAGTAATCCTTGTAGGTGGTTCTTCTCGTATTCCGGCTGTTCAGGAATTAGTAGAGAAATTCTTCGGCAAGACTCCTTCTAAGGGCGTGAATCCTGATGAAGTTGTTGCTGTAGGTGCTGCTGTTCAGGGTGCTGTTTTGACAGATGAAATCAAGGGCGTTGTATTGCTGGATGTTACTCCGTTGTCAATGGGTATCGAAACATTGGGTGGTGTAATGACTAAGTTGATTGATGCAAACACTACTATCCCGGCTCGTAAGAGTGAGACCTTCTCTACAGCTGCCGATAACCAGACTGAAGTGACTATCCATGTACTTCAGGGTGAACGTCCGATGGCTTCACAGAATAAATCAATCGGTCAGTTCAATTTGACTGGTATTGCTCCAGCTCGTCGTGGTGTTCCTCAGATTGAGGTGACATTCGATATCGATGCCAACGGTATCTTGAAAGTATCTGCCAAAGATAAGGCTACCGGCAAGGAACAGGCTATCCGTATTCAGGCCTCCGGCGGTTTGTCTGATGCCGATATTGAAAAAATGGTCAAAGACGCCGAAGCGAATGCCGAAGCCGACAAAAAGAAAAAAGAGTTGATTGAAGCCAAGAATCAGGCCGAAAGCCTCATCCACACAACGGAAAAGACTTTGAAGGAAAACGCTGATAAAGTTTCCTCCGCTGACAAAGAGGCTATCGAATCTTCAATTACGGCCCTAAAAGGCGTAATTGAAGGCGATGACGCAGCGGCAATCAAAGAAAAATCAGACGCTCTCATGCAGGCTTCCCTGAAACTGGGCGAAGCTATGTACAAAGCTCAGGGTGCAGCTGCCGGTGCCGGTAATGCACAGGGAGCTGAACAGGGCGCGCCTGAAGCCGAACCTAAAAAAGACGACAACGTTGTTGACGCCGATTTTGAAGAAGTTAAATAATCCTTAGTTTAACTGCAA
>ENA-ORSC01001327-ORSC01001327.1-human-gut-metagenome-genome-assembly--contig:-NODE-1327-length-17297-cov-5.088621_pt1 | contig 17297 bp, 15 predicted proteins | sample MGYA00242178_ERZ509140 | MGnify/ENA primary metagenome ERZ509140 (study PRJEB26280, sample SAMEA2338681) | human gut metagenome | biome: human gut; feature: human-associated habitat; material: faeces... | reverse complement strand
AAGACGAAAGTCTATGGAAAGCGCAACAGAAAATATACCGCCCGTTTGGGTAAGGGTGAAAAGGCATGGTAAGAGCATACCGCATTTATGGCGACATAGATGGCAGTGCAAACCCCATGAGAGGCAAGAGCAAAACGAAACGATATAGATTGCCCTTTTCAAAGTTTCAGGTGGCTCGCTGAATCATTATAGCGATATAATGATAAGATAAATGTTTATCCAAGACAGAATTCGGCTTATAGCTCCGCTAATTTTTTATTAAATTTTTATTTTATTTAAGGAAAAGACAAATGGAAACTATAGCGATAATCGGAGCGATGGACTCTGAAATAACAAACTTAAAAAGCAAAATCGAAAATATAGAAGAGATAGAAATAGCGGGAATTATTTTCTATAAAGGAAAATTATGCAATAAAGATATAGTTTTATTAAAATCGGGAGTTGGAAAAGTCAATTCTGCTGTAGCGACTACAATAGCGATAGAAATATTTAAAGCAAAAAAAATAATATTTACGGGAGTCGCTGGCTCTTGCAATCCTAATTACGATATAGCCGATATTGTAATTTCAAAAGATTTAATAGAGCATGATTTTGACACAAGCGCTTTAGACGGAGATGAATTAACCGTTTTAGTTAAAGGCTACGATAAAAATTATTATCCTGCCGACAAATATTTAATAGAACTTGCAAAATCGTCCGCCGAAAAAGTTATTAAAAATAATAAAGTTTATATAGATACTATTGCTACGGGAGACCAATTTATAGGAGACGGAGAAAAAGTAAAATATATAAGAGAAAAATTCAAAGCGGGAGCTATAGAAATGGAAGGCGCTTCGGTTGGACATGTCGCTTTAATGTTTAAAATTCCTTTTGTAGTTATTCGTTCTCTATCGGATAAAGCGGATAGTAATGCGATAGTCGATTTTCCTAAATTCGTAGTTGAAGCTTCGGAGAATTCGACAAAAATAGTAATTGAAATGCTAAAAAATATGAAATAACTTAAATCTATTAAAAATTACTATTGAAAATATTATTATTTTATAATATAATTTTCATATCGTAAAAATAAATTATCGTATATCGGAGAATTATGCGAGATAAAAGAACCATATTAAACGGACATGGAGTAGGCGATTATGTGTCTATAGGAAATTCTTTTTTGCATGTAGATTCGCTTGATATTCCTATATACAAAATAGAAAAAGAAGATATTGAAGAAGAATATAAAAGATTAGACTTTGCAATAGATAAATCGGTAAAAGAAATAGAAGATATGCAAAAACATGCGGATAATAATATTAAAAATATTTTATCAATGCATATATTAATGCTTAAAGATAAAGTTATTATAGAGCGGATTAAAAACGAAATAAAAGAAACATTATATAACGCGGAATATATATACGATAATATAGTTTCTGAATATTTGGATAAATTATCTTCTTTTAGCGATAAAACTTTATCGGAGAGAGCGAGCGATATTGTAGATATAAAATCGAGAGTTATAAAAAATTTGATTCAGCCATTTTCGGAAAATTCTAATCAAATTCCCGAAGATTGTATAGTTATAGCGAAAACTCTAACGCCTAGCGATGTTTTAAAATTTAACGCTATGGGAGTTAACGGTTTTATAGTAGAAAGCGGAGGTTTTACTTCGCATGCTTCTATACTTGCAAAATCTTTTGGAATAACGGCAATATTTAATGTTTCGGATATTTTAAATAAAATAAAAAACGGAAAAAAAGTAATTGTCGATTGTAGAAGTAATATAGTTATAATAAATCCGAGCAAAAAAGATATAGAAAATTATACGATATTAACGGAAAATATAAAAAGATATAAAGAGCAATCTATAATAGATATTAAAGAAAAAGCGATAACAAAAGACGGAATAGAAATAAAAGTAAACGCCAATATAGATATTCCCGAAGAAACCGAAAGTTTATTAAAATACGAAATTGATTCTATAGGTTTATATAGAACTGAATTTTTATATATTTTTTCCGACATAAATGAAAATGAGAATTCGGTTTTTCCAAGCGAAGAGGTTCAATTTAAAGTATATAAAAATATAGCTTCTAAAATAAAAGGAAAAATTATTATAAGAACTTTAGATATAGGCGGCGATAAAATGTCGCCCGCTTTGGGTTTAATGGATTTTAAGAAAGAAGATAATCCTTTTTTAGGATGGCGAGCTATAAGATTCTGTTTATCAAATAAAAATGTATTTAAAGAGCAGTTAAAGGCGCTTTTAAGAGCTTCCGCTTTTGGCGATATTGAAATAATGATTCCAATGATAAGCGTTTTGGAAGAATTTACAGAAACTAAAAAATTTATTGAAGAGATAAAATTAGAACTTAAAAATGAAAATGTAGAGTTTAACGAAAATATAAAAATCGGCGCTTTAATAGAAACTCCTTCGGCTGCGATTATTATGGATTTAATAGTTAAAGAAGCGGATTTTATTTCTATTGGCACAAACGATTTAGTTCAATATATGATGGCTTGCGATAGAACTAACGAAAAATTAAGCGGATTATATAATCCTATAGATATATCGGTTTTGAGAATGTTAAAACATATAATAGATGTAACTAATAAAGCGAATAAAAAAGTCGCTATATGCGGAGAGATGGGAAGCGTATCTAAATATGCGCCTGTTTTATTAGGGCTTGGAATAAGAGAGATTTCAATGTCTATTACTTCGATAGCTAAAATAAAAAATACAATTAGAGCAGTTTCAATTAAAGAATGCGAAGATTTGATAAACGCGATGCTTGAGAAAAACGACAATAATTTTTCAAAATCGATTTTAAATAGTTTTATGAATAAAATAAATATTAAAAATTATGAATATATAGTAGAAGGTAATTAATGCGAAAAAGAAATTATTTAATTATTATATCGTTTGTTATAATGTTTTTATTATCTTGTAAAGTAAAAGATTCTATAGACGAAATGCAAAAATTAAGAACGATAGAAAAAACCGAAGATTACGGAGCTTTAAGCGACTTTTTAAAATCTCTTCCGAAAAATCAGCAAGAAAACGCTCAAACTCCTTATAATGAAATAAACACTTTTCTAAAAGGAAGAAATGAAATACTTGCTTCAAATTATAAAGAAGGTTTTGAAACTTTGGCGAGATTTTTATTTACCTATCCATCGAGTTATTATGAAAGCGAGGCTTCTTATTTGCTTGGGCAGGCTTTAATTTATATGATAGAAAATAATCCTTTATATGTCGAAGAATTTTACAAAAAATTAATATCGGAAGGAATAACGGAAGGCGAAGACAATAAAGAAGTTAGCTTAACAAATCAAACTGACGCTTTAAAAAATATTTATAGTCAAATGGGAATAATAGAAAAAAACGGCAAATATTCTTTTAACGGTTATGTTTTCGATAGAATAATTCAAGACAGCGAAAGCGCATTTCCTTTAAAAGATTTCGCTTACTATTTTAGCGTGAGGCATAGATTTAAAAATATTTTATCAAAAGAAGATAAAGAAAGTTTTATAACGAATGTTAATTATTTAAAAAGATTTTCAGACAGATATAGAACGAGCGTTTTACAAGAAAATATATTAAATAATAAATCTTATTTTCCCGATACCTTGCCTTTTCAATTAAGTCAAAGAGAAAAATTGGATTATGACAATACGGTTAAAACTGTGAGAGAGAGAATTGAAAAAATAAAACCTGCTTTTGAAGAAGATTATTATATAATTGGAAACGGAATAATAATAAGAGATAGAATTCCCGCGATAGACGGAAATGAAAATCAATTATTTAAATTGTATAATTATGATTTTGTAAATGTGCTTAATAAAACTAATGTTTATAATGCAAAAGACAGACAAAGAGAAGATTGGGCTTTAGTGCGATACGATACTTATTACGGTCCTATAATAGGATGGAGTTATTTAAGATATATGACGAATAATTTTCAAAATATAGACAAAGTATTTGAAAGTTATAAATCGGCTATGAATCATTATAAGAATTACGATTATTTAAAATCTGCAGATTATTTTTCTTATGTTTTGAGTCAGCCCGAAACGAATTATTTTACAGACAAATCAGTTTATTTTTTATGGAAGGTAAATAATAAAATAGGGGAGCTTGTAAGTTCTAAAAATAATCCTTATTACGATTATGTTTTAAATTATCCGAAATATTTTTATTATAATACAAACAATTCCACTCTTCATAGTTCGACTTTGCTTTATAATTATTTAATTAAAATAATGCCATCAAATCCTTATAGATTTATTATAAGCGGAGATAGCGAAGCGGAGTATTCAGTCGATTAAAAATAAAAAATAAAACAAAATAAAAATAAAACATAAATAATAAAAAAAATAAAGCCCTATATTTTTTATATAAGGCTTTTATTTTATAATTTAAAATATTATTTAATTATTGTAATGAAGTTAAAACCGACAAATCCGCTATATCTTGAGCCGAACAACCTCTAGATAAATCGTTCGCGGGCTTTGCTATTCCTTGAAGCATAGGACCTATAGCCGTGCATTTTCCTACTCTTTGAGCTATTTTATATCCTATATTTCCAGCATTCAAATTTGGGAATATAAGAACATTAGCGTTTCCTTTTACTTTTGAGTTTGGCGCTTTTTGTTCGCCTACTTTAGGAACTATAGCCGCGTCAAATTGCAACTCTCCGTCAAAAACAAAATTTACATTTCTTGAGTCTAAAATCTTTTTCGCTTCAATAACTTTATCGACAGATTCATGTTGAGCCGAGCCTTTTGTAGAAAACGAAAGTAGCGCCACTCTCGGGTCTTTTCCCGTCATTGTCTTAAAAGATTCCGCTGTGGATTCCGCAATGTCCGCTAACTGTTCGGCGTTAGGGTCGGGTATAACCGCGCAATCCGCGAAGCATGCGATTCCGTCATCGAATAAAGCTTTATCGGGACTTTCAATAAAGAAAGTGCTTGAAAGCGTTTTTATTCCTTGTTTTAATCCTATCAAAAATAAAGCCGCTCTTAACATTTCGCCCGTAGCGTAAACCGCTCCTCCAACCATTCCGTCCGCTCCATTGTCCGCAAGAATAGCCGCTCCCGTATAAACGGAATTATAAACGATTAACTCTTTAGCTTGGTCTTTAGTCATTCCTTTTTTTTCTCTCGCCTTAAAAAGCATTTCGATATAGCTTTCGGTTTTATATTCGGTTTTTGGGTCGAATATTCTTGCAAAATCGTCAATCTCTAAAGAATTTTCTTTCGCCAAAGATTCGATTTTTGCCTTATCTCCCAAAAGTATAACGCTTTTTGCAAGCTTTTCTTTTTTTAATATTCCCGCCGCTTTAACATGCCTTTCGTCATAACCTTCGGCAAGCACGATAGTTTTGGGATTAGCTTTAACTTTTTCCCTTAAATTGTCCATAAAAGATGCCATAATTAAACCCCTTTTAAAATTTTAATAATATTAATATTTTATTATAAAAATTATATTATTGCAATCTTTATTAAAAAAAAATAATACTTTTATAATCGTTTAATTATTGATTTAAATTTATGTTTATTCTAAAATTAAAATTAAACGGAGTAATTATGTTTTATAAATTTTATAAAATTAAAGAAGTTAAACCAAAACCCGATATGAAACTTTTAATACAATTTGAAAACGGAATATTTAAAATATATAATGTTAAACAATTACTTGAAAAATTCAAAAATTTTGAAGCGTTAGAAGACGAAATTTTATTTAATCTTGTAAAAATTGACGCTCATGGTTATGGCGTTTATTGGAATGATTATCTTGATATTAGTTGCAATGAATTATGGCATAACGGAAAAGAAATAGACTTAAAAAATATTAAATAAAAATTATAAAATAAAAATCGGACAGAGGAATTATTTTCCAATGCCCGATTTATAATTATCTTAATATATTTACGATGCGGATTTAAACTCTAAAGTATAAGTTACATCGGCGCATTCATAGAAGCCCGTAATTCCTTTCCATAAATATCTTATAGTATAATCTTTTTTCTCGCCTCTTTTAAGCGTAAAATTATTATTAATACTCATATCGCTAAAAGTATTTTGATTTCTTTTACTATATATTTCAAAAGCTCCTTTATCGTCATTATATAGAAGAGTAATTTTTTGAGAACCGCTTTGAGCAATCCAACCGCTTCCGTCTCTTCCAAAACCTCCCGTATCTGCATAAATCGTATTCAAATTATACTTCGCTATATCAGAACCTAATTCTATATAAACATCCTTATTTCTTATATCCTCAACTTCAAAAGTTTGAGAACCCGATAAATTTACTTGCTCATTCCAATCTAATTTAAGCAAATCTTCATAAGGCGTTATTCCGCCGACATCGTTCATACTTGCCAAATATTGAATTCCGCTCGGAAAACTATCGTCATAAATCGCTGCGCCAATTTTATAATTGTAAAATCCGACAGACCTTTTAAGATTTCCCGATAGATAAACATTATAATGCCAAGAATAAGCTTTTATGCTTTTAAAACTTTTAGCCGTAACGGTTATTATATCTTTTGTTATCTCGCCGTCATCTTCGATAATTCCGCCGCCGCCGCTGCCATTATTGATATAATCGTCTACATTTCCGCCAGGAGGAACTACTATAGTAATATTGGTTTGTATAGGAATATAAGGAGAGCGTCCAGGTTTTCCATAAGTCGCAATCGCTCTGCTTGTATCTCGGGCGTTATTTCCTTCAATTCTAGGTCCATATCTGCTATTATTACCGATTGAATCTAAACACCATTGATACATTTCAATAGTTCCGTCAGATTTAAGTATTCCAACAGGGTCGTATTCGTAGAAATAAGAAGCGCCGTTAACTTTAAAACTTGCTTTACCGCCGCTATTTTTATCGATTTCATAGCCTAATTCAACGCTTCCCCAATTTACAGGAGCTTTAGGAGTTCCTGCAATATATTGTTTCCATTCTACAGGAACTGCAAAACCAAATACTAATTTTGAATATTTATCTATAGCGATTAAATAATTATCAATATATACCAATCCTAAAGCCTTTCCGTTAAATCTATAAAAATAAAATCTTTCAATTCTATTAGTTTGATTATATCTTGCATCGGGCTTAAAAAGAGGATTTCTGCCTTTATAAAGCCAATATTGAACGGAATTAATATGATTTCCCGCAGCCGAAGTGTCTGGTCCGTTATAATAATATGATTTTTCTCTAGCGTTTCCTAAATTCCAACCTCCGTTAACTAATTTATAAGAAGGTCTATTATTTCCGTCAAATGAAGCTTGTATAACCATATTATCAAAATTCATTGAAAATCTATAATTAGGGTCGTTCCATTCTCCATTTTGGAAAGGGTCTAAATATACGGTTTTAGTAATAGTCGTAGAACCATCGCTATTCGTTATAGTAGAACCTCCGCTATTTGTGTCTCCTCCTTGATTTGTATAGCTTGGGTTATCAAACGGGTCGTCCTCAATATCGGGATCAAAATCGTCAGGCAAATTGCCACCGCCAATATATCCCGTATTAGTGTTTAAACTCTTATTATAATAATATCTTGGGTTGAAACGGCTACCGCATGAATATATTAGCAGAAAAACCGCTATAAATAGAATAAATAAATAAATTTTTTTAATTTTCATTTTTACATCCTTAATTTAATTTTATTTATTATAAATTATTAATTAACCTCTAAATTGTAAACCTAAAGTTAAACCAAAATCTAATGAATTTATATAATATGTAGGCATTGGTGTTTCGGCAGTAAAACTCGGTCTAATGCCTTGTATTACTCCTAATAAACTAGTTGGCATAGTTATGTATTTAGGTTTATAAATATTAAATCTTGTATATATTCCCAAAACTACCTCGACTCTATCGTTTATAGGTTGATTATATTCTAACATTAATTTTATACTAAACATAACGGGATTCATATTCTTCTTCATAAAATCTGTTACTATCAATTCTCCCATTTCGGGAAGCTTAACAGGTGGCGTTAAACTTGCGAATGTTGAATCTGAATCTGAATAAGCCAAATATTCAGGCGAAGTATCGGCAATTAATTTACCGCCTAATTGAAGTCCTATAGCCATTCTGCTTTCTAAAAGATATAATTTGCTTCCTATTCCAAAACTTATTACGGGTTTATAATTAACATTCATAAATACATTTACGGTTGCTCCTCCTATAGTATTTCCCGATACCATTCCGCTAAATCCCGTTCCAACTCCAATAGAAACATATAAACTCATTCCGCTGAATTTACTAAAATCGGATTTTTCTTTTCCAAACCATCTTTCCGCTCCAAATAAATATCCTAATTCCGCCTCGCCATCCATTGTATAACCGACTGCTCCTTTCATGCTAGCAGCTCCCATTTTATCTAAATCTTCTTGACTAATTGAAGGAAGAGTTAACGAACCGTTGAAGTTGGCTCTCAATCCCCAAATAAAACCTTCCTCAAAGCTATATAAAATCGAAGTTATCATAAAAAGCATAACTACTAAAAATTTTCTATTCATAAAAACATGTCCTCATTTTCAATAATTAATTATTAGTTAAACTATACTATATAATAATCGAATAAGTCAATAGCAATAATACATTTTTTTTAATAAATTTAGCGAAATTCTTAAAAAAAATAATAAAATGCCTTATATTATAATACATTTCATACAAATTAATCGACATTTTTTATTAATTGTAGTTTTATTTATAGACATTTTTTAATTATTGTAGTATAAATCATACACGGATTTAAATTTTTATCCGATAAATATTTAATAAACTAATAAATTATTCTTGAAAATATTTTTATTATATATTATAATCTAGGCTATAATTTTTTATAATGTTTAATATGGGAAATCAATAAATGGATAATTTGGACGAAATTTTTAGCTTTCTAAAAAATAGTATAGAAAAAGCGGATATTCAATCTAAAATAGACGATATAAGAGTCGCATATTTGGGAAAGAAAGGAAAAATTACAGAATTATTAAAAAATTTGTCTTCGATAAATAATTTGGAAGAAAAAAGAGAACTTGGGAAAAAAATAAACGAGATAAAAAATTTCTGCGAAAAAGCCTTGAACGATAAGAAAAAAGCTATTTTGGAAAAAGAATTTTTAATCTCTCTTCAAAAAAATAAAATCGATATAACAATGCCAGGAAGAAGACCAAAATCTGCAAATGTAAATCTATTAACTAAAGTCGAAGAGGAAATAGTTTCAATTTTAACCGAAATAGGTTTTAGAGTCGTTGAAGGAAATGAAATTGAAGACGATTTTCACAATTTTGAAGCTTTGAATATTCCATATTATCATCCTTCGAGAGATAGTCATGATTCTTTTTTTATTTCTAAAGAACATGTTTTAAGAACTCATACTTCGGGAATGCAAATAAGGACTATGATGGAAACTAAACCTCCAATAGCGATAGTTTCGCCTGGAAAATGCGCAAGAAGAGACGCTATAGATTCAAAACATTCTCCCGTATTTCATCAAGTTGAAGGGCTTTTAGTCGATAAAGAAATAAGTTTTAACGACTTAAAAGGAATATTAGAACTTTTCTGCAAAAAAATGTTTGGCGATAAAACAAAAATAAGATTGCGTCCCGATTATTTTCCTTTCGTTGAGCCTGGAGCGGATTTAAGCGCAAGCTGCGTTATATGCGGAGGCGAAGGTTGTAAAACTTGCGGAGGCGAAGGTTGGCTTGAACTTATGGGCGCGGGAATGGTTCATCCTAATGTATTTAAACATGTCGGCTATGAAGCAAATAAATATACGGGATTTGCGTTCGGTATGGGAGTTGAAAGAGTTGCAATGATAAAATACGGAATAACAGATATAAGAATGTTTTACGAAAATGATATTGATTTTTTAAAACAATGGTAATAAAAAAATTGAATAGATATAGTAATGAGGTGGAATAAATGAAAGTTCCTTTAAGTTGGCTTAAAGAATTTGTTAATTTGGATGATTTGACTGCGGAAGAGATAGCTAAACAATTAACTCTTGCGGGAAGCGAAGTGTCTTCAATAGAAACTACGGGAGGAGATATTCCTGGAGTTATAATTGGAAAAATAGCGTCCGTTCATAAACATCCCGATGCCAATAAATTAAGCGTTTGTAAAGTCGATATTGGAGACGATGTTTTATCTATAGTTTGCGGAGCGCCGAATGTTAGAGAAGGGGCTTTTGTTCCTGTTGCAATGATAGGAGCGAAATTGCCAAACGGACTTACGATTAAAAAAGCGTCAATAAGAAGTTTTGAAAGCAATGGAATGTTATGTTCAAGAACAGAATTAGGTTATGACGAAATTGAAGGAATATACGGAATATGGATTTTAGACGAAGAAATAAATAAAGCGGGATTAAATACCGAAGAAATTATAGGAAAACCTATTTCTTTAATAGTCGGAACTGTAGATTATGTATTTAATATAGAAATTACGGCAAATAGAGGAGATTTAGTAAGCATTATAGGTTTTGCAAGAGAATGTTCTTTAGTATTGGAAAGAAGAGTAACCGTTCCTCAAGTAAATACTTACGACTCAATAGGCGGAAATATAGATATAACGGTAGAAAATCAAGAAGGTTGTTATAAATACACGGGAAGACTTATAAATAATATAACTGTCGCTCCGTCTCCCGATTGGATGCAAAAAAGATTAAAAAAATGCGGAATCAATCCAATAAATAATATAGTCGATATTACAAATTATGTTATGATTGAATACGGACAGCCTTTGCATGCCTACGATTTCGATAAAGTAAAAGGCGGTAAAATTATAGTTAGAGATGCAAAAAATGGAGAAAAATTAACGCTTTTAGACGGCAGAGAAATAGAATTAAACGAAGATGTTTTAATTATAGCGGACGAAGAAAAACCTATTGGAATTGCGGGAGTTATGGGCGGAGATGAAACTAAAATTGAAGAAACTACAAAAAATATTTTAATAGAATCGGCTTATTTCGACCATATTGCAGTAAAAAAATCTTCGCTTGCCACAAATACGAAAACGGACGCTTCTTACAGATTTGAAAGAGATATAGACTACAATTCGACTCTATCAGCCTTAAACAGAGCGGTTGATTTGATAGTCACTTTTGACAACGAATGCAAAATATCATCAAGAGCGAAAGAAGTTAATACAAAACATTTTGAAAATAATAAAATAGTATTTGATTGTTCTTTAGTTAAAAGATATTTAGGGCTTGATATGAATATAGGCGAAATGTCTTCAATATTTAAAAGATACGGTTTTAACGCTTCCGCACTTGGAGAAAATAATTTAAAAGTTGAAGTTCCTTTTTATAGGCATGATTTATCGATAGCGGAAGATTTAGTTGAAGAGATAGCGAGAGTTTACGGATATAATAATATATCTTCAAATATTCCTCATATAAAATGCAATCCTATAAATACCGATTATGAAGAGTTGAGTTTGATAAAGCATAAAGTCGCTTCTTATGGACTTTACGAAACTAAACAATATTCTATGGGAGATAGCGCTATTTTTATGAAACTTGAAATTGAAGAAGAGAAACTTATTAAAGTGGTTAATCCTCTTACAAGCGAAATGGATGTTTTGCGTCCAACCGCTTTGGCTTCTTTATTAAATAGCGTAATTTATAATCAAAATCATAGACATAAAAACGGAGCTTTATTTGAAATTGGAAATATTTTTTATAAAGATGGAGATAAATTTATTGAAGAAAAGCATCTTTCCGCTGTTATGTTTGGATTATATCAAGAAAAATTATGGAATAAAGACGCGAGAGTTTACGACTTTTTTGATATGAGCGGAGTTGTCGAAGAGTTATTAATAAAAGATTTGAAATGTTCCGACTATAATTTAATCGCTAAAGAAAATAAATGGTTTGTTCCAACAATATCCGCTGAAATAATTATTTTTGGCGAAAAAATCGGAATAATTGGCAAAGTTCATCCTAAAATCCTTGAAATATTCGATATTAATACGGATGTTTATTATTTGGATATTGATATAAGAAAAACATTGAAACTTATTAAAGAGCGAGCGAAAAAACTAAAATTAAAAGATATAGGAAAATATCCCGCCGTATTTAGAGATTTGGCTTTGGTTTGCGACAATAATATAGAGTTTAGTAAAGTTATTAAAGCTATAAATAAATTCAATGATATAATTCAAAATGTTGAAGTTGTCGACAGATATGTAGGCGAGCAAGTTGAAGAAGGAAAACAATCAATAGCGATTTCAATTACTTATTACGATATTAATAAAACATTGAAAGAAGAAGAGATTAATTCTGTTGAATCCGCTTTACTTGAAATGCTAAAAAATAAGTTTTCAATAAATTTAAGAGTTTAAAATCGGAGAGATTATGGAATACGATATAATAAGCTGGGAAAATATAAACGAAGCGATAGAAACGATAGCGAAACAAATAGAGGATTCAAAAATTCATTACGAAGTTCTTTACGGACTTGCAAGAGGCGGATTAGTTCCAGCCGTTATGTTGTCGCATAGATTAAATATTCCGATGGTTCTTAATATGGAAGAAGTTTGGAGATTAAAAGTAAAGAATAAAGCGGTTTTAATAGTTGATGATATTTCGGATACGGGCGAAACTTTGAAATATTTTGACGAGCAGAAATTTGATATTGCGGCGCTTTTTGTTAGAGAACATACAAGCAAAGTTAAACCTAAATATAGTTATAAGAATATTAATCATAATAATTGGCTTTTATTTCCTTGGGAGACAAAAGACTCAAGCAAATAGTTTTTAAATATATTAAGGCTTATTTTTCCAAAAAATTTGTTTAATTAATGCATATTATAATAAAAAAAGATTATTTGGAGTTAATATGCATACAAAAATATATTCTGAATCTCTTTACGGAATTGACGGAATACCAATAATAATAGAAGTTAATATTTCGGAAGGTTTGCCTAAATTCGATGTCGTTGGACTTCCCGACCAAGCGGTTAATGAAGCTAAAGAGAGAGTAATTGCGGCTATAAATAATAGCGGTAGATTTTTTCCGCCGAAGAGAATTACAATAAATCTTGCACCCGCCGATATAAAAAAAGCGGGCAGTTTATACGATTTGGCATTTGCTTTGGGAATATTATCTTCAAGCGCTCAAATATTTTTTGACGATTCTATGGAAAAAACTATTATACTTGGCGAACTTGCTTTAGATGGAAGCGTTAGAGAGATTAAAGGAATTTTTTCAATGCTATTAAATGCAAAAGAAAACGGTATAAAAAACGCGATAATTCCGTTAAAAAATTTAGAAGAAGCCGATATAGTCGAAGGATTAAATTTATATCCCGTGAAAAACTTAAAAGAAGCGATTGATTCTATCGAAGGAAAGAAAAGCCCTATAATTTCAAAAGGAAAATTTAATTTTAAAGAAGACGAAGAAGAGAATATAGATTTTTCCGATGTTAAAGGACAAGAATATGCAAAAAGAGCGGCAATGATAGCGGCTGCGGGAGGACATAACTTTATTATGATTGGCTCGCCAGGTTGCGGTAAAACATTAATCGCTAAAAGAATTCCAACTATTCTTCCACCATTAACTTTTGAAGAGGCTTTAGAAGTGACAAAAATTTATTCTTCTTACGGACTTTTATCAAAAAATATGCCGATAGTAAAAAAGCGTCCTTTTAGAATTCCTCATCATACTTCTTCTTATGTAAGTCTTGTCGGAGGAGGAAGAAATATAAAAGCTGGAGAGATAACTTTAGCTCATAACGGAGTTTTATTTTTAGACGAATTTGTAGAATTTCAAAGTTCCGCTTTGCAAACTTTAAGAGAGCCTATGGAAGAGCGAGTAATAACTATAAGCAGAGCTAACGGAAGTATAAGTTTTCCCGCTAATTTTACTTTAATCGCCGCTATGAATCCTTGTCCTTGCGGATATTATGGAGACGAAAAACATATTTGCCGATGTTCTGAAATGACAAGAAAAAGATATATAGCAAAATTATCGGGACCGATTTTAGATAGAATAGATATTTCAATCGAAGTTAGAGCGGTTGATTATAATAAAATGATTGGAAAATGCGATGGCGAAAGTTCGGCTTCTATGCGAAATGTCGTAATTGATGCAAGAAAAAAACAGGAAAAACGATTTAAAGAAAACGGACTTAAAATATTTTCAAACGCTTTAATGGGAATAAAAGAAACTCAAAAATTTTGCATAATGGACGATAAGGCGAAAAATCTACTTAATTTGGCTATTGAAAAATTTTCTATGAGCGCAAGAAGTTACGATAAAATTTTAAAAGTTTCAAGAACGATTGCCGATTTGGAAGATAAAGATATAATTGGAATAGAACATATAACTGAAGCTTTGCAATATAGATTTAATTTAAATTAATTATAACTTGACAATAGAATTATATGAATTATAATCTAAATTAAAAACAAAAAAGGATTTTCTATGGCAAAAGAATCTTATAAAGAAAGAATGGAAAAAACTATTAATAGCTTACAAAATGATTTGAAAGGAATAAGAACGGGAAGAGCAAACGCTTCGATATTGGACGGCATAAAAGTTGAAGCTTATGGAAGCAATATGCCTTTGAAACAAGTTGGCAATGTGACAACGCCCGATGCAAAAACGATAATGATTCAACCTTTCGATAAAGCTTTGATTGGCGATATAGAAAAAGCTATATTAAAATCGGATTTAGGATTTAATCCTTTCAATGAATCGGGAAATATTAGAATAGTAGTTCCAGAGCTTACTAAAGAAAGAAGAGAAGAATTAAAAAAAGGCGTTAGACATAGAGGAGAAGAGGCAAAAATATCGATTAGAAATATAAGAAGAGATGAAAACGATAAAATAAAAAAAGAATTAAAAGATAAAACTATAACCGAAGACGAATCAAAGAATCAAGAGAAGAAAATACAAACCGATACCGATTCTTATATAAAAAAAGTAGACGAATTGATTGGCTCTAAAGAAAAAGAATTAGACACTATATGATAAACGATAATATTCCAAAGCATGTGGCTATAATAATGGACGGAAACGGAAGATGGGCAAAGGCTCATAATAAAAGCAGAAGTTATGGGCATAGAATCGGAAGCGAAAATGTAATTAAAATAGTCGAAGCATGCTGCGAACTAAATATTAAGTATTTGACTTTATACGCTTTTTCAACGGAAAATTGGAGGCGTCCAGAAGAAGAAAAAAAAGCGCTTTTCAAATTATTAAAAGAATTCTATAAAAAAGAAATTAAAAGATTAATATCGAATAATATTTTGGTTAAACATATTGGAGATATTGAAGCTTTTCCTAAAGATACCGTAAAAACTATTAAAGAAACGGAAAGCGAAACCGCGGAAAAATGCAAAAATCCTATATTAACGGTTATTTTGGCTTTAAATTACGGATTTAGAGATGAAATGAAAAACGCCGTAAAAAATATATGCAAAGATATAAAAAACGAAATTATAAATATAGACGATATCAACGAAACTCTAATATCAAACTATTTATATACGAAAAATATTCCCGACCCAGATTTTGTTATAAGAACTTCGGGCGAGAATAGATTGAGCAATTTTTTAATGTATCAAGCGTCTTATAGCGAATTATATTTTACAAACATATTGTGGCCAGATTTTTCAAAAGAAGATTTTAAAATTTCTATAAACGAATATTCAAATAGAATAAGAAGATTCGGAGGACTTTAAAATATGAGAAAAAGGCTTATATCGGTTATTCTAACTTTGCCGTTATTTACATTTATATTATTTTACGATAGATTAATTTTTTTATTTCATTTGCTTATATTATCAATATCGATTTTTAGCGCTTTGGAAATTTTTTATATGGCAAAAGTGCATAGACAAAAAAATTTAAGAACCGTAATAACTACAATGATTGCTATGGTTTTAGGATATGTTATAACTATTTGCGGACCTAAAGTTTTTGTAGGCGATTTTTCTTCGTTATATAAAATAGTAGAAACAAAAAATCCTTCGATGGATTTGTCTTTGATTATGGTTTTCGCTTTAATAGCGGCTTTATTTTTAATAAATATTTTTAAGGTTAATGTTTCCACTTTTGAAGAAAAAGGAAGAGCGATATTAACTGCGGTTTTCTGTTTTATTTATGTCGGACTTGGAATTTGGCATATTTCTTTAATGAGATTTATGCCGAGCGGAAAATATTATATGGTATTTATATTTATGTGCGCTTGGTTAAGCGATACTGGAGGATATGTTATTGGACGAGAGTTTGGAAAACATAAACTTTCAAATTCGGCTTCGCCTAATAAAAGTTGGGAAGGTTTTATAGGAATGTTTATATTGACGATTCCTTTGATAATTCTTTATTATTATTTATATTCAAAAAATTATTTGGTTTTTCTGCTTGGTAAAAATATTCCAAATTTTTCATTGCATCAAATTATAATATTAACTTCGATATTTATTCTTACAAGTTTTTTGGGAGATATGGGTGAAAGTTTAATAAAGAGAATGTATGACACAAAAGATTCTTCAAAAATGTTTCCTGGACATGGCGGAGTTTTCGATATATTTGATAGCGTGATATTAACCGCTCCGATTTCTTATTATATATTTTATTTATTGCAAAAGTAGGAATTAATTTAAATCTATTCTTGACTTTTAATTTTAAATTGTATATATTTAACTATATAAATAAAAAATTGGGAGCATTTATATGAGATTACAATCAAAACTAATATCTATTATTTTATCAAGCATATTACTCAACTTTTTATATTCATTTGTTTCAGTAAATTCAGAAAATGCCTTTATATCTATATGTAACCATCCGAAATAATCTTTTATTAAATTTTTACATTTTAATACTTTTTCAAATATTTCACTTCCATCAGAATTCTTTTCAAAATATGGAATTATAAGTTTTACAATTAATTGAGTTTGAATGCAAAAAGCTGTATTTTTTATCTCTTTATTTATATATTTTCCTTCTTTTTTATTGAATCTTTCTAGCTTTTGTTTCCCATCATTAAGTTTTAGTAAATTATCTTGAATTTTTTCTTTTAGAGAATTAATAAATTCTAGATAATCCATCTTATTACATCAGCTTCTAAATTCACTTTTACTCATATTTAGTGCTTTATGCATTTCTTCTGGTTTTGTATTAACAATTTCTATAATTTTCTTTGCACCTATAATATTTTCTATCTGTTTTACAACATTAACTTCCATCTCATATGATTCATTTCCAGATACCGTTTTTAATCTTACCCATTCTGTTATTCCTTCATTTAATGCTGTACCAAAATATTTATTATCTTC